>JABAHS010005800.1_pt1 | contig 16589 bp, 13 predicted proteins | sample 7062111 | NCBI WGS metagenome assembly JABAHS01 (sample SAMN14534600, study PRJNA622989) | marine sediment metagenome | biome: marine biome [ENVO:00000428]; feature: marine pelagic biome [ENVO:01000023]; material: deep marine sediment [ENVO:00002113]; isolation source: pool of 4 deep marine... | reverse complement strand
CGACCCTCGTACTGTCGCGCCAGATCGCGGAACTCGGCATCTACCCCGCCGTGGACCCGCTCGACTCGACGTCGCGTATCCTCGATCCGAATATCATCGGCCAGGAACACTACGACTGCGCCCGTGGCGTGCAGGCGGTACTGCAGCGCTACAAGGAGCTGCAGGACATCATCGCGATTCTCGGCATGGACGAGCTGTCGGAAGACGACAAGCTGCAGGTCAACCGCGCGCGCAAGATCCAGCGCTTCCTGTCGCAGCCGTTCTTCGTCGCCGAGGTGTTCACGAACTCGCCCGGCAAGTACGTCACGCTGGCCGAGACGATCCGCGGCTTCAGCGGCATCGTCAACGGCGACTACGACCACATTCCGGAGCAGGCCTTCTACATGGTCGGCACGATCGACGAAGCCGTCGAAAACGCCAAGAATTTCCAGTAGGAAACCGCTTTTAGGAGCGGGCACTGGCCCGCGACGAACTGACAACAGAGTCATCGAAATGCCAACAATCAACGTCGACATCGTATCCGCGGAAGGCGAGATCTACTCGGGCGAGGCGGCCATGGTGTTCGCGCCCGCGAAGATGGGCGAGGTCGGTATCGCGCCGCGGCACGCGCCCCTGCTCACGGCCCTGAAGCCGGGCGAGGTCCGGGTGCAGGATACGGAAGGCAAGGAGCACTTCTTCTACATCACCGGCGGCATGCTGGAGATACAGCCGCATGCGGTCATGGTGCTCGCCGATACCGCGTTGCGCGGTGACCAGCTCGACGAAGCCGCAGCTCTTGCAGCACGCGATGAGGCCCGCAAGGCACTCGAGGGCATTTCCGCGGAAACGGATGTCGCGAAGGCGCAGGCGGAACTCGCCGAGGCCGAGGCTCGCTACCGCGCCGCGCAGAAACTCAAGGGCAAGCGCTAGCCTCCCAGATAGGGTGCAAGAAGCTTAAGTGCCAGGCGTCCCTGACGACGCACTGATGCGCGCGTGGTGCTCGAAGACACCGCCCTCTTTCTCTGGTTAATCTGCCGTTCACTTTGGCCCGCGTAAGCTCTTGCCCATTCAGGTTTCTTCGCAACAGCAAAGGGCAATCACATGACCGTCCAGACACGTTTCGCGCCGCTCGCCGGCGCAGCGCTGCTCACCCTCGTGGCAATCAACGCGGACGCCGCCGAAGGCGGCTTTTTCATGGGCGGCAGTATCGGTACCGCCGCCGTAGAGGCGAACGTCAACGACGGCATCGTCCTTCCGGACCCCGCGCCCGTCTTCGACGAGAACGACTTCGGCTGGAAGTTCCTGGCTGGTTATGACTTCGCGCTTAGCGAGGCTTTCTCGCTCGGTATCGAGGCCGGCTATGTGGNNCCCGTCTGCGGACGTCCTCACCATCCCGGTCAGCCTGGATCCGACCGGCCTGAACCTCTACGGCACGGCCGGCGTGGACATCGGCCCGGTCGGCCTGTTCGCCAAATACGGTTTCGTGGACTGGGAAGTCGAGGGCAGCATCGCTGGCATCGGTTTCGATGACGATGGCAACGACCCCGCTTACGGCTTGGGAGTCCGCTTCAATATCGGTTCCGTGGAGATCCGCGGCGAATACGAGATCTTCGACATCTCGGACGCCGAAGACGTGACACTGCTGTCAGCAGGTGTCGTCATTCGATTCTGACCTGCATCCGGGGACGGGCTGCAGGAGCGCTCCTCGAAGCGCGACAATTTCGGTGATCAACCGTAAACGGCGGCAATTACGTATGTGTCGGCAGCGAGGAGCGTCCCAGAATTATGATGTAACAGCAACACCCAAAGATGGACGCCCCTCCGCATCTCGTTTACTGCCCGCGCCAGACCCCCACGTGCCTCGTCACCTCGGAAGTATCTGATTCTATTGGGCATACACCGCTAATACGGATCCAGAGTGCGAGCAGCCTCACGCGTTGCAGTGTCTTCGCAAAAGCGGAGTTCATGAATCCCGGCGGCAGTATCAAGGATCGCATTGCCCGACATATCGTCTTCGCGGCCGAGAAACGCGGCGAGCTCAGACCCGGCGCAACCATCATGGAAGTTACCTCTGGAAACACGGGAATTGCGCTCGCGATGGTCGGTGCAATGCGGGGTTACAGGGTCGTGATCGTCATGCCGAAGACGGTCAGCGAGGAACGTCGCAACATGATCACATCGTTCGGTGCGAAACTGGAATTGCTCGAGGAGATCGGCGACATGCAGGGCGCCATCGCGCGCGCAGAAGAATATGCCGCCGCTCATGACAACGTCTTCCTGCCGCGGCAGTTTTCGAACCCGGACAACATCGAGACACATCGAACCAGCACCGGGCCTGAAATAATGCGGCAACTCAACGGGGAGATAGACGCTTTCGTGATGGGCGTCGGAACCGGCGGCACCATCATGGGCGTCGGCCGGGCGCTGCGCAAAGCCGGCAGCCGTGCTCGCATCGTCGCCGTCGAACCCGACGAATCCGCCCTGATGTCGGGCGGCGCGCCGGGCCCTCATGGTATCCAGGGGCTGGCCGATGGCTTCATCCCGGCTCTCGTCAATCTCGAGGAGATTGATGACGTCGTGAGAATCCCGACACGGGATGCGATCGACGCCGCGCATCAGATCGGCGTCGAGGAGGGCCTGCTCGTGGGGATCTCCTCCGGCGCCAATGTGCTCGCGGCCACCCGGGTCGCGGCGGAACTCGGCCCGGGACACAATGTTGTCACGGTGTTGTGTGATCGCGGCGAGCGTTACCTCAGCGGTCTCGATCACGGCCCTCACTAAAGCATCAGGCAGTAGTCAGCTCGTCATCAGGCGCTTTGTCTCCGAGCGCGCGATCGTTACCGTCGGGGAAGTTCCCCACGTAAGGAGAGCTTGATGAAGACGATCAACACGGCCGGATGGCCCGGGCTTACGGTGCTTGCCGCAGCGCTGTTGCTTCCCGAAATCGGGCCACTGGCCCAGGACGAAGTCGGGTGGGTGACGACAAACCGGGGGCGCTATGAGATGGCCGTCGGGGCGCACCGCTGGCCGGGGCTCGCGGAACTCGATGCCGCCGCCGGTGGCGAGTTCGACGAAGTCGGGTTCAACATCAGTCTGGCGGCGCACTGGCCCGTCCTGCGCTTCGCTGACTCCGAGCTGCTGGCCGGCCTCGACCTCGGAATCCTCACCAATGACAGCAACATCCGCTTCATCTCGGAGTCGGTAAGTGCGCGGAACGCCTACCTGGTACCCTCGCTGAAGTGGATGTTCGGCCACGGGCACCGCTATTCGGTCGACGCAGGCGTGGGTTATTACACGCAGGACATCGCCGAGGTTATGGTGGAGTATCCACTCTACGCGGAGACCGTGCTGTGGGAAGACACGGGGCCCGGTGGATATATCGGTGGCACGGTCGACTTCCGCGGCGGGAATCCCGCGAGGTCCCGCGGCTTCACGATGAGCCTTAAGATCCACTTCGTGGAGTTCGACACCGTGCGCGACGAGGGTCGCCTGCCGCCGACGCTCGGCCAGGATGCCGGGCCACTGACCGGCCCGATCTACATGGCACAGGTAGGTTATCGCTGGCGCTAGCCCCCGGCTGACCCCTGACTTGCGGTATCATCCGCGGCTGTCATTCATGGAGGAACCGTTCTGGGTCTGAGCGTCATCATCCTGGCCGCGGGACAGGGCACCCGCATGCGATCGGCGTTCCCAAAGGTGCTGCAGCCACTTGCGGGTCGGCCCCTGCTGGCGCACGTGCTCGATCGTGCCGCCGCGCTCCAGGCTGACGACGTATGCGTTGTGTACGGCCATGGCGGCGAGCAGGTACGCGCGGCGTTCCCGTCCCCCGCTATCCGCTGGGCGCTGCAGGCCGAGCAGCTCGGTACGGGGCACGCGATGCTGCAGGCCATGCCGGGCACGCCGGAGGACAACCGGGTGCTGGTGCTGTTCGGGGACGTTCCCCTGCTTACCACGGAGACGCTTGCTGGCATGCTTGCGGCGGCGAAGGGTGACGACCTGCTGGTGCTGACGGTGGACATGGAGGACCCGACCGGCTACGGCCGTATCATTCGAGACGACGACGGAGTGACAGGAATCGTCGAAGACAAGGACGCGAGTGACGCGCAGAGGATGATCAGAGAGATCAACACCGGCGTCATGCTCTGCCCGGGCGCGCGGCTCAAGGCGTGGCTCGGCAGGTTGAGTAACGACAACGCGCAGGGCGAATACTACCTGACAGACGTGATCGCGATGGCGGTAGCGGACGGTGTCGCGGTGCACGGCATCAAGGCACCAAACCAGGTGGAGGTCATGGGCATCAACGACAAGAAACAACTCGCGGAAGCCGAGCGCGCACTGCAGGCGAAGCTGGTGGAGGAACTGATGGCTAACGGTGTCGGGTTCGCCGATCCTGCACGAGTCGATATCCGCGGTCAGCTGACCTGTGGCAGGGACGTCTTCATCGATGTGAACGCGGTTTTCGAGGGACAGGTCACCCTAGGCGATCGTGTGCGCATCGAGGCCAACAACGTGATCCGCGACAGCGCGCTCGGCGACGGCGTCGTCGTGCACCCGAACTGCCACATCGAAGGCGCGGTGGCCGGTGATGACTGTGAGATCGGCCCGTTTGCGCGGCTGCGCCCGGGCGCCGAGTTGGCCACGAGGGTCAAAGTCGGCAACTTCGTCGAGATCAAGAAGAGCACAGTGGCCGACGGCAGCAAGGTCAACCACCTGACTTACATTGGCGATAGTGAGATCGGCGTCAACGTCAACGTGGGTGCGGGCACGATAACGTGTAATTACGATGGGGCGAACAAGCACCGCACGAAGATCGGTGACGGTGCGTTTATTGGCTCCAGCGTCAATTTCGTGGCCCCGGTCGAGGTGGGCAGTGGCGCTACGATCGGTGCCGGGTCGACTATTACGAAGGATGCACCGGCCGAGGAACTGACGCTGGAGCGAAGCAAGCAGGTTACTGTCAAGGGCTGGAAGCGGCCCACGAAGAAGGGCTGAACCAACAGTACCAGGAGCAGGGTCTTATGTGTGGAATCGTCGGTGCAATCGCCGAAAGAAACGTCGTGCCGATACTCGTGGAGGGTCTCAGGCGCCTCGAGTACCGCGGCTACGACTCGGCGGGCGTCGCCGTACGCGAGAGCGACGGATCGATCGGCCTGTGCAAGACGGTCGGCAAGGTTGCCGAGCTGGAGGATAAGCTCGAGACGCAACCGTTGCAGGGTATGCTCGGCGTCGCGCATACGCGCTGGGCAACTCACGGGGGCGTTACCGAGGCGAACGCGCACCCGCATCTCTCCGGTAATCGCGTCGCGGTCATCCACAACGGCATCATCGAGAACTACCAGGAGATCAAGGACGAGCTGGAGGCGAAGGGCTACGAGTTCGTCTCGGAGACCGATACCGAGGTCGCCGCGCACCTCGTCTACGACAATCTCAAGCAGGGGCTCGGCCTCATCGAGGCGGTGCAGAAATCAGTTGCAAGGTTTACCGGTGCATTCGCGCTGCTTGTTGTCGATGCTGAGGATCCCGACCGCATCGTCGTGAGTCGCGTCGCCAGCCCGCTCGTCGTCGGCCTTGGCATCGGCGAGAACTTCGTCGCGAGCGGCGTACCGGCGTTGTTGCCGGTTACGCAGCGTTTCATCTACCTCGAACAGGGCGACATTGCGGAGATAACCCGCCGCGACGTAACTATTTTCGGTGCTGATGGCAAGCCGGCAAAACGCGAGGTACACGAGACGCAATGGAGCACGGACTCTGCCGAGAAGGGCCCGTACCGCCACTTCATGCTCAAAGAGATCTTCGAGCAACCCAGTGCCCTGGCCAATACATTGTACGGGCGAATCGAGGGCGGCAAGGTCGTTGCCGACTCGCTCGGCCCGCAGGCGGCGCAGATGCTCGCCGGCGTCGAGAATATCCACATCATCGCCTGCGGCACGAGCTACCACGCGGGCTGCGTGGCCAAGTACTGGCTGGAATCGCTCGCGGGCGTGACCTGCCAGGTCGAGATCGCGAGCGAATACCGGTACCGGCAAGTCGTGGTCCCCCCGAATACTCTATTCCTCACGCTGTCGCAATCGGGAGAGACTGCGGATACGCTCGAGGCATTGAGGATTGCCAAGCAGTCGGGCTATGTCGGGTCGCTGACGGTTTGCAATAGCGCCCATAGTTCTATGGTGCGCGAATCCGATCTGGTGATGATGACCCAGGCCGGTCCTGAGATTGGCGTGGCGAGCACCAAAGCATTCACGACGCAACTCTTGTCGATGCTCATCGTAACGCTGATCCTCGCTCGGCAGCGAGGCATGAGCGCGGAGAAGGAGGCAGAGCTTGTGCCTTACGTCGTGCACTCGGCCGCAGCTGTCGAAGATGCGTTGCAGATGAACGAAGCTCTGCAGTACCTTGCGGAAGACTTCGCAGAAAAGGACCACACGCTGTTCCTCGGCCGTGGGCCCATGTGGCCGGTCGCGATGGAGGGCGCGCTCAAGCTCAAGGAAATCTCGTACATCCACGCGGAAGCCTATGCCGCGGGCGAACTCAAGCACGGACCGTTGGCGCTGATCGACGAGGATATGCCGGTGGTGGTCGTCGCACCCAACAATGAACTGCTCGACAAGCTCAAGTCGAACATGCAAGTCGTGCGTGCTCGCGGCGGGCAACTTTACGTATTTGCAGACAGTGAGACCGGCATCGAATCGGAGGACGGCGTCACGGTCATCGCTATGCCGCATGCGGATCGAATCATCGCACCGATTGTCTACACGGTGCCATTGCAGCTGCTGGCGTATCACGTAGCTGTCCTCAAAGGAACCGACGTCGACCAGCCAAGGAATCTCGCGAAGTCGGTTACCGTAGAGTAGATCTGAACAGTTGACCTGCACTAAATCCGTCGCTGGAGTTTGCTGAGTAAACTGACGCTTAATGATCGACAGGGGGCCGTCAGTTGATGGAGCTTTTCACGTCAAGAAGCCGACATCGGGCTATTATCGGCTCTATCAGCTGCAGCTGAACTCAAGGCAGTCGCGCGAGCTGCGACAGATTCAGCTAATGCCTAAGTCTCAAGAGGAGTAACTCGTGGAATCGGACCGATTAGCACGACAACGCGGCGCCTCAGGAAATTTAGGCCAGAAGGCCTGGAGATGAATGCCGAGCAAGCACGCATGCCGAGCTATCCTATTTAAATTGCAATAAGCGATAAGAAACAACCGAGAGTTCGAGCCAATATCGACACGCTCGCAACGAACCAAAACGGCCCCGCTCGCGGGGCCGTTTCTTTTGCCTAGGCCGAGCCGGCACTAACCGGCACGAGGTTCTGCTTCTCTTCCTCGGTAAATAGTCGTGATTTCGTAACGAAGCGCAGCCCAAGTGGTATCTCGAGAGAGAAGCTGGCGCCACGACCGGGTGTGACATCGATCGTCAGGTGCGTATCCTTCCAGTGCTCGAACTGACTTTTTGAGATATAGAAGGGACAACCATGGATTTCCCCGATCAGCATATCGCTGGCACCAACGCGGAACTCACCATCCTGGAAGCACATGGGTGATGAACCATCGCAGCAACCCCCGCTTTGATGGAACATCAATGGCCCATGTGCCTCCCGCAACTGGTCAATGACCCGACGGGCTTCGTCTGTTACGTCTACGCGTGTGTACATATCGTTTCTCAGAAGAACCCCATCGCGTTCTTGTCATATGACGTCAAGATGTTTTTTGTGTGACGGTAGTGATCGAGCATCATCTTATGTGTCTCGCGGCCGATGCCCGACTGCTTGTAGCCACCGAACGACGCGTGCGCCGGATATAGGTGGTAGCAATTCACCCAAACGCGCCCGGCCTGGATACCGGCGGCAAACTCGTGCACCTGATGCACGTCGCGCGACCACACTCCGGAACCCAGGCCATAAAGTGTGTCATTAGCGATATCCATGGCTTCGTCTTCATCCTTGAAAGTCGTGACACTAACGACCGGGCCGAAGATCTCTTCCTGGAAGACCCGCATCTTGTTGTTGCCCAGAAAGACGGTCGGCTCAATGTAGTAGCCGTCCGGAAATTCATCGACGTGCGCAGGTTTGCCGCCGGCCAGCACTTCGGCACCTTCCTTGCGGCCAATGTCCAGGTAATTGCAGATCTTCTCGAACTGATCGTTCGATGCCTGTGCACCCATCATGGTCGACGTGTCGAGCGGGTTGCCCATCTTGATGGCAGCAACGCGGTCCAGCGCCATCTCCATGAACTGGTCGTAGATGGACTCCTGGATGAGCGCCCTCGACGGGCACGTGCAAACCTCGCCCTGATTCAACGCGAACATCACGAAGCCCTCTATAGCCTTGTTGAGAAACTGGTCGTTCTTAGCGGCGACACTCTCAAAGAAGATGTTCGGCGACTTTCCGCCCAGCTCGAGCGTGACCGGAATGATGTTCTCGGAGGCGTACTGCATGATCAGCCGCCCTGTCGTGGTTTCACCGGTAAATGCGATCTTCCCAATGCGCGGCGAGCTGGCGAGGGGTTTGCCCGCTTCTGGACCGAAGCCGTTGACGATATTTATGACGCCCGGCGGCAACAGGTCTTCGATGAGCTCTGCGAGCACGAGAATGGATGCCGGGGTCTGTTCGGCCGGCTTCAGGACCACGCAATTACCGGCGGCCAGCGCGGGAGCCAGCTTCCAGGTTGCCATCAATATCGGGAAGTTCCACGGAATGATCTGGCCCACGACTCCCAGCGGCTCATGGACTTCCATCGTCACCGTATTGGCGTCGATATTGCTTACCTCGCCGGCCTCAGCCCGGATAACGCCGGCGAAATAGCGGAAGTGATCGATAGCCAGCGGCAGATCGGCTGCCATCGTCTCGCGAATGCTCTTGCCGTTGTCCCAAGTTTCCACGGTCGCCAGCATCTCGAGATTTTCCTCCATGCGGTCCGCGATCTTCATCAGTATCGAACTGCGCTCGGTGACCGAGGTCTTGCCCCATGCGGGCGCCGCTTCGTGAGCCGCGTCCAACGCGAGCTCGATATCCACTGCTTGCGATCGCGGGATCCTGGTCATCGGCTTGCCATTGACCGGCGATATGTTTTCAAAATACTCGCCATCCGTTGGCGCGATCCACTTCCCTCCGATGTAATTTTCGTATTTCTGCTTCAATCCATAGTTAGGTTCGGTAATTGGCTGTACGCTACTCATCGAATCGCTCCTCCACGATCTGTCGGCGCCGAACAGCAACGGTCCCCGGCACCGGCGTGTTCATCAACATGCATGCGCCATTTATCCTCTTCCCGTACATTCATTGCAAATCTGGCCGCACGCGTCCGTTTGGCAGTTAAACCAGCGTCACGAAGTCGGGTCGAAGTCTCAGATATTCGGTCGAAAATCGCCGACTCGTCGAGCGTCTGGGTTGTTTTAGAGAGATTTCCATGCGCATTGCGGCGCATCATCCGAGAAGTATTCTACCGACGATCTCCATCGTGCGACAAAGCACTGGATGCACACCGCTGCTTCGCGCGCGAACAGGTATTACGTTGGCAACCGGACAGGTTGCTGCTAGCTCGCGGAGTGTGTGCACAATCCGGTGCCTCCAGCATTCCGAGAAGCGCGCTCAGCTGGATCCAGTAGGGAGGGTTCTGGCCGAGAGCCGCTGTTCAATTTCGGCGATTTTCGGCGGCCATTAAACGGTTAGGGTGCTGGCCGATATTTCCCGTCAGGTACTGCAAGAATAGGACATTTCGCATTGCGGATCACGCGCTCGGTAGTGCTGCCCCGGAGAGCCTGGTTAAGCGTGTCTCGACCATTCGTGGTCATAACGATCAGGTCGGCGCGGAGCTCTTCCGCAGCTGCCAACATCGTTCCAACAGGCTCGCCCTGTCGCAATTCGGTCTGCCAGATCCAGCCGGACCCTTCCGGTAACACCGATATCGGTGGCATTTGATCACCAACGTGGAGCAGCGTAATAACGACGTCACCATCGCCGATTACCTCGGCCGCCCGCCGAGAGAACTCGATCGCGGCTGTGAAATCAATCGCCCCGTCGATGGGCATTAAGACGTGTCTGAGATTCAGGTCCCCGTTCTCGAGGGAAACAAAACCGCGATGCGACCGGCTCGGAACAAACAAAGTCATCGCGTCGGAGCCTCGAGCAATCGCCTCGGCATCAGATCGATGCAGCCAATCCTTGTGAGTTTTTGAGCCTTCCGTGGCGAGAACGACGAGTTCGTGTGGCTGTTGCTCAAGAAACCTGAGCGTAGCGCGGATCGGATGCCGGCTGCGCACCGCGATCTTGCGGACTTCTACGTTTAGCTCGTTATAAACTGCCGGACGCGCACTGCCTTCTTCGAGCAGATTCCACCGTTCGAGTGTCTTTCGAACCGGAGGAAAACTCGACCAGGGGATATTCTCTTCGCTTTCCTCGCTAACGTTCAAAATGGTCAACTCTGTCTGCCGCAATAGGGCTATGGCAAGCGCATAGGCGAACGCCCGGTTACTTGCGTCGGAAAAATCTGTCGGGTGGAGCACGGAGTTAACAAGAGGGATTCTGGAGTCCATAACCTGCAATTCTGCTTACGCGATACGCCGACGTCCAGAGAAACCCAATAATTTTCGGTCTTCAGCCAGCTTATGTAATTTCATCGTCGGCGTCAGATTGCCTGATCCGACCCCATAGAGTCGCCCCGACGAATCGGGATGCAGGCAGCAGACTATGGCCGCCAGCCGCTGTCAAATTCGGGGCGTTCTTGTCGGTCCGGATATCCGCTGTGCGGCGTAGCCAATACTCATTTATCAAGATCTTGCTTTCGGTTCCATTATCCACCGTCCTGCTTGCAGAAGAAGCGTCGTACAACGGTGGTCATTTCCGGATTCTCCGACCGAGCGGTTTTATAGTTGGGCTAACTGTTGAGCGCGAAGGAGTCGTTGCGATCTACGCAATACTCCGCATTGAAAATTGCGCGTCCGCCCCTAACCTAACTTGTGAGAAAGGCAAACCTAGCGAAAGCTAGCGACGCAAAGCTACGGGTCCTCGTCTCCTCCGTGCCAATCTGCCACTCAGGACCCAAGACCGCCGGGCTGCCGAATCCAAGCAGCTGGGAGACGAAAATGCTTACGTCAAGAACCCTGATTCATGCAGCTCTGCTGGCCGTCGCGGCGCTGATGAGCAATGCACTCTGCGCCGAACCTGCAGATGAGGTGGCAGCTGGTGTTGAAATTGACGTCTATGACGAAGCCGCGTACACACAGTATGTCGAGAATACAATGGCCAAGCTCGACAGACTTTATCTCGACTTCTGCGATACATGCAGTGTCGATGCCGCCAAGGCCAGGATCGCAAAGCAAGAGTTCCTCAGTACGGTCAGGGAACTGATGCAGTACATGAACGCGAGGTACGATGGACTCGATCCAAAGAAAGGTGCTGCACTTTCTCCGACCGAGACCCTGGTTAGCGTGCACGCTCTTACGATGTTGGTAGACATATTGGCTGAGTCCCAACTTCAGCAGATGGCGCATCACCCGTACAATTAGCAAGACGCCTGGTTGCCACAGGACTGCAATGATCGTGGACGGGGCATCTGCTTAGCGACAAGAGGCGCAACGGAGAACCTGTAGACGGTGTCTCGCGAACGAATTATTCAGTTCACTTCTGGCCGTCTGCCGCTGCTCGAACAGGGCGTTTTGGTCGTTCTGATGGCCCCTCCCGGTGAGAACTGACGTTCATTCCAGGGTGTAAGAAGGCCGCTTCTGGAATTGACGGCTTTCCCTCTGCTAGCCGCCTTTGGGCCTAGCCTGGTCTGAGGGGTTGCTACTAAGATCGTGGTGGCCGTTTTCCTTATGCTTCCCTTGCGTGTTCGGAGTGGGGGCTGTAGAAGTACAGGAACGGCGGGAGTCCCGTCAAAATAGAAAGAAAGGAACGCCAATGAAAAAAGCCATTAATGAACTGCCAACTCGGCTCGAAGCTGGCGGTGTCTGCTTTCAGAGCGATGACTGGGGGGATACTAATGTCGCTCGTGTCCGGTTCCCTGCTGGTGCAGATGCTGCCCCACTGCTCGAGGGTTTGCCGGACAATCTATGCCAGTGCCCGCACTGGGGAACCGTGGTCAAAGGCTCCATCCATGTGACCTATGCAGATGGCACTGAAGAGACGGTAAAAGCCGGCGAAGTGTACTACTGGCCGCCAGGACACACGGTCAGAGTTGACGAGGATTACGAGGCAATCGAGTTCAGCCCAAGCGACCAAATGGGTGAACTCATGAATCACCTTGAGGCGAAATTAAAGGGCTGATCGGACTCAAAGTACAAGCGCATAACTCGATCCGGTAGGCCGCTTTTCACCGTTAGCCGAAGTCAGTACGCCCCGGAATTGGCCCGGGTTTTTAAGGGCGCGTCATCCTTACTGCGAGGCTGGCAAACCTGAGCTTGGGGAAAAAACAAATGGAACGGCACTATGAAGGCGGGTGCCAGTGTGGTGCCGTTGCTTATGAGGTCGACGTCGATGGGTGTATGACGTGTAATTGCTCGCGCTGTCAGCCTCTCGGCGCCATTCTGGCGTTCGCGCCGCGTTCGCAGCTCAAGCTCTTGAGGGGTGAAGATAATCTCACGGAGTATCGATTCAACAAGAAATCGATCGCACATCTATTCTGCAACACGTGTGGGATACAGAGTTTCGCTTACGGAGCCATGCCGGATGGTTCGGAGATCGCGGCGATCAATCTCAATACGCTGCACGGCCTGGACCCCAGATCTCTGAATCCGAAGCATGTCGATGGACGGTCGATGTAGACGCAAAGTCGTTGGTCTGGAATCTGGCCAATAGACGGCTTCTGAGCCGGGAGCCGACATTCATTTCAGGGCATTTCAGTGGCTCCGAACGTCCCACCCCGAAGCACAAGCTCAGGTGCTTTGGCAGCTGTCGCGTCTGTGAGCCACGCCGTTATTTCAACGCGGGCCGGCGAGCCTGCCGTGACGTGGTTGTGGCGGTTGGCGCTGAAAAATGGCGAGTCGTGGTAAGCGACCCGAGCCACGGCGTCACTCGACGCAGCCGCTGTCGTTGCCCGGGCGGGGCGAGTGGCGGTAGAGTAGATGAACGGTGGAGGGGCGGTGGCTGTGAGGCCGGCTCCGACACGATCCACACGGAATAGCCTTACCGATGGCGGATGTCTTCATCTCCTATGCGCGCGAGGACGAGGCGAGAGTCCGAGCCCTCGCCGGCATCCTCGAGGAGCAGGGCCTCTCCGTCTGGTGGGACCAGTATCTTTTCGCGGGGGATGACTACCGCCGGGAGATCGACAGAGCGCTCGGCGAGGCCAGCGCCGTGCTGGTCTGCTGGTCCCGACATGCGGCAGACTCCGCATGGGTGCGTGCGGAAGCCGAGGACGCACGCACCACCGGAAAGCTCGTCGGCCTCGCTTTCGACGACACATCGGTTCCGAAGCCGTTCAACACCTATCACGTCGAGCGGCTGACCGGCTGGCGGGGTGCGCTGCGCACGCCGGCGATCGAGCGGCTGATCGAGGCGCTGCGGGCTCGCAACGAGGGCCGGGCTCCGTCGCCGGTCCCGGTTCGCAGGCAATGGGCGACCGGCGGCGCCATCGTCGCCGGCCTCGTGACGCTCGTCTCTATCGTCGGGTGGTTTTCCGGGATGCTCCAGCCGTTGTTCATCCTCCAAGACATCTCCGAGATGCGCGCCGAGGTGGAGCAGGTGCGCCGGGAACTGAGCAGCCTGCAGTTCGAACTGATGGCCAAACTCACCGCACGTGCCGCAGCCCGGGACATCGCGATACCGGATACTGCGAGGAGCTCCATCGCCGCGACGATCGCCAAGGTGCTCGATCCTGCCGAGGACCGTCGCTCGGAAGCACGTACGGCGCTCGAAGCCGGCGACTTCGAGGGAGCGGCCGGCGCCCTGGTGAGACTCGCCGAGGAGCAGTCCGCCGCCGTCACCATGGCGCAGGCGAGCGCGGCGGAAACCTACCGGGAAGCGGGTGACCTCTATTTCGCGACCGATACGGAGAAATCCATCGAGGCGTACCGGCAGGCTGTCGGCCTCGACCCCGGCAATTCGATTGCGCGCAACCAGCTCGGTCACCTCTACCGGCGTGTCGGCGAACTGGAGCAGTCCGCCGCCCAGTATCGCTTCATTATCGATAACCCGAATGCGAGCGGGGATTCCGAATACCGCTATTGGGAAGGCGTCGCTCTGTCCAATCTTGGCAACATCTCTAAGACCCGCGGCGATTTCGATGATGCGCAGAACTACTACCGACGGGCGCTGGAGATCCAGACCGAGCTCGGCAACCGCGAGGAGATGGCGATCGCCGTCGGCAATCTAGGCAACGTTGCACTCGATCGGGGCAATATCGACGAGGCCGAGTCCAATTTTTTGAAGGCGCTGGCCATCCAGGAGGAACTCGGCGAGGAGGCACGAGCGGCTCGCCAGCTCAGGAATCTCGGCAACGCCGCTGCGACGCGGGGCGACGGTGATACCGCTGATGAGTATTTCCAACGGGCGCTCGCGATATTCGAACGGTTGGGTGACGATGCTGGCGCTGCCGATCAGCTGACCGGACTCGGCATCAATGCCTTTCAGCGGAGCGAGTACACCGAGGCCCGCGACTACACGGAACGCGCTCTCGCGTTACACCGCCGGCTCGGCTACAAGCAGGCGATCGCAGCCGACCTCGGCAATCTCGGTAACATCGCGATGCTCCAGGACGATGACACGGCCGCGGAAGCCTACTTCTCGGAGAGCCTGTCCTTGCAGCGCGAGCTGGGCAGCCGCGGCGGCGAAGCGACATTGCTCGGCGCGCTGGGACAACTCGCAAAACGTGGTGGCGACCTGGAACGCGCCGCCGAGTACCTGGGACAAACGCTCGCCATCGGTGAAGAGATAGGCGCGAGAGAGACCGTCGCCATCACGCTGAACAACCTCGGCAATATCGCCTGGTTGCGCGGCGACTATGATGCCGCCGCCGGCTACTACCAGCGCTCCCTCGTGATCCACGAGGAGATGGGTCGGAGGATCGGTGTCGCGATCAATACCGGCAATCTTGCCAACATCGCCGAGATCCAGGGCGATCTGGATTCGTCGATGGATATGAACAGGGATGCCCTGGCGATCCTCCGGGAACTCGGCAACAGGCATGGTGAAGCCCTGACGCTTGGCAACATGGGCAGCGTGGCCCGCAAGCGCGGAGAACTCGCCGAGGCCGAGAGACACTACGAATCTGCATTGGCGCTCTATCAGGAGCTGGGCACAAAGTCGGGAATGGCGGTCCAGCTGAACGGACTCGGCACACTGGCACGCCTTAAGGGCGAGCTCGGCCAGGCTCGCGAGTTGCACGAACGCGCACTGGGGCTGGCAACTGAGTCCGGGCAGCAGGAGGCGATCGCCGCGGCGGAGCTGGGTTTGGCCTATCTGGACCGCGACGACGGACGGACTGGTCTGGCATGTGAGCGCCTCGCGCGCGCGTCTGCGCAATTTGGCCGGCAGGAGACATCGGAGGCCAAGGATACGCGGCGTCTGATCCGCGAACTGGGCTGCCCGCCCGCCTGACATCCGGCGGGACTCGCTCAGCGACAGCTGATCCGGGTCCAGACATTCAGCACCGGACTACTTAAGTCGTTCGAGCGGCTGCTTTCGGTGAGAGGTGACGTTCGATCCACGCCGTCGAGAATCCGCCCCAGTAAGCGTCTTCTTTGCCCCTGTTAGCTGTCGGTGGGCTAAACTCGACCTAAAACGCCGCTACTGGACCCGAAGCGGAAGTAGCCGATATCTTGCAGGAGAAGGCATTGAGCATTCAGGACTGGGGTGCGATTGGTGAAATAGTCGGCGCGTTGGCGGTGGTCGCATCGCTCATCTATCTTGCTGTGCAGATCCGGCAAAGCACACGGCAGATTTCGCTTACCCTTGAATCCGCTAAGCTGGCGGCGTTTGAGCGAACCGTCGAGTCGAGCAACCATGCCCGTGAGGTTCTAATCACAAATCCTGAGGTCGCGGAGCTTTTTCTCAAAGGGCTTTCGGATTACCGAAATTTGCCGCCGTCTGAAAAATTTCGATGCAATATGCTATTTCGAAACCTGCTCTCCGCATTTCAAGGCGGTTACATTCGCCAACTGACGATGGGTGGAGACCCTGGGCAATTGGAAGGCACAAGAAAGGCGCTCAACGCACTGCTCAGGAATCCTGGAGTCCGACAATGGCTGGGCGAAGTCGAAACCGACTGGCGGCCAGAGTTTGCTAACTTAGTTGCAGATTGCGCAGAGGCAAATGACTGACCTGGCCATTGCATTATGCTCTGTCCTCATTCCGCGCGGTTCGTTCTATAAGCGTCTTTTTATGAGCCGGTTCCAGACATTCAACACCAGCCTGTTTAGGTCGTTCGAGCGGCTGCTTTCGGTGAGAGGTGCCGTGCTCGATTCACGGCTTCGCGAATCAGTACCAGGAGGTGTCTGCTAACCGCCCTGAAGCCGCCGGTGAGCTAAACTGAGTGTTCAATTCCGCTAGCGAACCCATTATCGCCGTTTGCCAGTATTGCCCACAGGACAAAGCTATGAGCTATATCGACGGATTTATTATCGCCGTGCCGACCGCAAAGAAACAGGAATATATCGAGCACGCCAAGCTGGGAGACAGCGTATTC
>JABAHS010043169.1_pt4 | contig 16594 bp, 15 predicted proteins | sample 7062111 | NCBI WGS metagenome assembly JABAHS01 (sample SAMN14534600, study PRJNA622989) | marine sediment metagenome | biome: marine biome [ENVO:00000428]; feature: marine pelagic biome [ENVO:01000023]; material: deep marine sediment [ENVO:00002113]; isolation source: pool of 4 deep marine... | reverse complement strand
CGGAAGTTCGACGCCTTCAACGAGTTCATCTTTCTGCTCGCGCTGGGCTGGTGCCTGGGCCTTGCCAGCATCGCCGATCTCGCCGGTTTGTCCTTTGCCATCGGGGCTTTCGTTGCGGGCGTTTCGCTGGCCACCAGCCCCATCGCCCAGTACATAGCGGAGAACCTGCGACCGCTGCGTGACTTCTTTCTGGTGCTGTTTTTTTTCTCGGTGGGCGCCGACCTCGACGTGATGCTTCTGTTGGATCTTTTCTTCCCGACGTTGCTGCTGGCGCTGATGCTGGTGATGGTGAAGCCGGGAACGTTTGCACTGCTGCTCACCTGGCAGGGCGAAGAGCGTTCGACATCCTGGGAAGTCGGCTACCGCCTGGGCCAGGCCTCCGAGTTTTCTCTGCTGGTGAGCTACGTAGCGCTCGGCGCCGGGCTGTTGGGCAAGGAGGCCGCTCACGTCATCCAGGGGGCGACCGTGCTCACCCTGCTGTTCTCCAGCTATGCGGTGATCTTCAGATATCCAAGCCCCATTGCCATCTCGGCCCGCCTGCGCAGGGATTGAAGCTCAGGCCGAAAGATCCACCACGCCACGACCCACCATGGCGCCCACCAGAATCCGGTCGATGGCATCAGAGACGGTATCGAGGGAAAGGGGTTCCTCGAGTGCATCGAGCCCGTCGAGCTTCCAGGGTCCCGCCAGCTTGTCCCACACTTTCGCCTTTTCGGCCAGAGGCAACTCGACCGAATCCACGCCCAGCAGATTGACGTTGCGAAGGATGAATGGGAGCACGGTGGCCGCGAACTGGGGCGCCTCCACGAGGCCGCAGGCCGCAAGGCTCGCGCCGTATCGAAGGCGCTTGACCGAGTTGAACAGGGTCTCCCCGCCGACGGTATCCACCACCCCGCCCCAGGTTTCCGGCAAGAGCGGCTTATCCGAACCGGTCCGAGCCTCCTCCCGCGCTATCACCTCGGCGGCGCCGAGGGATTGGAGAAAGCCGTGCTGGTCAGGCTTGCCGGTCACGGCGGTGACGCGGTAACCCAACTTTGCCAAGAGCATGACGGCCACGGATCCGACGCCGCCGGTGGCGCCGGTCACCAGAACAGGGCCACCGTCCGGGGTCATGCCGGCGTCTTCCAGCTTCTGCACACACAAGGCCGCGGTGAGGCCGGCCGTTCCAAGCCGCATGGCCTCTCTGAGATCCAGTCCCTCCGGCAGTGGCAGGGCCCACCCCGCCGGAATTCGAACGCGTTGACCGAAGCCGCCGGGCGTGTTCATGCCGAGGTCGAACCCGATGGCCACCACCGAGTCGCCGGGCGCGAACCGCTCACTGGACGACTCCACGACGACGCCGGCAACGTCGATGCCCGGCGTGTGCGGAAAGTTCCGGCTTACCCCGGGGTTGCCGGTGGCAGACAGCGCGTCCTTGAAGTTCAGGGACGAGTACCGCACGTCGATAAGCAGGTCGCCGGCGGGCAGGTCCGCGACCTGACGCGTGACCACCGAACGCTGGAAGCCGGCCTCGGTCTTCTCCACCAGCAGGGCGCGAAAATCCGTCATGCTCCTGGCTTCCTGAACAGCTGATCCAAGACGTTCTGAATGCCCGTCTCAACCCGGGCCATGATTCGTTCCAGCGGCTTCTTGTGCTCCACCCAGCGTACGCTGAACACGTCAGCTGACTCGCACGAGCGCACCAGGTACTCATCGCTGGTGCACAGCTCGTCCACCAGCTTGAGGTCCACGGCCCGTTGGCCGTGCCAGGTCTCCCCGGTCGCCACCGTATCCATGTCGAGCTCGGGACGCCGCGCGGCCACGAATTCCTGGAACAAGGCGTGGGTGTCCTCGAGGTCTTCGATGAACTTCTGCCGGCCCTCTTCAGTGTTCTCGCCCAGAACGGTCAACGTGCGCTTGAACTTGCCGGCCGTGAGCACCTCCACGTCCACGTCGTGCTTCTTCAGCAGCCGATGCACGTTGGGGATCTGAGCCACCACGCCGATCGATCCCACGACGGCAAACGGGGCCGCCACTACCCTGTCGGCCACGGCGGCCATCAGATACCCGCCGCTGGCGGCTACCTTGTCCACCGCCACGACCAGCGGCACGCCGTGCTTGCGCACCCGGTCGAGCTGCGATGCCGCCAGGCCATAGCCGTGCACCAGACCACCCGGGCTTTCCACTTTCACGACGACCTCGTCGCGGCCATCGGCCAGCGTGAGCACCGCGGTGAGCTCCGTGGTGAGATCCTTCACCGCGCTGGCCTGGAGATCGCCGTGAAAGTCGAGGACGAAGACGCGCTTTCGATGCTCGCCATCGGGCTTGGCCGCCTCGGCCTTTTCGAGCTTGGCCTTCTGCTTGGCGGCCTTGGCGTCGCGCTTGCGCTGCTTCTTCAGGGTAGAGCTGTGGAGCAGCGCTTGCTGCAGCCCCGACTTCAGCTCCTCCAGCCGGTCGTTGAGCTTCTTGACCTCCAAGTGCCCGCCGCGCTGCGCTCCTTGGAGGCGAGTGCTAACGGACGCCATGCCGGAAAGCACGACCAGCACGGCTACCACGATGGTCACCGCCTGGGCCAGAAACAGCAGATAATCGAAAAGATACTCCATGCCACCCCGCGAGATTTACGCAAAGCAAAGGCGCGCTAATGTAATGGGTGTGCCAACAGGCGTCCACCATATCCCATTACCAATATCCGGCTAGCTTGATATGAACCGCCCATGCGTGTCTGATTCGCTCATGCACCAGGACGTCCTGACCACCCGCCTGAAAAGCGCCTTTCACCCGCCCGCAGCCGCGAACATCGACGCGACGTTTGCCCTCGACGTCGGCCAGGCCCACGTGACCTTTCGCGTTCACGCAGGCTCGCTGGAGTTCGTCGAAACCGGGGCAGCGGATGCGACTTTCTACTTCGACACGCCCGATCAGGCCATGCAGCTGCTCACCGGCAGCGCCGACGTGTTCGAGGCTTTCATGGACGGCCAGTTTCGTGCGGATGGCTACCTGATGTGGACGTTTGCGCTGCTGACCATGTTCCGAGGCGAGGCGGCCCCACCGGCACCGACCGACTGAGCGGGACGTCAGTTCGCGTTGCGGCGTCCGACCTCCTCGACGAAATCATCGATCAGCCATCGCGAGATTGCGGTACCGGGCGGCACGCTGGGCAACTCGTCGTGGGCAAACCACTTTGCGTCCGCGATCTCGTCTTCCTTGCACATGATCTCACCGCCCGCGTAGTCGGCGTGAAAGCCGAGCATCAGCGAGTTGGGGAACGGCCAGCTCTGACTACCCAGGTACCGAAGGTTGTCCACCTGAATGCCGACCTCTTCGTAGACCTCGCGGTGCACGGTCTGCTCGATGGACTCGCCCACCTCCACGAAACCGGCCAGCGTGCTGTACATGCCCGTCGGCCATCGCGCGTTCCGGGCCAGAAGCATCTCGTCACCTTTGGTCACGAGCACGATGATGCTGGGTGCGATCCTTGGATAGCAGATCAACCCGCAGCCGGCGCAGGACTTCGCGCGGTCAGCCGCGTGTTCCTCCATCTCGGCGCCACATCGGCCGCAGTACTGATGAGTGTTGTGCCACTCTACCACCTGCTGAGCCCGGCCCGCGAGGTAGAAGACCGACGGCTCAACGCGGCCCAGCCATGAGTAGAGGCTGTCCGCCAGGTAACCTTCCGGCAGCTGACCCCGGCCTTCCAGCGCGAAGCACGGGCGATTGCCGAAGCGGCCGAGGTAGTGCTTCGAGTAGACCTCGACGTCCAGCCAGCGAAATTCATCGGCCGTAATCGGGCGCGGCACGCCACGTTCGGCCACGCAGGCGATCTGCCCATTGATGCACAGGAAATACCACGCGTCCCCGTCTTCGTCCTCGCCGGGAGGCACTTGCACGAGGGGCTCGAACTCATCCGGATAGATAGGCCACATGGCGGGAACGGCTCGTAGCGTCGCGATGGGCCGGAACCATATCACAATCACCTGCTGCCGCCGGGCATTGCGATGATCGTGTTGAACTCCCCTGCCCAGCCGGATAATGTTCTCCGAGCGTGATCTGACACCCGTGCGCTCGACCACCGGCTCGGCTGGAAGGGGGACCGGCCGCAGGGACGAAGGTCTGCTGGATTACTGCGACGACCCTCGCAGGCACTTACAAGGAGCAGCGTCCCCGGCGCGCCGGGCAAAAGCATATGGGCGGATTATCCACGGCCAGCTTCTGGGAGAACTTTCTCGGCCAGGCACCTCAATGGTACAAGGCGACCATCGTCGGGTTTCTGATCGTTAACCCGTTCCTCTACATGATCAGCCCGTTCATGACCGGTTGGATTCTGGTCCTGGAGTTCATCTTCACGCTGGCCATGGCCCTTAAGTGTTACCCGTTGCAACCGGGCGGGCTGCTCGCTCTGGAGGCCGTCGCCATCGGCATGACGACGCCGCACACCATACGGGAGGAGGTCTTCAACAACTTCCCGGTGATTCTGCTGCTCATGTTCATGGTGGCGGGCATCTACTTCNNGGCATCTACTTCATGAAGGAACTGCTGCTCTACACGTTCACGAAGATCATTCTCGGCGTACGCTCCAAAACCCTCGTCTCCTTTCTGTTCTGCGCCGTCGCGGCGGTGCTGTCGGCTTTTCTCGATGCTCTCACCGTCACCGCCGTGATCATCAGCGTGGCCGTGGGCTTTTACAGCGTGTATCACAAGGTCGCCTCTGGTAAGTCGTTCAGGGACGAGCACGAGCACGCGGCCGACGAGTCCATCGGCGAGCTGCACCGGGAGGACCTGGAGTCCTTCCGAGCGTTCCTGCGCAGCCTGCTCATGCATGGCGCGGTCGGCACTGCCCTTGGTGGGGTCTGCACGACGGTAGGCGAGCCGCAGAACCTGCTCATTGCCGGTCAGGTGGGATGGGAGTTCATCGAGTTCTTCCTCAACATGGCCCCGGTCACGCTGCCTGTGCTGGCGCTAGGGCTCGTGACCTGCGTCATCGTCGAGAAAGCCAAGGTGTTCGGCTATGGAACCGACCTGCCTGGACCCGTGCGGGAGATTCTCGACCGCTACGATCGGGCCGAAGCGGAAGCCCGCACTGGACGCGACAACGCCCGCCTGGTGGTTCAGGCCGTGGCCGCGGGGCTCCTCGTCGTCGCCCTGGCGATGCACTGGGCAGAGGTCGGTCTTATCGGGCTGATGGTCATCGTGGTCCAGACCGCCTTCAACGGCGTCATCGAGGAGCACAATCTCGGACGCGCCTTCGAGGAAGCGCTGCCTTTCACATCGCTGCTCGTCGTGTTTTTCGGGATCGTCGCCGTCATTCATGACCAGCACTTGTTCGCGCCGGTAATCGACTACGTACTCACCCTCGACATTTCGGCGCAGCCGGGCATGTTCTACATCGCCAACGGCGTGCTTTCGGCCATCAGCGACAACGTCTTCGTGGCGACCGTCTACATCAACGAGGTCAAAGACGCCTTCGACGAAGGCCAGATCAGCCGCGAGCATTTCGAAAATCTCGCGATCGCCATCAACACCGGCACCAACCTGCCAAGTGTGGCAACCCCGAACGGCCAGGCCGCTTTCCTGTTCCTGCTGACTTCATCCATCGCCCCGCTCGTGCGGTTGTCCTACAGCAAAATGGTGGTGATGGCCTTCCCCTACACCATCGTCCTGGGAATCACCGGGTGGTTCGGCGTCCAGTACATGCTCTGATCAAGACCCGGCGGGCCGGCGCCAGACGCAGTCGCCGGATTTCTGCTCGAGCAAATCCAGAACGGCTTCGTGAGCCCGAGCTTCCTCGTCGGATGGCGGGATGATCTTCAACGCGGGCCGTTGATCGTCAAAGGTCGCGAACGCATGATCCCTTTCGACTTCGATCCCCACCGCGTCTTCCCCGCCGAACAGCGCCGTCTGCCCCCCCGTCATCGCGAGATAGACGTCGGCAAGGATCTCCGCATCCAGCAAGGCACCGTGTAGCGTGCGGGCAGAATTGTCCACCCCGTACCGACGGCATAACGCATCCAGGTTGTTCTTCTGGCCCGGATGCTTGGACCGTGCCAGGGAGAGGGAGTCGGTCACCGCGCAAACCTTCTCGATGTTCTCCGGAACCTCGTCGAGCAGCGACAGCTCGTAGTTCAAGAACCCCACGTCGAACCCAGCGTTGTGGATCACGAGCTCGGCATCGGCCACAAAGGCGAGAAACTCTTCGGCGATGTCCGCGAAGCGGGGCTTGTCCCTGAGAAACTCCGAGCTGAGCCCATGGACCTCGAACGCGCCGTCGTCGACCTCCCGATCGGGGTTGACGTATTTGTGAAAGTGACGCCCGGTCAGCTTTCGGTCGATCATCTCCACGGCGCCGATCTCGATGACGCGGTGACCCTGCTGGGCTTCCAGCCCCGTGGTTTCGGTGTCGAGAACGATCTGTCGGGTCAAGCTTCGCCTCCGCTCAGCATGCGGTCGATGGCCACGTTCGCGGCCTGGTCCACCTGTTCGTTTTCCGGGTGGCCGCTGTGCCCGCGAACCCAGTGCCACTCGATCTGATGTTTCTGCACGAGCTCATCCAGCCTCTGCCAGAGATCGCGATTCTTCACCGGCTTGCGCTGGGACGTGCGCCAGCCATTGCGCTTCCACTTCTGGATCCACTGGTTGATGCCCTGCCTGAGATATTCGGAATCGGTGGTGATCGCCACTTTGCTGGGCCGGGTGAGCTGCTCGAGCGCCGAGATCGCCGCCTGCAGCTCCATGCGGTTGTTGGTCGTCTCCGCTGCAGCGCCGCTGACCAGCTTCTCGGCATCCCCGTACCGCAGCAGGGCTGCCCAGCCTCCTGGACCCGGGTTACCCCGGCAGGCGCCATCTGTGAAGATCTCAACGGGAGCGCTCAACCCGGTTCCACGCGCTCAGCTTCGGATAGGCGACCGGGGCTAGCTTCGGTTCCCGGGAACCCGACAGCCGCCAATCCCGGCGAACGCCGAGCGCCTGCTTGACCGCGCTGATCATGTAAACCCCGCCAACTGGAGGGTTGCGACCATCCAACGCGTTTCGCAGCCGGGGAGCCCAGCTTTTCGGACTCAGCGGGTGGTTCGGCCGTTCCTCCTGATCGCCTGCCGTTCCCAGCCGGAATGGCAGGTTGTAGGCCGTGAATCGCACCTCCTCGCAGAGCTCGAAGCCAAGGACGGTCAGCCAGTCCACTAAACGGGCGGGGCTCACCAGCCGCAGCCCGCTGAAGCTGTCGCGAAAAACGCGTGCGTAGGCGATCCTCATGCCCCAGAAGCTGTATGGATTGAAGCCTACGATGGTCAGACGTCCCCCGGCAGCCAGTACGCGGGAAAGTTCCCGCAACGCGGTGCGCGGGTCCTCGGCCATCTCCAGGGCATGATGGAGGAACACGCCATCAAGGGCGTTGTTGGGAAGCGGAATGGCGTCCAGCTCGCAACGAAACGTCGTCAGGCCCTCACCAGCCGGGCTGGACCCATCCAGCGCGAAGACGCGATTGCGAACCATGCACCCGCGCACGGTATCCGTCAGGGGCGTATGGCAACCTGCCCACAGCAGCGTGTCACCGTGAAAGCGACGGGCCGTTTCGGCCACGTGGGGGGCCTCATCGGCAAGGAGGCGCTCACCGGCCGGAGTCGCCAGCCAGGCGGGCATCTGATGACGCAAGGATCTTGCCAATCGCACAGGGATACCGCAAAGTTGGTCGAACATTCTGAAGGCACCCCTCGATGACCGCAACCGCACCATTCGTTCGATTCTGGCCGAATTTGCGCTCGCTGATCCTGGTCGTCGTTGCGTTGCTGGTCGGATGCCAGACGCACCCGACCCCCTCCGCGCCCGAAACGGTTAAGTTCGAGCCGCCGCCTCCCGTTGCGGTACCGCTACCCGTCATCAAGCCGACGGTCACCTACACGCTGAAGCCCGACCTGTGGCGGGACATCCGCGACCGTTTTCAGCTGGCCCACAGCCTCGACCAGAAGCGCGTGCAGCAGGAGCTTCGCTGGCTGCGGGAGAACCCACGCTACCTACATAACCTCAAACCCCGGATGGAACGGTTTCTGGCCTACATCCACGGCGAGGTGGCCGCCCGCAACCTTCCAGGGGAGCTCGCGCTCCTTCCAATCGTCGAAAGCGCGCTCGACCCCTACGCGTTTTCCCACGGCGGTGCTGCGGGGCTGTGGCAGTTCATCCCCGCCACGGCCAAGCGATTCGGGCTGCAGCGAAACTGGTGGTACGACGGCCGCCGCGACCCCATCGCCGCCACCCAGGCCGCCCTCGATTACCTCGAGTATCTGCACCTGCTGTTCGAGGATTGGCACATCGCGGTTGCCGGCTATAACGCCGGGGAAGGAAACGTCCGACGCGCTCAGCGAAAAGCCGCACCCGACGCCACGTTCTGGGAGATGTCCCTGCCCCAGGAAACCCGGATGTACGTGCCTCGCCTGCTTGCGCTGGCAGCGGTGGTCACCGATCCCGAAGCCTATGGCCTGACACTGCCCCAGCTGTCGCCGGGGGTACCCTTCGTGGCCGTGGATACGCAAGGACAGTTCGACCTCGCCAAGGCGGCCGAAACCCTTGCCATGGAGCTCGACAGCCTCTACGACTGGAATCCGGCCCTCAACCAGTGGGCCACGCCGCCGAATGGCCCCCACCGGCTCATGATTCCGGCGCTCGACCCCTCCCGAAGCCAGGCTGCGCTCTCGGCGGTGCCGGCGAGCGAACGCGTACGCTGGCTTAGAATCAAGGTGGCCAACGGAGACACCCTCAGCGAAATTGCGCACCGCCACCGAACGGACACCGCCACCCTGCGACGCGTGAACAACCTGACGGGTTCGTCGATACGCGCCGGTCAGGCTCTGTACATTCCCAAGTCGGGGTCGGCACCTAGCCGCAGCCCGCGTGGCCGCACCCAGCAGGGCCTGGACTACGCGGTTCGACCCGGCGATTCCCTGTGGACGATCAGCCGGGCGCACGGGGTCTCGATGACGCGCATCATGAAGGCCAACCACGTCGGGCCAAAGGACTTGCTGAAAGTAGGCCAGACGCTCAGGATCCCCGGTGTCCAGCGCGCGTCGCCGGGCGCCGACGGCGATGGGCGGGAGGTGATCCGCACCGTACGTTACGGAGTTCGAAAGGGTGACTCCCTGGCGAGGATCGCCGCTCGCTTCAACGTTCGTATCAGCGAGATCGCACGCTGGAATCAGCTAGACGTCAACAACTACCTGCAGCCAGGACAGTCCCTGAAACTGCATGTCAACGTAGCAGCCGGGGAGTAGCCGCCGGGCATCCCCGCGAGGCGCTCACGCAGCGGGCTGAACCTATGGCATGCTGATGGACGCTTCGCGCTCCAGCGTGCCCGTCAACCCTGCAAAGTCGAGCGAAGCCACCCGGTTTCCAAGAAAGCCCCGCATGCTCTCGATTTCCCGTTCCGCCATCACGGCAACATCGCCGTCTACCACGCGAGTAACGGTGACCACCGCAAGGGATCCGTCCTCGAGCGCCGCCTCGCCGACGCTCTTCTCGCGCTCGTCGGGCCGGGGCAGGCTGAAGGCGGCCGCGAGAACGGCCCGGGGCGCGTCGACAGCGCTGCGCGTGACCAGCTCGAAGGTCTGCCAGGAAAGTCCATAGTCGTCGGCTACCGCGGAGACGCTTTCTCCGGAGCGCACCCGCGCCAAGGCGGCCTGCTGCGCTTCCCTGAGCGCGGCCCCGGCCTTCTCCGATGCGATGGCCGCACGGATGTCTTCACCCACGTCGTCCAAGGGTATCGGCTCCGGCTCGTAGCGGGAGGAGACGCGCGCAACCACTGCGCGGTTGTCCGTCAGCCCGATCGCCGGCGTGTTGTACCCGTTGTCCAGGACATCACTCGTAAAGAGCGCATCACGCACGGACTGATTGGCAAAAACCCCGTCGCCGCCCGTGCGTGAGACGCCGGCAACCGTCTGGGGCTCGAGAGCGAGCGCAGCGGCGATGCCCTCGAGGCTGTCGGGTTGCTCGAAGGCCAAATTGTCGAACTCACGCAGGCGCTCAGTGAACAGCTCTTCGGCCTGTTCCCGCCGCAGCCGCAGCTCGATGGCATCGCGCTGCTCCGACAACGGCGGAAGCTCGCGGACGTCGACCGCATCCAGACGGATCAAGTGGAAGCCGAAGTCTGTCCTTACCGGCTGAGAAATCTCGCCTACCTCGAGCTCCCAGAGCGCCCGCTCGAACTCGGGATCGAAGATGCCCTTGGCGACCATGCCGAGATCACCGCCCGCGGCGGCCGACCCGGGATCCTCGCTCAGCTCTTCCGCGAGCTCGGCAAATTCTTCGCCCCCGACAATTCTCTGCCGAGCCGCGGCAAGCTCCGCTTCAGCCTGCTGCGCCGTCCGGGTATCGCTGACCTGGAGCAGAATGTGACGCGCCTGACGTCGATCGCCGGAAAGCGCTTCCGCCGAATCGGCCGCGTAGGTTTCCTCGATGGCCGCTTCGCTCACCACGATCGACTCGTCGTTGAGTAGGCCTTCCGCGCTGAGCTCGAGATACTCGACATCCAGGGTCTCCTCCGTTCGGTAGTCCAGCTCGTTCTCCGCGTAGCGCGTGGCTACCTCCTCATCGGACACCTCGACCGTGAGCAGAAAGTCGTCCTCGGTGAACGCCAGATAAGCGACGTCTCGCTTCTGGCTCAGCAACCTCGCGCTCTGCCTGACCTCCCAGTCCGTCAAGAACGCAGTTTCGGTCAATCCCCGTCTGAGCTGTTCGAGCGCCATCAAGGCCGCCGTTTCCCTGTGAAACTGTTGCGGCGTGTAGCGAAGCTGACGGACCCGGCGTTTGTAAAACTCGGCGTCAAAGCGCCCGTCGACCTGAAACGCGGGATTCGCGGTAACGGCTTCGTCCACGCGACTCTGGGAGACGCCGAAACCCAGCTCGTCGACGGCCTGCCCCAGCAGCTGCCTGGCAATCAGTTGCTCGAGCACCGCGGCCTGAAGTCGCGCGCCGTCGATCAGGCTCGGATCGAAGCCTTCGCCGAACTGCGCCGCGATTCTCCCCTGTTCCCGCTCCATCGCCACCAGCAGCTCGCCTTGGGTGATCTCCTCGCCGTTGACGCTGGCAACTTCCGGATCGGTATTCACGAAGAGATTGAATGCGCCAAAGCCGAACACGGCCAGCACAAAGATCATTACCCCGGCAAGGACCTTGAAACCGAAGCTCTGAGTCTGGTCACGCAGCTTCTGCAGCATTGGAAAACTCCTTCATTAAAGTCACGCGCTCAACGCATCCTGGCAGCCAAAAGAAAAAAGGCGCAATTCTGCGCCTTAATTCCGAGCCTGTGTTTTACGAATCAGTTCAGGGCGTCTTTGAGAGCCTTGCCTGGCTTGAAGGCAGGCACGCGGGCTGCCGCGATCTGAATCGCTGCGCCCGTCTGCGGATTTCTGCCCGTGCGCGCGGCGCGGTCACGAACTGTGAACGTTCCAAAGCCGACAAGCGAAACAGGATCGGCCTGCTTGAGCGAGTTGGTAATGGCGTCTATGGCTGCATCCAGAGCCCTGCCCGCAGCAGCTTTCGAAATGTCGGCGGACTCGGCGATACGATCGATAAGTTCGGTTTTGTTCACAATCGGCCCCTCAATGATGTGGTTTGTTCGCGCCAGCATGGCCTAAAAATGCTGCCAGTTAAGGTTTGGCGACGCCGGATTTATACCAACACGGTTACAGGCCTGCAAGCTTGAAAGCCCGGTAATTCGCGGGGTTCAGTGGGGATTGATGGGCACCTCGTCGTCCTGCGACGCCACTTCCGCAATAGGTTTTTCGGCGGCGTCTTCGTCCTCTTCCCGGCGTGGCTCGGGCATTCGCTCCAGGGCAAACTCGAGCACGTCGTCCATCCACTTCACCGGATGAATGGTCAGATTCTCTTTGACATTGTCGGGTATCTCCTTGAGATCCCGCTCATTCTCCGCCGGAATGATCACGTGTTTGACCCCGCCGCGAAGGGCAGCGAGCAGCTTCTCCTTGAGGCCGCCGATGGGTAGAACCTGACCACGCAGTGTGATTTCGCCCGTCATCGCAACATCGGCGCGCACGGCAATGCCGGTCAGAACGGACACGAGCGCGGTGCACATGCCGATTCCGGCACTCGGGCCGTCTTTGGGCGTCGCGCCTTCGGGAACGTGAATGTGCAGATCGAATTTCTCGTGAAAGTCCTTGCTGACGCCGAGTATGGCCGACCGGCTGCGCACGAAGGTCAATGCCGCCTGTATAGACTCCTGCATCACGTCGCCAAGAGACCCGGTTCTGGTCTGGCGGCCCTTTCCGGGCACCGCCACGGCTTCGATGTTGAGCAGTTCGCCCCCGACCTGGGTCCAGGCGAGGCCGGTGACGATACCGATCTGGTTTTCCGTCTCCGCCAGCCCGTAGCTGAACTTGCGCACGCCGTTATAGTCGTCGATCTGCGAATCGTCGACGACGATAGTTCGCTTTTCATTCTTCTGCTTGTTCTTACCTTCGAGCGACTGCTGCTTGACCACCTTGCGGGCGAGCTTGGCGATCTCCCGCTCGAGACCACGAACACCCGCTTCCTTCGTGTAGTAGCGGATCAGGTGCACGATTGCGTCGTCCTTGATCTCGAGCTCGGCTTCGGACAGGCCGTTCTGCCGCATCTGCTTAGGCACGAGGTAGCGCTTGGCGATGTTGAGCTTCTCGTCTTCCGTGTATCCCGGGAGGCGAATGATCTCCATTCGGTCGAGCAGTGCGGCCGGAATGTTCATCGAGTTCGACGTACAGATGAAGAACACGTCTGAGAGATCGTAGTCCACCTCGAGATAGTGATCGTTGAAGGTGTTGTTCTGCTCCGGATCGAGCACTTCGAGCAGCGCGCTGGCGGGATCGCCGCGAAAGTCCATGCCCATCTTGTCGACCTCGTCGAGCAGGAACAAAGGATTGCGCACACCAGCCTTGGCCATCTTCTGCAGAATCTTGCCAGGCAGCGAACCGATGTAGGTCCGCCGATGCCCACGAATCTCTGCTTCGTCACGGACGCCGCCAAGCGCCATGCGGACGAACTTGCGGTTGGTGGCGCGGGCAATGCTCTCGCCCAGCGAGGTCTTGCCGACGCCGGGGGGGCCGACAAGGCAGAGCACGGGGCCTTTGATCTTGCGGACCCGGGACTGAACCGCCAGATACTCGATAATGCGGTCCTTGACCTCCTCGAGCCCGTAGTGATCCTCATCGAGTATTCGCTGCGCGGCTGCAAGGTCGTGACGCACGCGAGACCGTTTCTTCCAGGGAATGCCAAGCATCCAGTCCAGGTAGCTTCGCACCACGGTCGCTTCCGCCGACATCGGCGACATCAGCTTAAGCTTGCCCAGCTCGGCCAGGGCTTTCTCCCGCGCCTCTTTCGACATCCCCTGCTCTTCGATCCGCGCTTCCAGAGCCTCGAACTCGTTAGGCGCTTCTTCGAGATCGCCAAGCTCCTTCTGGATCGCCTTCATTTGCTCGTTCAGGTAGTACTCGCGCTGGCTCTTCTCCATCTGCTTCTTGACGCGACCGCGGATGCGCTTTTCTAGCTGCTGGGTGTCGATCTCCGAGTCCATGAGCCCCAGCAGGGCGTCCATCCGCTCCTTGAGATCGAACGCCTCTAAAATTCCCTGCTTGTCATCGACGTCGAGCGCCATCTGCGCCGCCACCGTGTCGGCAAGCCGCGCCGGGTCGTCAATGCTAGACAGCGACGAAAGCACCTCCTGAGGAACCTTCTTGCTGACCTTGACGTACTGCTCGAACTGGCCCATCAGCGTTCTCACCAGGGCTTCGGACTCCCTGGATTCGGCAACGGGCTCGGCGACGGGCTCGACGCTGGCGACGAGGAAATCCTGCTCCTGATCGAGCTCGAGCAGGCGAGCGCGCGCTCCCCCTTCGACGAGGACCTTGACCGTGCCATCAGGAAGCTTGAGCAATTGCAGGATCGTTGCGACGGTTCCCACCGCAAAGAGGTCCTCAGCGCCAGGGGATTCCACCTCGGCGTCGCGTTTCGCCACCAGGAGGATCTGCTTGTCGTCCGCCATGGCGGCGTCCAGGGCCCTGATGGAGCTCTCTGTGCCTACGAAGAGCGGGTGCACCCCGTGGGGGTAAACCACCATGTCGCGGAGCGGAAGCACGGGCACTCGGGTGGAATCAGCAACTGTCACGATGAAAGAGCCCTCTGTGAAGTTTGTGAGCGATTAGATGCGCCGTCATGGCTGGCGAGGCCGACCAGCTTTGCCGCCGGTGGCCGGAATGATGCCGCTCCGCGCTGGCCGGTAGTTACTCTTTCGGAGCAGCCTGTGCCTTGTCGACGTTCTCGTACATCAACATCGGCTCGCTTTCGCCCTTGATGACACTCTCGTCGATGACCACCTTAGTCACCGAGTCGGAAGAAGGCAGGTCATACATGGTGTCGAGCAGCACCGACTCCAGAATCGACCTCAAGCCTCGGGCACCGGTCTTGCGCTCCATGGCCTTCTGGGCGACCGCGCGCAGCGCGTCCTCGCGGAAGTCGACCTCGACGCCCTCCATCTCGAACAGCTTCGTGTACTGCTTGGTCAGGGCGTTCTTCGGCTCGGTGAGGATTTGGACCAGCGCGTCCGTGTCCAGTTCCTCGAGGGTGGCAACGACGGGCAGGCGCCCGACGAATTCGGGGATCAGCCCGTAGCGGATCAGGTCTTCCGGCTCGACGCGGCGCAGAGTTTCGCCGATGGACTTCCGGTCCTCCTCGCCCTTGACCTGAGCACCGAAGCCGATCCCTGACTTTTCCGACCGGTCTGTGATCACTTTGTCCAGGCCGGCGAAAGCGCCGCCGCAGATGAAGAGAATGTTCGAGGTGTCCACCTGCAGGAACTCCTGCTGCGGGTGCTTGCGACCGCCCTGCGGCGGCACCGATGCCACGGTGCCCTCGATCAGCTTCAGGAGCGCCTGCTGGACGCCCTCGCCCGATACGTCGCGCGTGATGGACGGGTTGTCCGACTTGCGCGAGATCTTGTCGATCTCGTCGATGTAGACGATGCCCATCTGCGCGCGCTCGACGTCGTAGTCGCACTTCTGCAGAAGCTTCTGGATGATGTTTTCCACGTCTTCGCCGACGTAGCCCGCTTCGGTGAGCGTGGTCGCGTCCGCGATGGTGAAGGGAACGTCGAGCAGACGCGCGAGGGTCTCGGCCAGCAGGGTCTTGCCGCTGCCGGTGGGGCCGATCAGCAGGATGTTCGACTTCGAGAGCTCGACCTCGTCCTTCTTGCCCGTGTAGTTCAGCCGCTTGTAGTGGTTGTAGACCGCTACAGACAGAACCTTCTTTGCGTGCTCCTGGCCGATGACGTACTGATTCAGGATCTCTCTGATTTCCTGAGGTACGGGCAGACGGTCACTTTCCTTGGCGGGTCCGCCCTCGGACACCTCCTCACGGATGATGTCGTTGCACAGTTCGACGCACTCATCGCAGATGAACACGGATGGCCCGGCAATGAGCTTTCGAACCTCATGCTGACTCTTCCCGCAGAAAGAGCAGTACAGCAGTTTGCCTGAGTCGTCGCCCTTACCGCTTTGGTCGGACATAGAAAACCTCGTCTCTCGCCTGTCTCGGCCGAACCACACCACGACGTGGCGCGTTGTGCTCCAGGCCCTCTCTACCTTGCGGTGTCAGAAATGATAATGCAAGTCTTGCCATGTGGCTCAGATGCAAGCGGCTTTTCAAACGTCGTTACTCGTTGACGGCCTTTGCGACGTCCGTTCGCGGCCGCTGCACGAGGTCCACCAGACCGTACTCTGCCGCCTGGTCTGGACTCATCCAATAGTCGCGGTCGGTGTCTGCCGCGATGCGCTCCACGCTTTGACCGGTGTGGTCCGCCAGGAGCCGATTGAGCTGTTCCCGCATCAGCAGGATTTCTTTGGCCTGAATCTCGATATCCGCCGCTACGCCGCGCCCGCCCCCTGAGGGCTGGTGCAGCATCATGCGGGAGTTGGGAAGAGCATATCGCTTGCCTTTCGTGCCGGCCGCAAGCAGGAACGCGCCCATGCTGGCCGCCTGCCCGATGCACATGGTGCTGACGTCGCTGCGAATGAACTGCATCGTGTCGTAGATCGACAATCCCGCGGTAACGGATCCGCCCGGGGAGTTTATGTAAAGATGTATGTCTTTATCTGGGTTTTCCGACTCGAGGTAGAGCAACTGGGCCACGACCAGGTTGGCCACGTTGTCCTCGACGGGACCCACCATGAACACGATGCGTTCCTTGAGAAGGCGGGAATAGATGTCGAACGCCCGCTCTCCGCGCGCGGATTGCTCAACCACCATGGGCACCAGGCCCAGATTGCTGATTTCAGGGATGGTGGGGTCACCAATCTGGCTCATTCGATTCTCCCTCAGGATTCTGTCTGCGCTTCTTCGGCCTCGGCTTCCGGCTCCGCGAAGGCTCGACCCGAAATGATGTCATTGTAGCTGCTTGCGACGGATTCGACTGCGGCTTGTTCCATAACTTCGTCGATGACCTGCTCCTCCAGCACGGCCATCTCGATCTGGCGCAACTGCTCATCGTTGCCGTAATACCAGTTGATGACCTGCTGGGGCTCTGCATACTGCTCGGCGATGCTCTCGATCCGGGCACGTACCTTGTCGACGTCGGCTTCCAGGCCCTTGC
>JABAHS010024085.1_pt1 | contig 16599 bp, 12 predicted proteins | sample 7062111 | NCBI WGS metagenome assembly JABAHS01 (sample SAMN14534600, study PRJNA622989) | marine sediment metagenome | biome: marine biome [ENVO:00000428]; feature: marine pelagic biome [ENVO:01000023]; material: deep marine sediment [ENVO:00002113]; isolation source: pool of 4 deep marine... | reverse complement strand
GGCAGAGCGGCGGTCTCCAAAACCGCAGGTTGGGGGTTCGATTCCCTCCTGGCCTGCCAAACGTTTTTTCTGAAAGACAGTCGAATTCGGGATGCTTGACAAGTTAAAGCTCACCGGCGCGGTGCTGGCGGTGGTGGCGGGCGTTGCTGCCTTTTACTGGCTGGGCGAGGCGTCCTCGCTGCTGCTGCGCGCGGGCATCGTCATCGTCAGCGTGCTGGCGGCCGCCGCCATTACGCTCACCTCGGCGCCGGGCCAGGCGGCCTGGCAGTTCGCGGTGGGCGCGCGCATGGAGGTGCGCAAGGTGGTGTGGCCCACCCGGCGCGAAACCGTGCAGGGCACGCTCGTCGTGATCGTGATGGTCATCATTATCGGCATCTATCTCTGGTTGCTGGACACCATGTCGTTCTGGCTGATCTACGACATGATCCTGGGGGTCAGCAGTGCCTAGCGCGCCGGTCGGCGGAGTGGTTCATGGCTAAGAAACGTTGGTACGTCGTCCATGCCTTCTCGGGCTTCGAGAAGCAGGTCCAGCAGGCGCTGCGCGAGCACATCAAGCGTGCCGGCATGGAAGAGCACTTCGGGGAGATTCTCGTGCCGACCGAAGACGTGGTGGAGATGCGTGGTGGGCAGAAACGCACCAGTGAGCGCAAGTTCTTCCCCGGCTACGTGCTGGTCCAGATGGAGATGACCGACGACACCTGGCATCTGGTGAAGAGCGTGCCGCGAGTGACGGGGTTCATCGGCGGCACGAGTGCGCGGCCGACGCCGATCACCGAGAAGGAAGCGCAGGCGATCATGGACCAGGTGCAGGCGGGGGTCGACAAGCCGCGGCCGAAGTTCTCCTTCGCGCCCGGCGAGCTGGTGCGCGTCGTCGACGGGCCTTTCCAGGATTTCAACGGCACCGTCGAAGACGTCAACTACGAGAAGAGCAAGCTGCGCGTGGCGGTATCCATATTTGGGCGCTCCACGCCGGTGGAGCTCAATTTCAGTCAGGTGGAGAAGGGCTGAGCGCGAACACGGCGGTCGTGCCGGGAGGCGTCGGCGCGTCCGCGAATCGCGAGGCAGTGGCCCGCAGGTGGCGAAGGCGAGGCTAAGGCCCCGCTCGGGAGCGAGAGATGGCAAAGAAGGTCGAGGCGTACATCAAGCTGCAGGTGCCGGCGACGGAGGCCAAGCCGAGCCCCCCCGTGGGGCCGGCCCTGGGCCAGCACGGCGTCAACATCATGGAGTTCTGCAAGGCGTTCAACGCGGAGACGCAGGGCATGGAGCCCGGGCTGCCCATTCCCGTGGTCATCACGGTCTACGCCGACAAGAGCTTCACCTTCATCAAGAAGACGCCCCCCGCGGCGGTGCTGCTGAAGAAGGCGGCGGGGCTGGACAAGGGAAGCGCAGAACCGAATCGGAACAAGGTTGCCAAGGTGACCCGTGCACAGCTCGAGGAGATCGCCACCACCAAGATGGCGGATCTGAATAGCTACGACATGGATCATGCGGTCAGAATCATCGCTGGCAGTGCGCGCAGCATGGGAATCGAAGTCGAGGAGGTGTGAGCCGTGGCGCGGGAAGGTAAGCGGTTGCAGGGATTAAAGGGCGGCGTCGAGCGCACCCGGGATTATCCGCTCGAGGAGGCGCTGGAGCTGATCAAGCGCTCGGCGTCGGCGAAATTCGACGAGAGTGTCGACGTTGCGGTGAACCTCGGCGTCAATGCGCGCAAGTCCGACCAGAACGTGCGCGGCTCGACGGTGATGCCCCGCGGGACCGGCAAGCAGGTCCGGGTGGCGGTGTTCGCCGAGGGCGCGGCGGCGGAGGCCGCGCGGGAGGCGGGCGCAGACGTCGTCGGTCTCGAGGACCTCGCCGAGCAGGTGCGCTCGGGCCAGATCGATTTCGACATGGCCATCGCCACGCCCGACAGCATGCGCGTGGTGGGCAAGCTGGGCCAGATCCTGGGCCCGCGCGGGCTCATGCCCAACCCCAAGGTGGGCACCGTCACCGCCGACGTCGCCAAGGCGGTCGAGAACGCCAAGGCCGGCCAGGTTCAGTTTCGCATCGACAAGGCGGGCATCATCCATTGCCCCATCGGCAAGGCGTCGTTCGAGGCCGACGCGTTGAAAGACAACCTGTTTGCCCTCATAAACGCCCTGCAGCGGGCGAAACCCGCGGCGGCCAAGGGGCAGTACATTCAACGCGTGACCCTCTCCACGACGATGGGGCCGGGGGTGCGCGTCGAGCGCACGTCGCTGACTGTTTGAGGGGGTTACAGTCGCCAGATTTTTGGGTCCGTTGCCCGAGTGCGCCTCTGCGGGGTCCCGCCCGCAGGTGCTGGCGAGGGCGGCGGAATTGTCGCAGACCGCAGGCGCTCCGGGGCAGCAGCCCGCTGGAGCTTAATTTTTCGCGCGGCCGCTGTGTGTGATCCCGCCCGTGGCGGGTGAAGCGGCGCGCGGGAGGCCTGCGCAGACGGTGTACCGGAAGACAGGATTCTCCTGGCTGCGGGCACCTGTCGTTCACGGGGAGCGAGCTCGTCATGAGCCTGAGTCTTGAGCAGAAAAAGGCCGTCGTCAGGGAGGTAACGGACAGCCTCTCGACGGCCAACGCGGCCGTTCTCGCGGAGTACCGCGGGCTGTCCGTCTCGCAGATGGCCAGCCTGCGCCGCGAAGCGCGCAAGGCCGACGTGTTCCTGAGGGTCGTCAAGAACACGCTGGCCCGACGTGTCGTGGAGGGCTCTCAGTTCGAGTGCCTCAAGGGGCACTTCGTCGGACCGGTGGCGGTGGCGGCTTCAGCGGATCCGGTGGCGGTGGCCAAGGTCGTCAGCGACTTTGCCAAGGACAACCGCCAACTCAAGATCACGGTGGGCGCCGTTAACGGGGCGGTTCTCAACGTCGATCAGGTCCAGGCGCTGGCCAAACTGCCGAGTCGTGAAGAGCTCCTGGCGAAGCTGCTCGGAACCCTGCAGGCGCCCGTACAGAAGTTCGTGCAGACGCTCAATGAGATTCCGTCGAAGTTCGTTCGCACCCTCGGGGCGGTCAAAGACAGCAAGGAGGCGAGTTGAGGTAGAGCGAAGGCTCGACCGAATCAGCGTGTTCATTTATTAGGAGAATCGAGCAATGGCGTTATCCAGACAAGAGATCATCGATGCCGTAGCCGAGATGTCGGTCCTCGACCTTTCGGAGCTGATAAAGGAGATGGAAGACAAGTTCGGTGTGTCGGCGGCAGCCGCGGTGGCCGTGGCCGCCCCGGCGGCGGCTGGCGGCGAAGCCGGTGCGGCCGAGGAGGAGCAGACCGAGTTCGACGTCATCCTCGCCGGGTTCGGCGACAAGAAAGTGGGTGTCATCAAGGCGGTGCGTGCCATCACGGCGCTCGGCCTGAAGGAAGCCAAGGATCTCGTCGAGGCCGCCCCCTCGCCGGTGAAGGAAGGCGTGAACAAGGAAGAGGCCGAAGAGATCAAGAAGCAGCTTGAGGAAGCCGGGGCAACGGTTGAGATCAAGTAGTCGCTGCCGGTCGCCACGTTTGATGCAGACCGGCCGGTTCTGCGGGATTCGGGACGGCGGCGTCCGCTGCCGGCCCCGCATTTCCGTCACTTTTTTTCGAGGGCGGCCGACGACGGTCGCGGCTCACCCCAACGTCGCCTGAGCGAAGAGGTCTTCATGGGCTACACCTTTACCGAGAAGAAGCGGATCCGCAAGAGCTTCAGCAAGCGCTCCACCGTGCTGGAGGTGCCGTACCTCCTCGAGATACAGAAACACTCGTATCGCCGCTATCTGCAGGCGGACGTGCCGCCGGAGCAGCGTATTGACCAGGGTCTGCAGGCGGCCTTCAAGTCGGTGTTTCCGATCGAGAGCTACAACGGCAACGCCACGCTCGATTTCGTCAGCTATCGTCTGGGCGTTCCCCCGTTCGACGTGAAGGAGTGTCAGCAGCGCGGGCTGATCTACTCGGCGCCGCTGCGCGTCGTTTTGCGGCTGATCATCTTCAACAAGGATGATTCCGGCGGCAAGAGCGTCAAGGACGTGCGCGAGCAAGAGGTGTACATGGGCGAGATGCCGCTGATGACCGACAACGGCACCTTCATCATCAACGGCACCGAGCGCGTCATCGTCTCCCAGCTGCACCGCTCGCCGGGGGTGTTCTTCGATCACGATCGGGGCAAGACCCACTCCTCCGGCAAGTTACTCTTCTCGGCCCGGGTCATTCCTTACCGCGGGTCGTGGCTCGATTTCGAGTTCGACCCCAAGGATCTGCTGTTCATACGCATCGACCGGCGGCGCAAGCTCCCCGGCACCATCCTGCTGCGGGCTCTCGGTTTCAGCACCGAGGAGATTCTGGCGATGTTCTTCGAAAACGACGTCTTTCATGTCGGCGAGAAGCAGATCCAGATGGAGCTCGTGCCGGAGCGGCTGCGCGGGCAGCAGGCCGCCTTCGACATTCACAAGGGCAAGGACGTGCTGATCGAGGCGGGGCGGCGCATCACGGCGCGCCATGTGAAAGAGCTCGAGAAGGCCCGCATGAAGAAGCTCGTCGTGCCCGAGTCCTACGTCGTCGGGCGCGCGCTGGCGCGGGACATCGTCGACACCGACACCGGCGAGCTGGTGGCGGGTGCGAACGACATCGTCACCGAAGACATTCTGCAGAAAGTGATCGAGCTCGGCATCGGCTTCGTCGAGACGATCTACACCAACGACCTGGACCGCGGTCCGTACATCTCGGAGACGCTGCGCGCGGACTCCACCCAGAGCGAGCTCGAGGCGCAGGTCGAGATCTACCGCATGATGCGGCCGGGCGAGCCGCCGACCAAGGAAGCGGCGCAGACGTTGTTCACCAACCTGTTCTTCAATCTGGATCGCTACGATCTTTCCGCGGTGGGACGCATGAAGTTCAACCGCCGGCTCGGGCGCGACACCGACGAAGGACCGGGGACGCTCAGCAAGCAGGACATCATCGACGTGATGAAGACCCTGCTCGATCTGAAGAACGGTCATGGCGAGATCGATGACATCGACAATCTCGGCAACCGGCGCGTGCGTTCGGTGGGCGAGCTGGTGGAGAACCAGTTCCGGGTGGGGCTGGTGCGCGTCGAGCGTGCGGTGCGCGAGCGCTTGAGCCTGGCCGAGACCGAGAACCTCACCCCGCAGGACCTCATCAATGCCAAGCCGGTATCCGCGGTGGTGAAGGAGTTCTTCGGCTCGAGCCAGCTTTCGCAGTTCATGGACCAGACGAACCCCCTCTCGGAGGTGACGCACAAGCGACGGCTCTCTGCTCTCGGCCCCGGCGGCCTGACGCGCGAGCGCGCGGGATTCGAGGTCCGCGACGTGCATCCGACGCACTACGGGCGGGTCTGCCCCATCGAAACACCGGAAGGCCCCAACATCGGGCTCATCAACTCGCTGGCGTGCTATGCGCGCACCAACGAGTACGGCTTCCTGGAGACGCCGTACCGACGTGTCGTCGATGGCAAGGTCACCGATCAGATCGACTATCTGTCGGCCATCGAGGAGGGCGAGTTCGTCATCGCCCAGGCGAACGCCAGTCTCGACGCGAACGGTAAGCTGGTGGACGAACTCGTGTCGTGTAGGCACCAGAACGAGTTCACGCTGTCGACGCCCGATCAGATCGACTACATCGACGTGGCGCCCTCCCAGATCGTCTCCGTGGCCGCCTCGCTCATCCCCTTCCTGGAGCACGACGACGCCAACCGCGCCCTGATGGGCTCGAACATGCAGCGCCAGGCGGTGCCGATGATGCGCGCCGAGGCGCCGCTGGTCGGCACCGGCATGGAACGCAGCGTGGCCGTGGACTCCGGGGTCACCGAGCTCGCCCGCCGCGGCGGGGTCGTGGACTCCGTGGACGCCAGCCGCATCGTCGTGCGGGTCAACGACGACGAGACCTCGCCGGGCGAGCCGGGCGTGGACATCTACAACCTCATCAAGTACACGCGCTCGAACCAGAACACGACCATCAACCAGCGGCCCCTCGTCAAGGTCGGCGATGTGATCGCCGCCGGCGACGTGCTGGCCGACGGCCCGTCGACGGACATGGGTGAGCTCGCCCTCGGGCGAAACGTGCTGGTCGCTTTCATGCCCTGGAACGGCTACAACTTCGAGGACTCCATCCTCATCTCCGAACGCCTCGTCCAGGACGACGTCTACACGACGATCCACATCGAAGAGCTGTCCTGCGTCGCCCGCGACACCAAGCTCGGCCCCGAGGAGATCACGCGCGATATTCCCAACGTGGGCGAAGGGGCGCTGGCCAAGCTCGACGAGTCGGGCATCGTGTACATCGGTGCGGAGGTCATGCCCAACGACGTTCTCGTGGGCAAGGTCACGCCTAAGGGCGAGACCCAGCTCACGCCCGAGGAGAAGCTGCTGCGCGCGATTTTCGGCGAGAAGGCCTCGGACGTGAAGGACACGTCGCTCAGAATGCCCTCCGGCATGTCGGGCACGGTCATCGACGTGCAGGTCTTTACCCGCGACGGCGTGGAGAAGGACGCGCGCGCCAAGGCCAACGAGGCGGAGGAGCTCGCCCGCATCCGCAAGGATTTCGACGATCAGTACCGCATCGTCGAGGACGACACCTACTCGCGCATCGAGAGGCTGCTCACCGGGCGCACGGCCGAAGGCGGCCCGCAGGGGCTGAAGGCCGGGGAGAAGATCTCCAAGACCTACTTGACGGAGCTGCCGCGCAAGCACTGGTTCGAGATTCGCCTGCGCAACGAGGAGGCCAACGAGACGCTCGAGCAGATTCGCAGCCAGCTGGAGGCGGTGCGCAGGGACTTCGACGCGCGTTTCGAGGAGAAACGAACCAAGCTCCAGGCCGGTGACGATCTCGCGCCCGGGGTGTTGAAGATGGTCAAGGCCTTTGTCGCCGTCAAGCGCCGCCTGCAGCCCGGAGACAAGATGGCGGGGCGTCACGGCAACAAGGGCGTCATCTCCAAGATCGTGCCCGTTGAGGACATGCCCTACATGGCGGACGGCACCCCCGTCGACATCGTGCTGAACCCGCTGGGCGTGCCCTCGCGCATGAACGTCGGGCAGGTGCTCGAGACGCACCTCGGGTGGGCCTCGCGGGAACTCGGCAAGCAGGTGCAGAAGCTGCTCGACCAGGTCTCCTCGCCCGCCGCGCTGCGCAAGCACGTGGAAAAGGTGTACGGCCACGTGGGACGCAAGGAAGACATCCAGAGTCTGAACGACGACGAGTTGAGGGAACTCGCCCGTAACATCTGCGGTGGTGTGCCCATGGCGACACCGGTGTTCGACGGCGCGGACGAATCCGAGATCAAGGCTATGCTGCGTCTGGCAGGGCTGCCCGAGAGCGGGCAGGCAACCCTGTACGACGGCCGCACGGGTGAGGCGTTCGATCGCCCCATCACCGTCGGTTACATGTACATGCTCAAGCTCAACCACCTCGTGGACGACAAGATGCATGCCCGCTCCACCGGGCCCTACAGCCTGATCACGCAGCAGCCGCTGGGCGGCAAGGCGCAGTTCGGCGGCCAGCGCTTCGGTGAGATGGAAGTGTGGGCGCTGGAAGCCTACGGCGCGGCCTACACGCTGCAGGAGATGCTGACGGTGAAGTCCGACGACGTCGCCGGGCGCACCAAGATCTACGAGAACATCGTCAAGGGCGACCACCAGATGGAAGCCAGCATGCCCGAGTCGTTCAACGTGCTCGTCAAGGAGATGCGCTCGCTCGGGCTGAACGTCGAACTCAAGCACGAGAAGTAACACCTGGGAAACTCGATCCCTACTGAGTTACGCGAAAGCCGAGGACACGCAATGAGAGACCTGTTCAGTCTGTTCAAACAGCCCGGTCGTATTGAGGATTTCGATTCCATCCGAATCGCCATCGCCTCTCCCGAGAAGGTGCGCTCCTGGTCGTACGGCGAGGTGAAGAAGCCGGAGACCATCAACTACCGCACGTTCAAGCCCGAGCGTGACGGCCTGTTCTGCGCCAAGATGTTCGGGCCGATCAACGATTACGAGTGCCTGTGCGGCAAGTACAAGCGCCTCAAGCACCGCGGCGTCATCTGCGAGAAGTGCGGCGTCGAGGTGACGCTGTCCAAGGTGCGGCGCGAGCGCATGGGTCACATCGAGCTGGCGAGCCCCGTGGCACACATCTGGTTCCTGAAGTCGCTGCCGTCGCGGCTGGGGTTGCTTCTGGACATGACGGTGCGCGAGATCGAGCGCGTGCTCTACTTCGAGGCCTACGTCATCATCGAGCCCGGCATCACGCCGCTCGAACGCGGCAGCCTGCTCACCGAGGATGCCTATCTCGACGCCATCGAGCAGTACGGCGACGAGTTCGACGCGCGCATGGGGGCGGAAGCCGTCCGCGACCTCCTGCGCAAGATCGATCTGAAGTCGGTGGCCGCGGTGCTGCGCGAGGAGCTCGCCGCCACCGCCTCGGAGACCAAGATCAAGAAGCTCACCAAGCGGCTCAAGGTGGTCGAGGCCTTCATCCACTCCGGCAACAAGCCCGAGTGGATGGTGATGGAGATCCTGCCGGTGCTGCCGCCGGATCTGCGCCCGCTGGTGCCGCTCGATGGCGGCCGTTTCGCCACCTCCGACCTGAACGACCTGTATCGGCGCGTCATCAACCGCAACAATCGTCTGAAGAGGCTCCTCGACCTCAATGCGCCCGACATCATCGTGCGTAACGAGAAGCGCATGCTGCAGGAGTCCGTCGATGCGTTGCTTGACAACGGTCGCCGTGGCAAGGCCATCACGGGTGCCAACAAGCGCCAGCTCAAATCCCTTGCCGACATGATCAAGGGCAAGCAGGGGCGTTTCCGGCAGAACCTGCTCGGCAAGCGTGTCGACTACTCGGGCCGGTCGGTCATCGTGGTCGGCCCGACGCTCAAGCTGCATCAGTGCGGTCTGCCGAAGAAGATGGCGCTCGAGCTGTTCAAGCCCTTCATCTTCAGCAAGCTCGAGCTGCGCGGGCTGGCGACCACCATCAAGCAGGCGAAGAAGATGGTGGAGCAGGAAAGCGCCGAGGTCTGGGACATCCTCGAGGAGGTGATCCGCGAGCATCCGGTGCTGCTCAACCGCGCGCCGACGCTGCACCGGCTCGGCATCCAGGCCTTCGAGCCCGTGCTCATCGAGGGCAAGGCCATCCAGCTGCATCCGCTGGTCTGCACGGCCTACAACGCGGACTTCGACGGCGACCAGATGGCGGTGCACATCCCGCTTTCGGTGGAGGCGCAGCTCGAAGCCCGCACGTTGATGATGTCGACGAACAACATCCTCTCGCCCGCCAACGGCGATCCGATCATCGTGCCCTCGCAGGACATCGTGCTCGGTCTGTACTACCTGACGCGGGCGCGGGTGAACGCTCCCGGCGAGGGGAAGGTGTTCGGGGACGTGGCCGAGGTGCGCCGCGCGTACGACACGGGCAGCGTGTCGTTGCACGCCCGCGTCAAGGCACGGCTGGCCGAGAGGACCCTGAACGAGGACGGCGAGCCCGTGGTCACGCGCAGGATCTACGACACGACGGTGGGCAGAGCGCTTCTCTCGGAGCTGTTGCCCACCGGCCTGTCGTTCTCCGAGATCAACCGCGACCTGAACAAGCGTTCGATCTCCGAGCTCATCAATCGCTGCTACCGCCGCGTGGGCCTCAAGGAGACGGTGATCTTCGCCGATCAGCTCATGTACACGGGGTTTCAGTTCGCCGCCAAGGCCGGTATCTCCATCGGCGTCGACGACATGGCCATTCCCAAGGAAAAGGAAGGCATCCTCTCCGGCGCCGAGCAGGAGGTGAAGAGCATCCAGCAGCAGTACACTTCAGGCCTGCTGACCGATGGCGAGCGCTATAACAAGGTCGTCGACATCTGGACCCGCACCAGCGACCGCGTGGCGAAGTCCATGATGGACGACCTCGGCGTCGACCGGGTGAAGGACGCCGAGGGCAAGCAGGTCGACCAGCGGTCCTTCAACTCCATCTTCATGATGGCCGACTCGGGCGCCCGCGGCAGCCATGCCCAGATCCGCCAGCTCGCCGGCATGCGCGGGCTGATGGCGAAGCCCGACGGCTCCATCATCGAGACCCCGATCACGGCTAACTTCCGCGAGGGCCTGAACGTCCTGCAGTACTTCATCTCCACCCACGGCGCGCGCAAGGGCCTGGCGGATACGGCCCTGAAGACCGCCAACTCCGGCTACCTGACCCGCCGGCTCGTCGACGTGTGCCAGGATCTCGTCGTCACCGACGACGACTGCGGCACGCAGCGCGGCATCACCCGCCAGGCGCTGGTGCAGGGCGGAGAGGTGGTGATGCCCCTGCGCGACCGTATCCTGGGGCGCGCCGTGGTGGGCGACGTGACGAGCCCGATGGACGATTCGCTGCTGCTCAGCAACAATGACATCATCGATGAGGCCGCCGTCGATCTCATCGAGGAGCACAACGTCAACGAGCTCCTCGTGCGCTCACCGGTCACCTGCGAGACCCGCTACGGCATCTGCGCCACCTGCTATGGGCGCGATCTCGGCCGCGGCCAACTGGTCAATCGCGGTGAGGCGGTGGGCGTGATGGCGGCGCAGAGCATCGGTGAGCCGGGCACGCAGCTGACCATGCGCACCTTCCACATCGGCGGTGCTGCGTCGCGGGCGGCGGCGGTGAGCAGCATCGAGGTCAAGACCACGGGGGTCATCAAGCTCAACAACGTCAAGCACATCGAGAACGCCGGCAAATACGTGGTGGTCACCCGCTCCGGCGAGCTGGTGGTGCAGGACACCCACGGCGTCGACCGCGAGCGCTACAAGGTGCCCTACGGCGCCGTGCTGACGGTCAAGGACGGCGACGAGGTCAGCCGCGGCCAGGTGGTCGCCAACTGGGATCCGCACACGCACCCGATCATCACCGAGGTGGCTGGCAAGGTGACGTTCACCGACATGGTGGACGGCGTCACCGTCACCAAGCAGACCGACGAGTACACGGGGCTGTCGACGTACGTGGTCATGGACCCCAAGCAGCGCCGCGGCACTGCCCAGGACATCCGGCCCTCCATCGGGCTGGTCGACAAGAAGGGCGAGCAGCTCAACATCGCCGGCACCGACATCCCGGCACGCTACATGCTGCCGGCAGGCGCCATCGTCATGGTGGAGGACGGCGCCGAGGCGCGCGCCGGCGACGTGCTCGCGCGCATCCCGCAGGAGACCTCCAAGACCCGCGACATCACCGGCGGCCTGCCGCGGGTGGCGGAGCTGTTCGAGGCGCGCAAGCCCAAGGACCCCGCGGTGCTCGCGGAGCACACCGGCGTGGTCTCCTTCGGCAAGGAGACCAAGGGCAAGCAGCGCCTGATCATTACGGACAAGGACGGTGAGGAGCACGAGTACCTCATTCCCAAGGGCCGCAGCATCACGGTGTTCGAGGGCGAGACGGTGGAGCAGGGCGAGATGATCGTCGACGGTCCCCCCATCGCCAGCGACATTCTCAAGCTGCTCGGCGTGGAGGAGCTCACCGCCTACATCGTCAACGAGGTGCAGGACGTCTATCGCCTGCAGGGGGTGAAGATCAACGACAAGCACATCGAGGTCATCATCCGTCAGATGCTGCGCAAGGTGAAAGTGAACGAGGCCGGCGACACTCGCTTTCTGCCGGGGGAGCAGGTCGAGCGTACCCGGATGCTCGAGGACAACGAGGAGATCGAGGCGCGCAACGGCACCCCCGCGACGTTCGAGCCGATACTGCTCGGCATCACCAAGGCGTCGCTGACGACGGAGTCGTTCATCTCGGCAGCCTCCTTCCAGGAGACCACACGGGTGCTCACCGAGGCGTCGATCAACGGCAAGGTGGACCAGCTCCGGGGCCTGAAGGAGAACGTCATCGTCGGGCGGCTGATTCCCGCCGGCACCGGCCTCGCCTATCACGAGGAGCGCCGGCGCAAGCGCCGCGAGGCCGAGGACAAGGCGCAGGAGCTGCAGCAGCTGCTCGGAGACGTGGGCACCAGTGCTGTCGCCGCCGCGGACGGGCCGGACAGCGAGGCCGTCAACGCCTGAACGCCGGCGCTTGACAGCGCAGGGCGCGACGCCTAGAATTCCGGCTCTTTTGGGCAGGCCGGGAGCGGTCTGTCGGTTGTTTATGGGCTGAACACGAGAGCCAATGCCGACAATCAATCAGCTGGTCCGGTCACCGCGCACGAAGCAGGTGAAGAAGTCGAACGTGCCGGCTCTCGAAGCGTCGCCGCAGAAGCGCGGCGTGTGTACGCGGGTGTACACGACGACCCCGAAGAAGCCCAACTCGGCCCTGCGCAAGGTGGCGCGCGTGCGGCTCACGAACGGATACGAGGTGACCACGTACATCGGCGGTGAGGGGCACAACCTGCAGGAGCACTCGGTGGTGTTGATTCGCGGGGGTCGCGTGAAGGATCTGCCTGGCGTGCGTTACCACACGATCCGCGGAGCGCTCGATACGTCGGGGGTCAACGAGCGACGCCAGGGGCGATCGAAGTACGGGGCCAAGCGGCCCAAGTCCTGAGAATCGCACTCTCGGCGGTAGGCCCGCCGGACAACACCAGCTAAATACTATCCGGACCACGGAGTCCCCGGGGGCTGCCGCGTCAGTCTGGGAGCTTGCCGGCGGGCATTCCTGCGGTGAACGCCTGCGGCCTCACGGTGCTCCGAGAGGGGGCATCAACGTTAAAGATACAAGCGAGTCAACAGCCGCATGCCACGACGACGGGAAATTCCAAAGCGCGAGATCTTGCCTGATCCGAAGTACCACGATCAGACCATCGCGAAATTCATCAACGTGCTGATGCACGACGGCAAGAAGTCTATTGCCGAGACGATCATGTACGGCGCGCTCGACATCATCGCCGGTCGCGGCAAGAACGACCCCGTCGATGTTTTCAACGGCGCGCTCGACAACGTGCGCCCCGTCGTCGAGGTGAAGAGCCGGCGTGTGGGCGGGGCCACCTACCAGGTGCCCGTCGAGGTGCGGCCCACGCGCCGCAATGCCCTCGCGATGCGCTGGCTGGTGGAAGCGGCGCGCAAGCGCGGCGAGAAGTCGATGACCTCGAGGCTTGCGGCAGAGTTGATGGACGCGGCGGAGAAACGTGGCGGCGCCGTGAAGAAGTGCGATGACGTGCACCGCATGGCGGAGGCCAACAAGGCCTTTTCTCACTACCGATTCTAGGCTGGATTGACAGAGATTCCACGGACATGGCACGCACCACCCCGCTGGAGCGCTACCGCAACATCGGCATCATGGCCCACATCGATGCCGGCAAGACGACGACGACGGAGCGCATCCTGTTCTACACCGGCATCTCCCACAAGATCGGCGAGGTGCACGACGGCAACGCCGTCATGGACTGGATGGAACAGGAGCAGGAGCGCGGCATAACCATCACCTCGGCGGCGACCACCTGCTTCTGGAAAGGCATGAGGCAGAACTACGACGAGCATCGCATCAACATCATCGACACGCCGGGCCACGTCGACTTCACGATCGAGGTGGAGCGCAGCCTGCGCGTGCTCGACGGCGCGGTCGCCGTCTTCTGCGCGGTCGGCGGCGTCGAGCCGCAGTCGGAGACCGTCTGGCGGCAGGCCGACAAGTACGGCGTGCCGCGCATGGCCTTCGTGAACAAGATGGACCGCGCCGGGGCGAATTTCCTGCGGGTGGTCGGTCAGATCGAGAGCCGTCTGGGCGCGAGGGCCGTGCCCATCCAGCTGCCCATCGGCGCGGAAGCGGGCTTCGAGGGCGTCATCGACCTGGTGCGCATGAAGGCCATCCACTGGGACGAGGCGAGCCGGGGCACCGTGTTCGAGGAGCGGGACATACCCGACGCCCTGCGCGAGGAAGCCAATCGCTGGCACGAGTCGCTGCTCGAGGCGGCGGTGGAGTCCGACGAGGACTTGATGAACAAGTATCTCGAGACGGGCGATCTGTCGCTCGCCGAGCTTCAGCGGGGCCTTCGGCAGCGCACGCTTGCCAACGAGATCGTCCGCGTGCTGTGCGGCTCGGCGTTCAAGAACAAGGGCGTGCAGCCGCTGCTCGACGCGGTCATCGACTACCTGCCGTCGCCGACCGAGGTGCCCGCCGTGCGCGGCATCGACGAGCGCGGCGGTGAAGCGACCCGCACAGCGGACGACGATGCGCCGTTCGCGGCGTTGGGCTTCAAGATCATGAACGATCCGTTCGTCGGACAGCTGGTGTTCTTCCGCGTGTATTCCGGCGTGGTGAAGTCGGGCGACAGCGTGTTCAACCCGCTGAAGGACCGTCGTGAGCGGGTCGGGCGCATCCTGCAGATGCATGCCAACGAGCGCAAGGAGCTCAAGGAGGTTCGTGCCGGCGACATCGCCGCTGCGGTTGGCCTCAAGCACGTCACAACCGGCGACACCATCTGTGATCCGAAGCAGGTCATCACTCTGGAGCGCATGGAGTTTCCCGAGCCGGTCATCTCGCAGGCCGTGGAGCCCAAGACCAAGGCGGACCAGGAGAAGCTCGGCGTGGCCCTGGCGAAGCTCGCGCAGGAGGATCCCTCATTCCGGGTGTCCACCGACGAGGAGTCCGGTCAGACCATCATCTCGGGCATGGGAGAGCTGCACCTCGAGATCATCATCGATCGGCTCAAACGCGAATTCAGCGTCGACTCCAATGTCGGCAAGCCGCAGGTCGCCTATCGCGAGTCCGTCACACGCGGGGTGGACCAGGAGCACAAGTTTGCGAAGCAGACGGGCGGTCGCGGTCAGTACGCGCATGTGTTTCTCAAGCTGGAGCCCCAGGAGCTCGGCGACGGCTTCGATTTCGTCGACGAGATCAAGGGCGGCGTGATCCCCCGCGAGTACATCCCCGCGGTCGACAAGGGCGTCGAGGAGGCGATGAGCGCCGGGGTCGTCGCCGGCTATCCGGTGGTCGACGTGAAGGTCACCCTGTACGACGGCTCCTTCCACGAGGTCGACTCCTCCGAGTACGCCTTCAAGGCGGCCGCCCTGCAGGCTTTCCGGGAAGGCTGCCGACGAGCCGGCCCGCGGTTGCTCGAGCCGATGATGGCGGTCGAGGTGGTGACGCCGGAGGAGTACATGGGCGGCGTGACGGGCGACCTCAACTCCCGCCGCGGGATGATCCTCGCCATGGAGGACGCGCCCGCGGCAAGATCGTGCGTGCCGAGGTTCCGCTCGCGGAGATGTTCGGCTACGCGACCGCGCTGCGTTCGGCAACGCAGGGCCGGGCAACGTACTCCATGGAGTTCAAGAAGTACGCGCCGGCGCCGAGCAATATCGCCGAAGGCGTCATGCGCAAGGCCAGCTGAGCTTTAAAGTCGACAACCGTTTCCGATGACGAGGTGATCCGCAGTGTCGAAGGCGAAATTTGAGAGAACGAAGCCGCATGTGAATGTGGGGACGATAGGTCATGTGGATCATGGCAAGACGACGCTGACGGCGGCGATGACGAAGATATTGTCGTCGAAGTACGGTGGGGAGGTGAAGAATTTTGATGAGATTGACAATGCGCCGGAGGAGCGTGAGCGTGGTATTACGATAGCGACGGCGCACGTGGAGTACGAGACGGAGAAGCGTCACTATGCGCACGTGGACTGTCCGGGTCATGCGGATTATGTGAAGAACATGATTACGGGTGCGGCGCAGATGGACGGAGCGATTTTGGTGGTATCGGCGGCGGACGGTCCGATGCCGCAGACGCGCGAGCACATATTGCTGGCGCGTCAGGTTGGGGTTCCGTACATCGTGGTGTATTTGAACAAGGCGGACATGGTTGACGATGCGGAGCTTTTGGAGTTGGTGGAGATGGAGGTCCGCGAGTTGCTGGACAAGTATGAGTTTCCGGGTGACGACACGCCGATAGTGGTGGGCAGTGCGTTGAAGGCGTTGGAGGGGGAGGAGTCGGAGCTGGGGACGGAGTCGGTATTGAAGCTGGCCGAGGCGTTGGATGCGTACATACCGGAGCCGGAGCGAGCGATTGACGGTGCGTTTTTGATGCCGGTGGAGGATGTATTTTCGATCTCGGGTCGAGGCACGGTGGCGACGGGTCGAGTGGAGCGAGGCATTGTCAAGGTAGGCGATGATATTGAGATTGTGGGGATCAAGGAGACGACGAAGACGGTGGTGACGGGGGTTGAGATGTTTCGCAAGCTGCTTGACGAGGGTCAGGCGGGTGACAATGTGGGGGTATTGTTGCGTGGTACGAAGCGCGACGAGGTTGAGCGTGGTCAGGTGTTGGCGAAGCCGGGTTCGATCACGCCGCACACGAAGTTTGAGGCGGAGGTGTACGTGTTGACGAAGGACGAGGGTGGTCGGCACACGCCGTTTTTCACGGGTTACCGGCCGCAGTTTTATTTTCGCACGACGGACGTGACCGGCGCGGTGGATCTTCCGGAGGGTATTGAGATGGTGATGCCGGGGGACAATGTGCGCATGACGGGCAGTCTGATCAATCCGATTGCGATGGAAGAGGGGCTGCGGTTTGCGGTTCGCGAAGGCGGACGCACCGTGGGCGCCGGCGTCGTAACCAAGATTCTGGAGTAAGAGACAGGCGCGGCTCAGGCAGCCGGTCGGTCTGCAGCGATCCACAGGCCAGTAGCTCAATTGGCAGAGCGGCGGTCTCCAAAACCGCAGGTTGGGGGTTCGATTCCCTCCTGGCCTGCCA
>JABAHS010152273.1_pt2 | contig 16603 bp, 17 predicted proteins | sample 7062111 | NCBI WGS metagenome assembly JABAHS01 (sample SAMN14534600, study PRJNA622989) | marine sediment metagenome | biome: marine biome [ENVO:00000428]; feature: marine pelagic biome [ENVO:01000023]; material: deep marine sediment [ENVO:00002113]; isolation source: pool of 4 deep marine... | reverse complement strand
CAGTCATCTCGGTATGTGCAGTACGAACTGGTAGTGGAAAAAGCACTGTGTCACGTAGGATCACGGAAATTTTAGGTGAGCACAACATCAACGTAACTACAATACGTCACCCGATGCCCTATGGGGATCTCTCAGAGATGATCGTCCAAAAATTCGAAACTTACAAGGATTTGAAGAAAGAAAAAGTTACGATCGAAGAGCGGGAGGAGTATGAACCCCACATTGATAGTGGTAATGTTGTATACGCTGGTGTAGACTACAAAAAGATTCTCAACGAAGCACAAAAAGGTGCAGATGTGATTCTCTGGGATGGTGGAAACAATGATTTTCCATTTTACCGCAGTGATTTAAGCGTTGTGGTGGCAGATGCTCTCAGGCCAGGACATGTTAAGAAATACTGGCCAAGTGGCGTGACTGCTGGTCAAGCGGATGTTTTCGTAATAAACAAAGTAGTTGAAGCCTCATTCGAACAGGTAGATGCAGTTGAAAACGAACTTAAGGAAGCTAATCCCCAAGCCCAAATTATCCTTGCTGCTTCCGTTTTGACAGCTGAGAATATTGATGAAATTAAAGGGAAGAAAGTTCTAGTCGTGGAAGATGGTCCTACAGTCACGCATGGTGATATGCCATATGGTGNNTGAAGAGGTTTTTGAAAAATACGATCAAACTGGACCAGTTCTTCCTACTCTCGGCTATGGAGAAAAAGAAATCAGCGAGCTTGAGCAGGTAATCAACGAAGTGGAAGCAGATATAGTCGTGGCAGGAACTCCAATCAAACTCAATCGGTTCTTAGACATCGACAAACCAATTGTAGATATTCGCTATGATCTTCAAGAAATCGGAAAACCTACCCTACGAACAGTGGTAGAGCAATTCCTTGAGGATAAAGGATTGATATCGAGGTGAAAACATGAAAATTAAAGGCGATTTCCTTTCGTTAAAGAAGTTTAGCAAAGAAGAAATTAACTACCTTATTTCTCTTGCAGAACAGTTTAAAACTAAAAGAACTGCTAGAGAGCCGCACTTCTACCATACAGGTAAATCTATAGCCCTAATCTTTACCAAACCTAGCACGAGAACGAGGATCTCGCTTGAAGTCGCTTCTCAAGAGTTAGGGCTACATCCGATCTATTTGTATAGTGAGACAATGCAGATGGCACGGGGAGAGTCGGTACGAGACACTGGGAGAGTTCTTTCTCGATACGCAGATGCCATTTCCATCCGAACGTACAGTCATGAAATGGTAAAGGAGCTTGCAACGGCTAGTGACGTCCCTGTTATTAATGCTTTGACAGTATTCTCCCATCCTCTTCAAGTTCTCGGAGATCTTTTGACAATAAAAGAGTTCAAAGGTCTTGAAGGAACTACAGTAACGTTTCTCGGTGATGGAGACAACAATGTGGCCCATTCACTTCTCTTCGGTTGTTCAAAGATGGGATTGAACTTTCGCATCGGTGCTCCAGAGAAATACTTTCCTAACACAGAACTCGTTAACGAGGCAAAAACCTATGCGAAGCAAAGCGGGGGAAGTGTGAAAACTTTTGCAGATCCAAAAGCAGCGGTACGGGATGCTGATATCATTTATACGGATGTTTGGATTAGCATGGGGAAGGAAGATGAACGAGAGGAGAGAATGGAGGCTTTCAAGCCGTATAGAGTCACGACATCCCTTCTCAAAGATGCAGATCCTCAGTGGGTGTTCATGCATTGTTTACCAAGGCAAGATGAAGTAACCAACAAGGTTTTCGAGAGCACTCATTCTATCGTCTGGGAGCAAGCTGAGAATCGCCTTCATTCTGCAAAGGCAGTAATCGCTACACTGCTATAGTCTCATTTTTTTCTTTCTTTAGGCGTAAAGCGTAGATTCGTTCAAAAAAGAAGCTTTTTTGTCCCTCCTCTTGTACTTGGAATCCTTCTTCTTTTGCGTTCTTTACTAGGGCAGGTTTCTCCCCTCTTGAAGAGGCTATCAGAAACGCACAGCCTCGCTCTTTAAGGTATGTCCCTACCTCTCTCACAAACCTAACCGAAAGTTCATGTCCCTTGCTACCTCCAACGAGGGCCTTTTTCATATGAGAAGAAAGAAACTTATCGTCCTCTACTGCGGGAAGGTACGGCGGATTGAACGCTACCACATCATACACTCCTCTCACCTTAGTGAAGAGGTCACTTTTCTTGAGGTGGAAACTCACGTGATTTAACGTAGCATTTCTCCTCGTACATGCTATGGCTTTCGGGTTAATATCTGTGCCAGTTACCTTCACCCCCTTTTTCGCCGCAAAGATCGCAATTAATCCCGTTCCAACACCTATCTCCAAAAAAGAAATGCCTTCCCGAAGGTAAGGCCGCAGGGATTCCACAAGTAGAAACGTATCATCGGATGGAGGGTAAACATTCTCACAGTTCTTTATCTCTACACCATGATAGTCCATGTAACCTACCACCTTCTTGTTCCTGTTTGAGATGCCGAGGTGGGCTTTAAAAAAGAAAAGAGAGCGGAAAAAAAGAAAGAGGGCGGATTAAATGTTTCCCTCATTTACCTCCTTCATGACGGACTCGACTGTATCGAGGCCTTCATTCAAGAGGCCTTCTTCAATGGTCAAGGGGGGGATGACCCTAAAGTTCGATGTTCCACAGGGAAGCATGACGACTCCGCGCTTAAAGCACTCTTCAACGATTTGATCTCTTGCTTTACTGTTGAAGGCCTTGGAATCCTTATCTTTCACGATCTCTAGGCCAATCATGAGGCCCAGTCCTCGCACGTCCCCGAGAATTTCCACTTCCTCTTTCAGTTCATTTAATCGAGCCTTCACCTTCTTTCCAAGCTTCCGCGAACGTTTGGGAAGCTTCTCCTCTCGTAGGACATCGATGACTTTTGACGCAGCCGCTACTGCCAAGGCGTTCCCTCCATACGTGGAACTATGGCTCCCCTTTTCTTTAAACGCTAAATCTTTCCGTAGTACGGTAGCTCCTAACGGAACGCCCGAAGCTAAGGACTTAGCGAAGGCTACCACGTCCGGCGTCACGTTAAAGTGTTCCATCGTTACCATTCTTCCCGATCGTCCAAGTCCAGCTTGAATCTCGTCGGANNTTTTCTGTACGAACTTCGTTGGTGGGACGATGTACCCTCCTTCCCCACACACAGGTTCCATGAACAGCCCCGCAACTTCCTCGGGGGGGACGTAGTAGTTGAACAACACCTCTTCTATGTATTTCGCACATTCTAAGTCGCAAGAATCGGGATCCTGACCGAACGGACAGCGATAACAGTAGGGATACGGAGCGTGTGCGACTCCCGGCATCAGTGGGAAGTACCCCCGCCTATGAACGGGTTTAGAGGCAGTCAACGAGAGCGATCCCATCGTCCGACCGTGAAAAGACGGGGCAAACGCGATCAATCGTTTTCCCGTATGGTTCTTTTTTATCGCTTTGATTGCCGCTTCTATTGCTTCAGTACCACTGTTCCCGAAGTACACTCTCTTTCCAAAGGTACCAGGAGTAATTTCCATTAACTTCTTGGCTAAACGCCACTGAATGTCATCGTAGAAATCTGTTGGTGCGTTGTGGATGAATTTATCCAGTTGTTGTTTGATGGCTGCCACCACTTTCGGGTGTCTATGACCCACGTTAGCGACAGAGATCCCAGCGGCAAAATCTATGTAGGTGTACCCATCCACGTCAATAATTTTGCTCCCTTCTTGCTTGTCGACAACGAGGTGCTCACCTCTTGTCGTCGTTGCCACGTACTTATGCGTTTTTCTGACAGTTTCAGTAGCTTTTGGACCGGGTATCTTGTCCCGATTTCCCTTATTCAATCACTTCACCTAAAAGGAAGGGGTAAAACTTGAACGTTTATAAAAAAATATATATGCTCCTAACGGAGTCAGTATGTAGGCTTCACTCTTCTTCCCCTGTGTTCTCAGATCCTTAACGACAAAATCANNCGTGATGTCATAAACCACTCGGTTCACGTACGGTACTTCATTCGTAATTCGTGAAGAAATCCCGTCTAGTAGACCATAGGGGATCCTCACCCAATCAGCAGTCATTGCATCCTTACTTTTAACGGCCCGCACACCAACAGTATAGTTATAGGATCGTTCATCCCCCATCACGCCTACAGTTCGTACAGGAAGTAACACGGCAAAGTACTGCCAGATATCTCGGTTCAACCCCGCTTTTGTTATTTCCTCCCGTAATATCGCATCCGCCTCCTGAAGAAGCTCAANNACCTCCCCTACAATCCGAATACCAAGGCCTGGACCAGGAAACGGTTGTCGCCATACGATCTCCTCGGGAAGACCAAGCTCCTTCCCGACTTTTCGCACTTCATCCTTGAAGAGCTCGCGTAGCGGTTCTATCAATTGGAGGTCCATCTCTTCTGGCAGGCCTCCTACGTTGTGATGGCTTTTAATCGTTGATGCTTGATCGGCCCCCCCACTCTCAATCCAATCGGAATAAATCGTCCCTTGGACCAAAAATTCCCCATTTCCTATTTTTTTCGCCTCTTCTTCGAAGACTCTAATGAATTCTTCGCCAATGATCTTCCGTTTTTCTTCTGGATGTGTGACTCCCCTAAGTTTCGTATAAAATCTCTCTCTCGCATCAACGTAATGCACATTCATCTTGAGGCTGTCTTTAAACGTTGCTAACACTTCTTGTGCCTCATTCTTTCTCAGTAGGCCATGGTTCACGAAAATACAGGTAAGTTGATCGCCAATAGCTTTATGCGTCAATGTTGCAGCTACAGAAGAATCTACTCCCCCAGAAAGTCCACAAATCACATTTGCATTCTTGACTTTTGCTTTTATTGCTGCTACCTTCTCTTCTATGAAGTTTGCGGTGGTCCAAGTTCCTGCACATCCACAGATCTGGAACAGAAAATTCTTGAGGATCGCCATGCCCCTTGGCGTGTGCGAGACTTCTGGGTGAAATTGCACCCCATAAAGGTTGCGTTCTGGATCGCCAATGGCAGCTACAGGAGAGTTTTGCGTGTGTCCGATGACCTCGAAACCATCTGGTACCGTGGTCACTCTATCCCCATGAGACATCCAACTGGTTATGCTTTCGCCTAGGCCATGGAAGAGTCCACCCTTGCGATCTACCCTCAACTCGGCACCACCATATTCTCGCCTCTCTGATCGTTCAACAGTTCCCCCCGGAAGCTGATGGGCCATCAGTTGCATCCCATAGCAGATGCCCAAAATGGGAATGTCCAAATCGAAGAGTGTACTGTTCACTCTGGGCGCACCCTCCTCATATACGCTTGAAGGACCACCAGAGAGGATGATGCCCTTGGGGGCTTTCTCCTTGATTCGATCGGTAGGGGTATGAAAGGGGAGTAACTCGGAGTAAACATTAGCTTCTCGCACCCTGCGAGCTATGAGCTGACTATATTGCCCCCCAAAGTCAAGCACGAAGACAACATCTTGATCCTGTTTGTTCATCCTTCCCCTCGATCGTACCGTTTTAGTAAATGTAACTTTTTCGCTTAAAGAGTTTCTTCTCTTTCTAGTGAAGTCGTCAGAAAGCCCTTTTTTCTTACATAGAACCTTCTTTCACGTGTTTTTCAACCAACCCATCGAATAACGCTTTTACGCGTTGTTCAACGGTATCTCTGATCTTCCTCACGGTTTCTAACCGTTTTCCCTTAGGATCTTCCAGATCCCACTCTCGTGATTCTCCTCCCCAACCCATAGGACACACATTCTCAGCGGAGCAGCCCATCGTAATGACATAGCCACATTCTTCCAACTCGCTTGGAGAGATCTTCCGGGGTTTCTTATCCGCTACTTCAAAGCCTTTCTCACGCATAGCTTTTACACCAACAGGAGGGACATGCTTAGCAGGTCGTGTACCCCCCATAATGATGTCAAAATCTAGGTTACGTTCTTTCACCTCCCGTTTGGCGAAGGCAGTAGCCATTTGGCTTCGACCAGCGTTTTCAAGGCATACAAATGCAATACATTCCCCCTCCTCGGTACCTTTCGAAAGGATTTTTCCTTCAGAAGTCACATCAGTCCCTTAGGAATGTAGGGTAACTTACTAAAAAACCTTAGAATGGGGAACTTCGTACAGAAAACTTATCCAAGAAGCGTCGAGAAGGATACAAGTACATTAAGTTGCTATTAGGAACGTTTATCGTATGTCATCGCTAGATTAAAGAGGTACTCCCATGCTCAAGAAGAGAAGAACAAGAGAACTTAAAAATTAAGAGAAAAATGGAGAAATGAGGAGTCCGATATTTATGAGACTTTCTGAGAGAATGAAACAGGAAAATAACCTATCTCTCTAACAGTGTCGTGTGAATCCTGGACGTAATGAATGAATCTAGCTGTGAGAGACCCCGGGATTAAATTACCATCTGTGGCCATGTAAAGCGGCCTAGAGAGCGGGTAGTCAGAAAGTCTGTTTCCAGTTTCCTTCATGTCTTCAGGATTAAACCAGTCGACTGAGCTATCATTCCTAGTTTTTACTGCTGTTAATCCCTCCTTCAAGTATGCAAGGCCGACGTAGCCGATGGCATTTGATTGCCCTTTGACTGTTTCTGCCATTTCTTGATTACTTCCCACCACAGTTGTTCCTTCACTTTCTACCTGTAACCCCCAAGGATCAAGACATATCTCAACAAACACTCCACGAGTGCCAGAGCCCGACTCCCGATCAACGAGTTTTATGGATGCGTCAGGAGTTTGTATGGTGGAAGTGGTGTTGACTTCACCCCACGTGTCGTACTCGCCAGCAAAAATCTTCCCTATCTCATGCATGGTAAGCTTCAAGTCTGTTGCCACATCAGTATTTACCACCACGGTGAGGACATCTATTGCTACTGTATGAAGGTTGAGTACCACACCTGCATCACTCGCATCGTCAATTTCTTTTTGTTTGGGAGTTCGAGAGGCATCTGCGATATCTGCCTCACCGTTGATAAGAGCGGAATATCCCGTGCCAGATCCCCCTCCACTGACGGAGATAGTAACATAGGCGTATTCATTCATCATGTTTTTCGCACATTCTTCAGCTAAGGGAAGAACAGTTGTAGAACCAACAATTTTTATGGATTGCTCTTCAGGCCCAACTACTGCGGAAGAAAACCCATACCCAACACCAAGGCCGCCAACAAAGAGAAGGGCTACAATTAATATCGTTTTCCAATCTGCTTCCAACTCATTCACCTATGGTGCTTTTAGCTTAGGATAAGTTTTTCTTATCCTAAGATAAATCTTAATTATCTTAAGATCATTACTTTTTTAATATTTTTCGCATATATTACCAAGCGTTTTCCTAAGCAAACTGGTCCTTTTCGGCAAAAAGGAGGAAATTTCGTAAAGTATCATAGAAACAGTCTTTAAACGTACAAAAACGGAAGAGCCTTTTAAAATTTCAGGTGCAGAGGTTCTATCCAAAGAATTGAAAAAGTTAGAATTCGCTTGGGCTACAGAAACGACAAATGTATGGAAAAGCGAGGTGAGGAAAGAATCTCGTAGGGCTTAAAAGTAAGATGATGAACACCTAGCGAAATAGGGAGACCCCTAGGGAAAAGTTAATATACATTGAGAGTTTTAAACCTAACATTTTACCATATAACAATTGTTCGGGGCGAATCTGGATTTAAAATGACGAACGGTGAAAAGGTAATACGAGGGATATTCTTCCTTTGTGCTGCCTTTGCGACTGTTATGCTTTTTCTTATAGCTGTGTTTGTCTTTTTAGAAGGATTCAAAGGATTCACCCACCTTACCTTCCTTGGAAGAGTGTTTTTTCCCTCAAATAGTGAGTATGGTGTGCTACCGCTCTTGGTTTCTTCATTTTTAATTGTCGGAGGCGCGCTTATTCTCTCGCTCGTCCTTGCTCTCCCCACTGCAATATTTATTGCCGAAGTAGTGCCTTTTGAAGTGAGAGAGACGTTAAAATCAATTGTAGAATTGCTTGCAGCGATTCCCTCTGTTATTTACGGATTTATCGGACTCGTATTTTTCGCTCCGCTCGTGGCAGACCTTCTGCATCTTACCGCTGGAACTGTGGTGTTTACCGCTTCTTTGATTCTAGGGATAATGATTTTACCTACCATGGTCAGCTTATCTACAGAAGCGTTATTAGCGATTCCTGACAAATATCGTGAGGCATCTCTAGCATTAGGTGCTAGTGAGTGGCAAACCGTAAGCAAAATTATTCTCCCTGCTGCGAAAAACGGTATTTTTGCCTCGATTATTTTAGCTTTTGGGAGAGCCATAGGCGAGACCATCGCTGTCCTATTGACAAGCGGTGTTGTCGGATCGTTACCCTCTTTTCCATTCTTCAATCAACCTGCATTTCCGCTTACAGCAGCTATCGCTAGATTTATGGGAGAAACAGTTATAGGTGGAGAATTGTACCATGTTCTCTTTGGATTAGCTACCATACTGTTCGTTATTACTTTTGTAATTAATACGATTGCTGACCACATGTTTACAACCTTTTCAAAGAAGTATAAGGAAGAATGACCGCATTCCATCAAATAATGGGGGTCTCAAGTGAATAGGAACAAAGAGAGAGTCTCCTCCCTTAAAGAGATGGTACCCGACTTGGACCTTTCTTCGGAAGATTTCTGGAAGATTCTCTCTGCAATCCCTCTTTTCATCTCTATTGGTGTGCTTTGTGTGATACTTGCCATTCTCGCTAGAGGAATAAAAGTTTTGAGCTTCGAGTTTTTGTTTGGAAGCGTCTTACAAGATGGCATCTTTGAAGCGATCGTTGGAACGATCTTCCTTTTTGCGGGAACTATCGTGATCTCTCTGCCCCTTGGTTTAGGTGCCGCGATTTACCTCGAGAAATTCGCCCCAAAGGGTAGTAAAATAGTATACATCATTAACCAGTCCATCGATAATCTGGCGGGAGTACCCTCCATTGTGATCGGGCTGTTTGGTCTCACATTTTTCTCTCGCCTCTTAAAGTTTGGAAAAAGTTTGCTTTCTGGGTGGCTAACACTCACTCTTATGGCTTTTCCCATTATTGTGAAGGGTACAGGAGAAGCGATAGATAGCGTACCGACCAGCTATGAGGAAGCAGCATTGGCATTAGGGGCAACAAAGTGGGAGGCCATCCGAGACAATACCCTTCCAGTCGCAGCCCCAGCTATCATTACTAGTGCCATCTTAGCCCTTGTTCGTGTGGCAGGAGAAACAGCTGCAATTCTCTTTACTGCTTCTGTTTTTTTGACAAGAGGCATACCCACCAGCCCTTTTGACGCCGTTATCAGTTTAACTTATTGGCTATACGTCCACCTAACTGAAGTACCAGGTGGTATGCAACAAGCGTTTGGGGTTGCCCTTCTCCTGTTTATAATGGTGTTTATACTAGAAGTACTCGCCCTGATTGTACGAACCCATTACAGGAAGAAAATGACGGGAAGGTGAGACAAATGACAGAAGAACTTACATCGGCAAAATTCCCAACCCTAGAGGTTCGAGAATTGAATGTGTGGTATGGAAACAACCATGTTATCAAAGGCACCACTTTAGATGTGTTTAACAATGCTATAACAGCGATTATCGGTCCCTCGGGGTGCGGTAAAACGACCTTCTTAAAGGCACTCAATCGTCTACTTGACCTTGTAAAGAGTGCAAGAGTCACGGGCGATGTTTTCTTAGAAGGAGAAAACATTTACCACTCAGACGCTGATCCTGTGGAAATACGAAAGCGGATCGGGCTCGTATTTCAGTACCCTAACCCGTTACCTAAAACGATCTGGGAAAACGTAGCATATGGGCTTCGCATCCACGGTCTCTCCGCCAAAGAGGAACTCAATAAAAAGGTTGAGGAGAGCCTGAAAAAAGCTAATCTTTGGAGTGAGGTGAAAGATAGGCTTCATACTCACGCTTTTAATCTTTCTGGAGGGCAGCAACAGAGGCTTTGTGTAGCCAGAGCCCTAGCTGTTGAGCCAGATGTGATTATGCTTGATGAACCCGCATCCTATCTGGATCCCAATGCCACCAAAAAGCTTGAGGATCTACTCTTGAAATTAAAAGAGGAGTACACCATTTTGATTGTGACCCATAACATGCAACAGGCCGGCCGAATTTCCGACTATACCGCGTTTATATGGTTAGGAGGGATAGTCGAATACGGCGATACATCAAAGATCTTTACTAATCCTTCCAACGATCTCACGAAAAAGTATATTTCAGGAGAAGTAGGGTAAGTTATTTAAGAATAATTTGGATCAGAGGAGAGGAACTACAACCGTAGAGTGGTCTCAATGGGAAAACTAGAGGAACGGATAGAAACCAGCCAAAAAACAGTGAAGGAGCTAGCGGACCTTGTAACAAAAAGTTACGATGATGCCATTGACTCCCTTAAGGGCAAAAACAAGAAGAAAGCGAAGAAGGTCCAGGAGATATGGCCGACGGTATTCAGACTCGTCTTTAAAGTTGAAGAGCATGCGCTTACCGGCTTAGTCCTCCACCAGCCTTTTGGAGAGAAATTCAGAGAACTAGCTGCAGCATTCAAAATTGCCACTGAACTTGAAAGAATAGGAAAATATGTGATACACATCGCAGAAGCGTCAGAAGCCCTCGTTAATGCTGAAAGAAGTAAAAATTTTGATATCATCCTGCAAATGGCGGAGAAAACGAAAGACATCCTGGATCATAGCCTTACTGCGTTCTTTGAAAAAGATCTTGGTTCCATCCCCCCTCTCTCGAAAATTGATGACGAAATCGATTCATTATATACCAATGCCTTTGACCAGTTTGCTGAGGAATACAAGGAAAAAAACGCTCCAGTCCGTTTCTACGGGCATATCGTCCTTTTAATACGAAGTCTAGAACGGCTAGCGGATCACGCTTGTAATATCGGCAGCCGCGTTCTCTTCATGATTGAAGGGAAACGGTATCGCATTTACTAGAATACAGAATCACCTATTTTCTTTTAAACTCCTTTACCCGTAGGAGGCGGGTGGAAAGATCCCTCACTGACGATCAAGTGAATGTGTTCCCTTCTAAGGCTGGTGTGTAGGTCGAATAGCGATTTGTGTGCGAGAAATATCGACGAACTCCCACAACCAAGAAGCCACCTGCGGGAGAGATGCTCCAAGGAGGAGGAGCAAATCCGATCTATCATCCACTGTGACATCGATGAAGGTCTCTCGATATCCCTGTTCAATCTTTTCTTTTATCTTAGTAGCTAGTTTCGTAAGTATTTGCTCCACATCTAGGAGTGTTAGGAGGTTTGGATAGGTTGACCGTAGGGAGGGATAGGGGCGTCCCTCTAGATCCAACATTTCGACTTCATCTTCCATCGTGTCTTGGATGACGTCATATTCGGTATTGAGTCGAGTTTTCACACCGTCTAGCTTATCGAGGATGAATGTCTTCATGCCTTCCGTACCCTGCTTGATCCCCTGCAAGGTAGCGGCGGTTTGTACGAGCGATTTCAGTCTTTTTAAGGTACTGGAGAGTTTCGCGCACTCTACCACTCTATTCAGGTAAGAGACCTCTTCTTCACTCAACTCAGCGATCTGCTTGTGGAAGGTGCCCACCGCTTCCACTATATGAGAGGAGAGTGGACTTTTCTTAACCCCTCTCGAGATGAGATAGTCTTCCGCAAAGGCGGAAATCTCGTTGCTCACTTTCGTGATGTCTTTGATCCCCATGCTGACGAGGAAAGTGATTTTGCCCTTAAAGTACGCCTTGACTCCCCAGTATTCTAAAAGTAAGTCGCGGTAAAGAGGGAGAAGAGTTGGAAAGTTGATGTAGTAATAGTATCTCGTCTTTCTGTTGACGGTAACTCGTTCCTCTGCGACGAATGCATCCTCCATAAAGCTTTCCATCTTCTTCTGGATGGTTAAGCCAGAGATGTCCAATTTTTTTTCCATGTTGTACTTATAGTCCTTTCCAACCTTCAGTAGGTGACTGATAATCTCTTTAGTTGAATCTGTCATCCGTAATATGGCATTCATACGCTCTCCCTCTCTCACTCCGTGGGGCCCCCTCAACGGGGGGAATGAGGCGGTCCAAGCAAATACTAAATTGGGCAAACTTGACTGTTAATAAATTACTGATATACGTGACTACTTCTTAATATAGGATAATTAACATTAATGATAGTATAAAAGTTGTGTACCACGTGCTTGCCTGAGGAGGTTCCCCCCAGAGGGGTAGTCTGGTTATGGGAGTCTAACGAGGGGATACTAAAGGGTAACACCAGATCACAGAAATCGAATGCGTCAACCTTGAACCAAAAGATGAAGGGAGATGACAGGGATAGACCCTTTTCTGTATCTGGAGCCTAAAAGGANNCAGCTAGGTTCTCCTCTACGGACTAGAGAGGTCACCCTCTCCTCACCGCTTCATTGTCAGATGAACCTCACTGGCGCTCGTTTCTGATCCCAGAGCAGAAGATTTCCCCCTCTAGCTTACGCTAGACCGGAAATAAGAAGGAAGGGTCTTCCTCCTCTTTCAAGGAGGGTAGGTTCCCTGTCTTCTCCACTATATTGTGAAGTCAAATCTCTTTTAAAGTTTGAGGTCAGCAACCTCATTGAGGTTTTCCCATGCGTCGCCGTCTTTTACTTTCTCCTTTGCCTAAACGCTCTTGCATATTTGCGCCTGAATCCTAAAAGGTAATTGCTGCTCTCCTAGCGGACCGTACACTCACCAACAATCTCCTAGTGGTGTCACTCATTTTCATCCTCTGCAAGCCTCATGAGTAGCTGTTGCTTGGTGCTTCGATAGGATTCGTTGTTTCTTTTACTGACTGTGAAGGGTACTTCATTTAAAGGGAGTTGTGAAACATCAGAAACAGAAGTAATTGGTGGTAACGCTGCTAACCTGTATAAACTATTTCATAAAGGCATTGAAAAAAGCGATTTTTCCAAGTGGTGCTGCATCTCACGTTGAGGTGGGCGGGTTTGTGGCTAAACATTATGATACCTTGCTAGATCTGGCCAGTTTTGGATTCTATCAAAATTCATGAAAGACGTGATATCAAAGATGCATATTGAAGCAAGTGACAAGATTCTTGATATGGGGGCTGGCACAGGGAGGAATGTCCTCCTAATGCTTGAGTACTTAGAAAAAGGTGAGGTAATTGGATTAGAGGTCGGTGCAGAGATGAAAACACAATTTGGGGAAAACGCTTCCCAGTATGATAACCTAACATTCCGAGTTCTACGCATAGAGCAGGAGCTTCCTTTTGAAGGTGCAATCGATAAAGTGTTTATCTCCTTCACGCTACACGGATTTAAGCAAAAGGATCGGATTAACATCATAGAAAACGCTCATAGAGCCCTAAAAACGGGAGGGAAGTTTTTTATACTGGATTACAACGAATTTGACCTCTCCAAAAAACCTGCCTTCGTAGGGCTTTATTTGGTTTAGAATGCGACCTTGCAAGGGATTACATACAAAGAAACTGGAAACAAATATGGAACGACCTCGACTTTGCAATTCAAAATGAGTATCTCTATCTCATAAATCTAATTCGGTTACTCGAATTAGAGAAGCAGTGAACTACCCCTTCTTCGTCAGTGCGACTTGGGAAGCTCCTTCGATGCCCTCTGTTACAAAGGATATTTTTTGAGATACCTCTCCTAAGCAAGGCACGGATGAGTATATTCGTCTCGACAACTAGTTCCATCCTAGTTTCTCCCGTATCTCTCCATCTTCCCCCCATAAAGAACGTTAAAACACTTCAAACATTTCGATAAGTTCAAATCTCCATACGCAGTCGTGAGGGGGTAGGGATGCCCAGGCACATAGAAATACCAAAGAAAAAACTCCTTGGATTTGGTTGCATCTTCCTTTTAATCGGTGTCACTTTAGTAATTGTTTTTTTACTCCTCTTGCAATCGTTTTTCATCCTGTTCTTTCGTTATCCACTTACATTTATTGCGATCATCATCGTTCTCGCTTTGCTGATGTACTGGGTCGTTTCCAGGGAGTCTCCACAACGATGACACTGGCCGTCGATACGGTCTGCCACCTACTGCTTCTGCGAACTCGTTACCTCATTCCTTGGGAATGCCTCGTGCTTCCCACTGTGTCATGAGCTCTTTCGTCTTCGTATCAACTAGTTGCTCGTATTCCTCGAAGGTCATCTCCTCTGCCTTGAGGTAGCGCGTCGACAGCTTGAAAAGGAGCCGTTGATACAGCATGTTCATCTTCTGACTTGGTCCTAGAAAGTTGCTCGCCCTCCAAGAGGTCTCTTTCTGCTTGAGGAGCAGCACTCGGTACCGGTCGTACATGTAGGCGAACACAATCGTGCCAGTGATGAGTGAGATCAAGAGAACCACCGTTTGATAGGCCTCTAAAAACTCCCATGCCAGGATCGTCGTGCTGATCCCAATGACCATCCACCAGCCGAGTTGCAACACCGATGAGGCCTGTTGAATCCGCATGATCCACCGTGAGATCCAATCTCGCATCGCTTTTAGTTTACTCATTTTGTCTTGATTGGAAAACGGGACTTTTTAATTTACCATATGGTAAGCACCTACTCACAAAGAGTTAATAGCAAAGTTCACCTATGTACCTATGATTGAAAAAGTGTCATTTTACTTAAAGACAGTAAGCGTATAGTACACTTTTTCGGGTGACCTAACGATGTTATCAAGTCATACGGGATCTAATACCTGGGGAGTTGAGCACTTAGGTTTAATTCCTGATGGGAATAGGAGATGGGGAAAGCAACAGGGGATAGACCCCGCTTGGAAGGCCCATACTCAAGGTGCAGCGAAGCTTAAGGAGTTTCTTGACTGGTGTCTTGAAGCTAACGTTCCCAAAGTGTCCATCTATACACTCTCTACCGAAAATCTTAATAGGAGCCCTCAGGAACTCCAACATCTCTTTCACGAGATCAGAGCGAAAGTAGAGGAGCTGCTTACGGATGAAAAAATCCATTCCCATGAAGTGAAAATTAGATTTCTCGGAAAGCTACATCGCCTTCCCCCTGGTCTGTTAACGGCCATCAAAAAGGTGATGAACCGAACGAAAGAGTATCAGAAGCGGGTGATTAACTTCTTGATTGAGTATGGGGGAAAGTACGAGTTAGTAAACGCGTTTAACAACCTGCTCACGAAGGCCATGGACAAGATGAAACGAGAGGCGGAGGCTCGAATAGAGGTCACCCCTCAAGCGATCGAAGACCACCTCCTCGTGAAAGAACCCTTGGATTTGATCATCCGGACGGGGAGAGAACACCGCTTGTCGAATTTCATGCTCTGGCAAGCCAGCTACGCCGAAATCTACACTTCCGAGAAGCTATGGCCTGCGTTTGAAAAAAGCGACTTTTATCACGCATTAAACTGGTATTCAAACAGACAGCGACGATTTGGAGAATGAAATCGTGTCGTTCTACGTGGAGCGCCTTCGGGAGAGTGTTGTCTTTTATTTCTCCCGACATGAGGCACTGAATACTTTATGAAAATCGAGATCAACTGCGCATCAGCCGCACTGAAGAGTTTAAAAGCTATTGAGATATCTATGGGCATCGTTTTCATCTGTTTTATTTCGTTAAATTGTCGAACGTTATACCTATGGAACTCCATACTCTTCATCTTTACGTCCATATCTTCTCTCATTTCTTGCTGTTGGCTGTCATCCTCAAGTTGATCGATTTTCTCTTCTATTTTAATCAATTCACGTCGTTTCAAGGTACTCATGAGCACGGAAATGGAAAATATGGTGTAGAATAACGTGACTAACATTAGAAAGATGCTGAAGAGTATAGGGAGATCAATGGAGTACGACGCGTAAAAGAACGCGGGTTCGCCACGAATAATATAACTTGTGGAACTCACTACGGTATAGGGTGTCCCTATTGCTAGTTCTAGGAAACTTCTGAGTAACATTGTCGAGGCGAACGATCGCATACCAAATTCGGCGGCGAGGACCATGGATCACAATTAGGTGTTCACTATACTCTTTGAAATTAACTCCCCTAACCAAGAAATCCTCCTCCGTTCTCTGATTGGTGGGGGATGCATGGGCACGCTTTATAAGAGGTTATAAGCTGGTTGTTATCTCCTATATACGCAAGGTTCGGCGGGTGTGGTGGGGTGCGAACGTACAAGGTTAGGCTGTACCCGAGTACGGAGGACGGGCGAAAACTGGAGGAAACGCTCGAACGCTGTAGGCGCCTGTACAATCACTTCCTCCAAGAGTTGAACGAGCGGGACGAGGTCCTTCCTCGCTACGAGCTACAGAAAGAGTTCTCTCGCTTCAAGGAGAAGCACCCCGAGTACAAGCATGTGTACTCGAACGTTCTCCAGATGGTGTTGCACCGCCTGTATAGCAACCTCACCTCCCTGTCCACGAGGAAAGAACACGGGTACAGGGTTGGACGCCTCCGCTACAAGGGGAAAGGCTGGTACAAAAGCTTTACCTACAACCAATCGGGCTTCACGATCATAAAGACGGATACTAGGCTTGACACCTTGCACCTGTCCAAGATCGGGGTGATCCCCATGCGGATGCACAGGGAGGTTCAGGGAACGATCAAGCAAGTCGTCATCAAGCGGTACGCGAGTGGAACGTGGTATGCCTGCATCCAGACCGATTACGAGAGGGGAAGGCAATTTGGGAGCGGCGTGGTCGCCATAGACGTGAACACGAGCAACTACTTGACGGAC
>JABAHS010116116.1_pt1 | contig 16621 bp, 16 predicted proteins | sample 7062111 | NCBI WGS metagenome assembly JABAHS01 (sample SAMN14534600, study PRJNA622989) | marine sediment metagenome | biome: marine biome [ENVO:00000428]; feature: marine pelagic biome [ENVO:01000023]; material: deep marine sediment [ENVO:00002113]; isolation source: pool of 4 deep marine... | reverse complement strand
GCAATCGGCGCAGACAATGCCTATGCATTTGATCTTTCAGCCGGATGCTCCGGTTACCTATATGCCATGCAGGTGGCAAAGGGAATGATAGACGGCGGTGGTGCCGAGACTATTCTTATTATTGGTGCTGAAACACTCACACGAGTAACAGATTATGAAGACAGGGGTACTTGTATACTCTTTGGTGATGGTGCTGGCGCAACGATTCTACAAAAATCAGAAGACAGGGGAATACTTTCTATATGCCTTGGATCAGACGGTGGCGGCTGGGACCTTCTTTATCAGCCCGGCGGAGGATCAAGAATACCATCATCAGCAAAAAGCGTTGAGAACAAAGAACATTACCTCAAGATGAACGGTANNAAGATGAACGGTAAGGAAGTGTTCAAGATTGCAGTTACATCAATGGGTAACGCTTCAGTAGAGGCTATTGAAAAAGCAGGCATCAAACCAGATGATATAGACTTGTTCATAGCTCATCAGGCAAACTACAGAATTATGGATGCTGTAAGAAAAAGATTAAAGATGCCTACAGAAAAAGTATTTATGAATATTTCCAAGTACGGAAATACTTCTTCAGCTTCGGTACCGATAGCACTTGATGAAGCACTGGAACAGGGAAAAATTAAAAAGGGAGACCTCATATTATTTTCAGTATTTGGAGCTGGATTTACCTGGGGTGCTTCAGTAATTGAGTGGTAGTTTTTTTTAAATTATTTCTAAAATTGTAATCCAGGCACTCCTAAGTCTTATATAAACTACTATAAGGAAATTCAAATTATTACCATCCTCAACATTGTTTTTCCAGTATTTATCCTTTCACTTCTGGGTTATATATTTGGAAGATTCAAAAAGATTAGCCTTCCCTCCTTAAATGAATTTGTAATCTATATTGCTATGCCCTGCCTTATTCTTTCTTCACTGTCCAAGAAGCACATTGAGCTTTCTGTAGCCGGTAATGTTTTTGTAGCTCTTGTTATAATAATGATTTTAAGTGCTGCAATCACAGTCGTAATACTTAAAAAACTTAATCTTGATTCCGGCACATATCTACCCACTGTTCTTTTTGCAAACACAGGAAATATGGGCCTTCCCATTGTGTATTATGCATTTGGACAAGACGGTCTCACACTAGCTATTTTATATATGGTCTGTACTACATTCATCCACTACACTGTGGGAATACTATTATTTAATATCAAAAACGGACCTACGGAACTGCTTAAATTACCTTTAATCTATGCAACAATTGCAGGTCTTACAATTAGTTTTTTAAACATAGATTTACCGGTAATACTTAGCCGTACGCTGCAGCTTGCAGGTGAGGCAAGCATACCAACAATGGTCTTTGCCTTAGGGTATAAACTCTCTGAGATAAAATTAACACACATCAACAGATCTATTCTATTTGGGGTTCTTAGAATATTGCTTGGGTTTTTCTTTGGGTTGTTAGCAGTAAAAATACTAAACATTGAAGGACTGATTGCAAGTGTAATAATTCTTCAGGCCTCAATGCCTCCGGCTATCTTTAACTTTGTACTTGCTGAAAAATACAAACAAAACTCACAGGTAGTTGCATCAATAATACTTGCCGGTACTTTAATTTCTGTGATCACACTACCACTCATTGTGGGCTATCTTTTAAAATAATAATATGATACTGATAAATACATCTATAATTATTTCTAATCCATTATGATAAAACTATATGAATTCCCCAGGTGCCCATACTGCAGAAAAGTACGGATTGCTCTTGCAGAAAAAAAGATACCTTATGAGAATATTTTTGTTGATCTTACTAAAAAGGAACAACGAAAACCAAAGTTCTTAAAACTAAATCCGAATGGAAAGGTTCCTGTCATAGTAGATGGGTCAAAGATTATTTATGAATCTACAATCATAAATGAGTATCTTGAGGAAAAGTACAGAGACAGACCTTTAATGCCAAGGGATATATACAATAGGGCTAAAATACGTATGTTTGTCGAATACTGTGAAAAATCATTTCATACATATGTTTTTGGTATTTATAAAGAATTAAAACTAAAAAAGTCATTAAAAGTAAACAAGCAGCTTATTGAGCATAATAAAACAAAACTGGATTTAGAGTTTCAATATCTAAATAAAATATTAAAAGGACATAACTATTTAGCTGGTAGGTTTAGCCTTGCTGATGTAGCGTTTATGCCAAGAGTTCTTCTTCTTGATTATCTAGATATTAGGGTTAACAGTAAATATAAAAATGTCCTAAAATGGGTAGATAACCTTAAAAAAAGAGAAAGCTCTAAAATAGTGTTTGATGGAAATTTATAAAATACTACTTGGTAGAAGCCGGCTTTGTGAATTTAAAACCTGATAACTTAGCAAGCTCTCTCAGTGATTTAGCCCCCTCATGTAGTTCGCCTTTAATTTCCCACGTTGGATAACTATCAATGCCTTTTTCTTCACAAAGCTTCACATTAGGATTTTCGCCACCAGGGTTACATTCTACATAGTTTATATACTTAAACGCATCTGAAAACATCAGTTTTTGAGTGTTACAATGCGGACAAGTGTATGAGCCGTACATTGAGCTATTCTGGCCATTTAGATGTTTTGCAAGCTCAATAACTGCTTTTGAAGCCGGGGCTGACGCCCTCAGGTCAGAATGTGAAATATATGCCCCTCCAATAACAACCACAAAGACTATAAGGCTTGTAAGAATAAATCTGCTTCTGGCTGTGTTGAGCGACTTTAACTGCTTTGAAATAAGAACCGTAATAAAAATAGCCAATACAAAAACAGCAGATATAACGCAGTATGAACATATTGCTTTAATAACAGCTACTTCTAAATAGGTTAGGTAGGCTGAAAAGGCAACTCCCGCAAGAGAAAAATAGTAAATCATACTATATCTTTTGTCGCCAAGACTTTTAAATAAAAGTGAAATAATTATTATTAAATTACCCAGCAGTCCGTAATAAGGAACCGAGATTCCAAACACTTTTGAATACGGACTTTCTTTTACTACATCACACCCCGATCCTGAAAGACAAAATGTAGTCTGCCCGCTGGAATAATATGTGTAGGACAAATATGCAGAAATTATCAGGCCTAGCCCGGCAAATATGAGAATTAGAGTATCAATCTTTTTCATTGTTTATATGATGCATAAAATTTTGATTCTGATGCAATTAAGATTATATATTATATATAAATTCTATTAATAAAAATATTTCTTGAAAATTAATTACTAAATAATATCTACTGATCTAGAGTAACATCCAGCTCTTTTACTATTGTCTGCAAAAAATCCCTCTCATAATAATCCTTATCAATCACTGTGCCGTTCCATATTAGAATATCGAGGTCTATTGTTCTGGGCCCATATTTATTTTCTGTTCTCTCTCTGCCAAGCTTATCCTCTATATCCCGTAAACATGATTTAAATGGCTGCTTATCAAGATTTGTATTTACAAGCAGACCTCCGTTTAAAAAATCATCCTGAGCTTTGTAGCCTACGGGTTTGGTCTTTATAAACTTTGAACTTCTAATGATCTTGTGCTGCAAAGATATAAGTTCTCTTGCTCGTTTTACATTCTCATAAGGATTAATATTCGACCCTATTGCTACTATTACACGGTTCAAGCTATATTTACCTTTGAGTATTTATTTTTCTCTGCATAGTTGCACTGATACGCTGTCTGTAAACCTAAGCGCTCCGGGTTTGTCTACTTTTACAGTAGCTTTTTCCACTTTGTCATTTTTGAAAATTATATCCAATATATCCCCAGCTATCTTTTCGATTAAATCAAAATTGCCGTTTTCTATATGTCCAATGATCTGTTTATTTATAGTTTTATAGTTTACACTGTCATCAATATTATCACTCCTGGCTGCTTTAGAACCATCGAACTCAAGCTCTACGTTTATAACTAAATCCTGTTTGTTTTCTTTTTCCCAGTCATATATTCCTACTATGGTTCTCAGTCTTAAATTTTCTATTCGCAGTATCATATATTATTTCCTCATAAAATATGCTCACCGCCGTCTACAAACAAGCACTGACCGGTAACAAATTCATTATTTAATAAATAATCCATAGCAGCAATCACATTCCCGACACTGCCTACCCTTTTTAAAGGTAGTCTTTTTGATCTTTTTTTCAAATAACTTTTATCAAGACCCTCGAGAGGAAGTATATCACCCGGGCAAATACCATTAACTCTTATTTTGGGAGCAAGCTGCTTAGCAGACATCTTTGTAAACTTATACAGACAGTACTTACTTAGATTATACGTAAAATATGTATTATTAACCTTAGAGACTCTTGTATCAATTAGGTTAATAATATTAGATGCACTTTTATGTTTGCTAAACTGCTGAGTGAGAAAAAATGGTGATGTGAAATTAATTGCCATATCGTTTTCAAAATCTTTTAGTGTTATATCAGAAAAATCTTTTTCTTTAAAAACTGATGCGTTATTTACCAATAACGAACAGTGCGGATGCTGTCTGAACACCTTTAAAATCAGTGATGCAGAGGATTTAGGCTTAGATAAATCGGATTTGAATAAACTGCATTCTACCCCTGATTTCTTAATTTGCTTAGAAAGATTTTTAGCCCTGCTCTCAGATGTATTATAATGCAGAGCAATATCATAGCCATTCTCAGCAAGGTAAATACATATCTCCTTTCCTATCCTCTTTGCCCCACCTGTAACTAAAGCTGCTCTTTTCATGACACAATTCTTAAATGCTTTTAGTTTAGCAAATTCTGCATTTTAGTACATTAAATATCGTAAATTGCTTATCATTTACACTTTAAGTCATATGAATAATCTTGTAATAAGTAATTTACTTATTATCTTTTGTAATACGAAGCTATAATAAAATACCGGATATACAAATATGAAATGGTCTTGGAAAATAGGAAATTTTAGTGGAATTGACCTTAAGGTTCATGCAACTTTTGCAATAATAATTGTATGGGTGCTCTACAACACTATAAGTGCAGGAGATGACTTATGGATGACAATAGAGACATTGTTATTTGTACTAACAATCTTTGCCTGCGTTGTACTTCATGAATTTGGTCATGCGCTAACTGCTAAAAAATACGGCATAAAAACTCTGGATATNNGAAAAAATGCCTGACGACCCAAAACAGGAACTCTGGGTAGCCCTTGCAGGGCCTGCCGTAAATGTGGCAATAGCTTTAATTATTTTTGTACTACTGTATTTGTCAGGAACTACAATACCAATTTTTAATATTGATATTACAGCAGACTCTTTTTTAGTAAAACTGATGGCTCTTAACATAATTCTAGTTCTGTTTAATATGCTTCCTGCTTTCCCAATGGACGGAGGTAGGGTCTTAAGAGCGTTGTTAGCACTAAAAATGGAATATGTAAAGTCTACTACAATTGCCTCGAAAATTGGTAAAGCCATGGCTATACTGTTTGGAATACTGGGCGTTTTATCCTATGACAGTAATCCATTTTTAATAGTAATCGCTGTATTTGTATGGTTTGGTGCTAACCATGAAGAAAATATTACAAGGATAAAACACTACAGAGACACTTATTCAAATAAAGAGCCAGAAACAAATGCAGGGTTAATAAATCTTTGTCCAAATGACCCGCTTGCAAGGGCCGTAAACCTTACAATTTCTGGGGTAAAGCAGGATTTTGCAGTAATGGAAGATGGTAAAATAGTTGGAGTATTGAGAATAAATGATTTAATGGACACTCTGTCAAAGGGCAACATCAATTATCTTGTAAAAGATATTATGCGTACCGATTTAAAATAAATAATAAACTTTAGTTTTATATACTTTACATATAAACTAATTCCATAGTCCCAATTTAAGGTTATAGAGATATATTCAAATAATAATTTATTTTTCGACTAATTTTGTATATTATTGAATTAATGAATTTATACAGGCAGGTGTTCTAATATGGCTGAAATAGACAAGTTTTTTAATTATATGGTAGAAAATAATATTAGCGACCTCCATATATCATCAGGCTCGAGACCACTATTCAGACAGTTCGGTGAGCTAAAACCTGCAAGCGACCAGATTTTAACACACGACGTAGTTAAGAAACTACTCTACGAAATATTAAATGAAGAACAAACACAAGTATTCGATGAAAGAAATGACCTTGACTTTGCGCATGAGCTTACAGGGCTTGCAAGGTTTAGGGTAAATTACTTTATGCAGCAAAGGGGTATGTCGGGAGCATTTAGACTCATCCCTACAACAGTAAAATCACTTGATACATTAGGATTTCCGGAAATTCTTAAATCTTTTGCAGCTCTTGCAAGAGGACTGGTTTTGGTTACAGGCCCAACCGGATGTGGAAAATCTACTACCCTTGCAGCCATGGTAGATCATATTAATAAAACAAGATCAGACCATATAGTAACCATAGAAGATCCGATTGAGTTTGTACATACAAGCGATCAGTGTCTGATACACCACCGGCAGGTAGGTATACATACTAAATCCTTTTCCGGTGCTTTAAGAGCAAGCCTACGTGAAGATCCCGATATTATAATGCTGGGTGAAATGAGGGACTTAGAAACCATTGAGCTTGCAATCACGGCTGCAGAAACCGGCCACCTTGTTTTTGCAACGCTTCATACAAGCTCTGCACCAAAAACAATAGATAGGGTAATAGATGCATTTCCCGCCGGACAACAGGCACAAATCAGAACCATGTTATCCGAATCACTAAAGGGTATAGTTTGCCAGCAGCTTCTTAAACGCACTGATAAACCCGGAAGGGTTGCTGCACTTGAGATTCTGGTAGTTAATACAGCTGTATCAAACCTTATAAGAGAAGGCAAGATATTTCAGATTCCCTCTGTTATACAAACCGGAAAACAGCTTGGAATGCAAATGCTTGACACTGCGATAATGAAGTATTATAAAGATGGGGTAATATCAGCAGAGGAAGCATATTATAAATCCAACGACAAACAGCAATTTGAAAAATATATAAAAGAGTAAAGCTACATTTCTGGTATAAAGGTCATAAAAACAAATACTCTTTTGCATCCGATAATTTATGAACCCTATAAACATATTGGGGAAACCAATTCCAGTATGGGAACTATATTCCTTAATATCGGTAAAATAAATCCCACCGAATGCTAGAAATAGAGATTACTTTTTCTAGATTATTCCTTAAAAAGCTTCTGATTTAAACATCTTTATATTATCTCCGACAATCTCAGTCAAATTATTAACAATAGTTGAATATATTAGTAATTTGTAAACCTGTTTTATTCTAATTTCAACAATTACCAGCTATTAGCAAATATCGATTTATTGGTACATCTTTTGCAATAAAAATAACTATACATAAGATTTTTATATATAGGACGGTATAAATAATGGCAGAATTGGACAAATTTTTTAACTATATGGCAGAAAATGACATAAGTGACTTTCATTTATCATCCGGGATGAGACCTCTATTCAGACACCACGGTGAACTCAAACCAGCAAGTGATCAAATTCTAACACACGATATTGTAACCAAATTGTGTAATGAAATTTTAGATGAGGAACAAAAGAAAACATTTAAGCAAAACAACGACCTCGACTTTGCTCATGAAGTAACCGGGGTAGCCAGGTTCAGGGCAAACTACTATATGCAGCAGCGAGGTATATCAAGCGCTTTCAGACTGATACCTAAAGAAATAAACTCTATCGAGGATTTGGGTCTGCCTGAAAAAATCAAAGACTTCGCATCTCTTAGCAGAGGACTTGTATTGGTTACAGGACCTACCGGAAGTGGTAAATCCACTACACTGGCAGCCCTTATTAATCATATTAACAAAACACGTTCAGACCATATTATAACAATTGAAGACCCTATTGAATTTGTACATCAAAGCGATAAATGTCTTGTTCAGCACAGACAAGTGGGAGTACACACCGAATCATTCTCTACAGCACTAAGGGCATCTCTCAGAGAAGACCCGGATATCATTATGCTTGGGGAAATGAGAGACCTGGAAACCATTGAGCTTGCAATTACAGCTGCTGAAACCGGCCACCTTGTTTTTGCTACTCTCCACACTAGTTCCGCACCTAAAACCATAGATAGAATCATAGATGCTTTTCCCGCGGGCCAGCAATCCCAAATCAGAACCATGCTCTCAGAGTCTTTAAAGGGAGTAGTTTGCCAGCAGCTTCTCAAGAGATCCGATATTGCCGGAAGATCAGCGGCTTTGGAAATATTAGTGGTAAATACGGCTGTATCAAATTTAATAAGAGAGGGAAAAATATTCCAGATTCCTTCTATCATTCAAACTGGCAAGCAGCAGGGGATGCAGCTTTTAAACAATGCCATAATGCAGCTTCATAAAGATGGCAAAATATCTGCGGAGGAAGCTTTCTATAAATCGAATGATAAACAGATGTTTGAACACCTGATTGAAGACAAACAGCATACCTAAATTAAGAGAGAATATAAGCTATACGGTTTTTGTAATAGTAAAGGTTAATTAATATTGAAAATACTTCTTCAATACCACCAATTAATGGAGCTTACTAAGGTTATTTTCTGCAATTCCAAGTATATCTGTAAGGATTTTCTTATTTTCAAACGACATATTAACAACCTGCCATACAACCCTTACATGATTTGGTAAACACTCGGGGAAAAGATCGTCATCCCATGCCAAGACGTTTAATCTTAAAAGTTTGCAGGAAAGGTTTTTAATACTGGCATTATTAAAAATGGGGGGGAAAATCACTGTTACTTGAGTACTATTTATAAGCTCACTGTTAATTTTCTTGCCCGTAAAATCACACAAAATACCAGACTCACTAATATTTATCACTTCACCATCGAGGTCATCATGATCTAGATGGGCAATTACTTTAGTTCCGGGAATATTTATTCTCTGATGAGCTCTTCTGGTTCTAAGATCGCAAGCTTCGAGAATAATAGAACGAAGCTGTACCGAATTAAACGGAGTGCTAAGCACATAATTTATTCCGGAGGCTTTTATATCATTTAATTTTTCTTTAGAAGAATCAGATGTAACAAGAATTATAGGGCAGTTTCTGTTCATTGATTTCACTTTAGATATAAATCCGGCTGAGCCATTTTCCATTACCTGCTTACCACAAATAATTACATCATATTTTGAATTTTTTAATAATTGTTCTCCTGATTCTATATCCGTCGATTCGGACACCAAAGCATCACTAAGCTCAGACATAATAAAGGTTTTTATTAGTAATATTGATGATTTTGAATCATGAACAATTAATATATTCATATATTATTCCTTTTAAGTTGTAGAGTAATTAGTTATATCTGCCCTCAATAAAATCCTTAAACTCTTTTATTTCTGTATTTTTAGCCTGGTCCACTGTTCCGCAAAATATAATTCTACCATCATATAAGAATGCTACTCTATCTGATACTTCGAATGCACTGGATATAATATCATGGGTTATGATTATGGCTGTCATGCCAAACTTAGACTGCATATCTCTTATCAATTGATTAATTCTTTTAATATTAATCGGATCCAACCCTGTTGTAGGTTCATCGTAAAGCAAAATTTTTGGCTTCATGGCAAGGGCTCTTGCAAGAGCAACCCTTTTTTTCATTCCACCGCTAAGGTCAGAAGGATATTTATCCTCAATACCCTTGAGACCAATAATTTCTAAGTTCTCACTTACGATTGACCCAATTTGATCTTCAGAGTATTTAAAATTTTCCCTTATCGGAAATGCTATATTTTCATAAACATCAAGGGAATCAAAAAGTGCCGATCCCTGGAATAACATCCCAATTTTTTTTCTGACTCTTAAAACCTGCTCCTCATCCAGGGATGTAATATCTTCTCCTTCAACCAGTATTTTACCTTTATCTATTTCAATAAGCCCACATAACTCTTTTAATATTACACTTTTGCCAGAGCCGCTTCCACCAAGTATACAAACATTCTCGCCTTTTTTAATCTTTAGGTTTATACCCCTGTGTACATGGTTTGAATTAAATGACTTATGTACATCAATAAACTCTATTATATTTTCCTGATCTTCTGTCATTTTAATAAAGCAATAATTATGCCAAAAGCTAAATGATGTATTAATAAAATCAAAAAAAAAGGAAGAAAGGAGAACATCACTCCCTTCTTCCTTTTATAATTTTTTAAATGTTAGATTATTTATAGTCTACTTACGTGCACTAAACTTAAGCCCGGCTTCATTTCTATCCCAGGTTTTATCATTGATCTCCTTTAGATCAGCCACCTTAATTTTTTGTGTAGCTGTCATTGGGAAACCGCCCTCATACATCTCAATAAACCTTGGAACCATAGCAATAATTACTCTTTCAGCCATCCATTTACAAAACTCTACTGGATCAAAAGTTGCTCCAGGTTTTAGGGTAACATTGAGTTTGATCTCGTCATCAGAAACATTTGGAAGCCTGATACCAACTGCAATTGCCTCTTGAATAGAATCATATTTAAGCGCTTCGTCTCCGACTGCTACCGGATCCACGTTTTCTCCTGAAACCCTTATCCTTGAGTACCTGCCTGCAAAGTAATATCTGCCATCCATTCCTCGTGCAAACAGATCATCGGAGTTAAAAAATCCTTCTTCATCAAATGCTTCTTTTGTTCTTTCTTCGTCTTTGAAATACTCGTTAAGTGTCGTATGTGGAATCATGGGTCTTATATAAAGAAGCCCTTTTGCTTCATCAGGAGGCGTTGGGTTTTCAAAAGGATCCCAAAATGGCCTGATAGCTTCATTTTGCACGAGCGGGTTTCTAAGCTCTGTGTAATAACCTTCCATAGGATAGCCAGAAGAACCTGGTCTGTGATCTTCTGCATCTTTCCAAAGAACCATACCCATTTCTGTTGAGCCATAACCATCTATAACCCTTACGCCAAATCTTTCCTGAAATTCAGCAAGGTTTCTTGGCGCAGGAGAACCAAGCATAATTCTAATGTTGTGTTTTTTGTCCCATTCACTGGGTGGCGCTGCCCATAGATACTCTGCAACTGCTCCAAGCATGTTTGCACAGGTTGCCCCGCACTCTGAAGCCCACTTCCAAAAACTTGATGCAGAAAAACGCGGATAGAATACTGCAGTACCGCCTGAGCCAATTGCGCTGAAAAGACACATAACCTGAGCATTTGCATGCCCAAGAGAAAGAACGCTCATAAGTACATCACCGCTTCTTACACCCTGCTGCTGCAGATAGCTTCTAACAGTCATAACTACTCCGCCGTGCTCTCTTACCACACCCTTTGGCATACCTGTAGTACCTGAGGTAAACATGCAGCGTTCCAAATCGTTAGTAGTAACATTCATATTAGGATTAGCATTTGATGCACTGTCAAATGTGCTAAAAGGTGCTGTTTTTATTCCACCTATATCAGAAGGAATATTTCCATCACCTGTTACAAAAATATTTTTTAAGTTAGTTAAATCTTTAGCAATCTCTTCTAAAAACGGGACACTACCCTGATCTACGATTAAAGTGACCATATCAGAGTAATTAATGATATAAGCAAGTCTCTCACCTTTTTCGTCTTTATTGATCGGAACCTGTATTGCACCGGCTTTATGGATTGCAATAATTGAAGCCACATATTCTGAACAGTTAATCATATACATTCCAACCTTACTGCCCTTCTTAATGCCATGATCAGCCATAAGTCCATTGGAGACTCTGTTAGCCCATTCATTTGCTTCTTTATAAGTATAGCTCTCTGTTAAATTTCCATCATTATCAGCTACGCGAAATAAAGTTTTGTCCGGAAACTGTTCTGCACCCATTTCCAGATATTTTGTAATCGGCAGCCATTGAGTTGTATCATCAAATGTGCCGTGCGGGAGCGTGCCTTCTCCTACATATTTAGAATCTCTAGGTTTGAAAAGTAATCGCATTTAAACCCCTCCTCCATATATTTGAAAAAATTATTTTTTAGTATAAACATATAAAGATTATTTTGTCACGCAGTTTTTCACTCATGACAAAATAACATGTTCGATATCTTTTTACCTATTTTCCTTTAATATTATACTAAAACAAGTAATTTTAATGCATTAGACGACTAATTTCAAATAAATATATAAAAAGAATCGAAGAAAAAACCTTTAATAAACACTCATTTAATTATTAGTGGGAAAATGGAAGAAAATATTTTATACAATATATTATTATTTATATTTGGGGTTATTTTATTATATTTTGGCGGTGAGGGGCTTGTAAAGGGAGCCTCCAGATTAGCACGGGCATTGGGAATAAACTCTATTCTCATTGGACTCACAGTAGTAGCATTTGGAACTTCAGCCCCGGAGCTGGTTGTATCAATAATAGCTTCTATTAAGGGTTCAAACGATTTAATAATGGGAAATATTCTGGGCAGTAATATTTCCAATATTGGATTAATACTGGCACTAACAGCACTTATTTATTCAATTAGAATACAGCTTACATTAATAAAAGTTGAGCTTCCTTTTATGATACTGCTCTCAACCCTGTTGTTTATATTATCCAGGGACTTAGAAATTGGACGTATTGAAGGTGCTGCTCTTTTTGCTCTTTTAGTTTCAATTATTACTTATAGTAGTTATGTTGCGTTTAAAGAACCTAAATATATTGAAAGAGAGTTTGATGATTTCATTGATGTTGATAAAAACTATTATAAAAATTCAGCTTTGATACTGATAGGACTTATTGGTCTTAGCATCGGCGCAAAACTTATTGTTGAATCTTCAATAACCATGGCTCAAAAGTTTGGAGTTAGTGAAACAATAATTGGAATTACTGCAGTAGCCATAGGCACTTCTCTTCCTGAGCTTACTACTTCTATCATTGCTGCATTAAGAAAAGAGTCAGGAATTATCATTGGAAATATTATTGGAAGTAATATTTTCAATATTGGTATTATTGGAATTGTTTCTATACTAAAACCAATTGAGGTAGAATCCAGGCTGCTTGATTTTGAGTTTTTAGTAATGATCCTTTTATCTGTACTATTGCTACCAATTATGAAAACAGATTATAGGATTACAAAAAAAGAAGGATTTATTTTATTAATGTTATACTTAATGTTTCTGAGGCTGATCTTTTGAGAAACCTTATTTTTGAAGTATTTTATTAGAATAAAGCCTTATTTTTTCCTTATAGTAAGCTTTCTCAACTCTTCTATTTCTTCCTGGTTTAGTTCCTGAGTGTGCTCACCACTCATTTGCTTCTGAGATTCTGAGGGGCCTTTATTATTAGAAGCACTTTTGTTATCAGGCGTCATTTGCTGACTGTCCAAATCACCATCGAGTGGTGGCAGTTCAATTTCCAGTTTTAATTCATTGGGATCTGCTTGCAGATTACTTTTATTTGTACTTTTTCCTTCAAATTGATCAGGATCAAAATCAAGTTTAAAATCTGAAACACTATCAGTACTATCTTTTTCGGTACTGTCTTTTTTATCGGATCCGGTTAATTCAGCACGAATTCTTTCAATTTCATCGCTTGAGAGCACCTTAGTTTTTTCACCACTAATATTATCCTCTAAGTCTACTATCTGCTCCTCATTATCGTCTGCACCTTTTTCTGGCTCCTTTGCCTGCGGCTGCTCAGCACCGGGGAAATTTATTTCTATCTTAAAATCATTGTTATTTTCACTAGATTGATTTTTAGTAGATTGATCTATTTGTTCACTACTAACTTTATCATCACTTGGCTCTAATTTTTCCAATTGGGAATCCTCTATTATTTCAAGCTCCAGCTCTTCTACTTCTTCGTCAATATCAGGTTCAGAGGCTGCAGGGTCATTAGTTATTATTATATCCTCTAGCTGTTCTTCTTGAGATGATTCATCTCTTAGATCAATAAATTCTGCAGTATGAAGAAAAAGAATGAACCTTTTCGTATTTTCTTCATCAAGAGGGCTAATTGAAATTAGTTCACCAATTGATTTTGCTTTTTTAATAGAGTTTGCAAGCTTTAATTCTTTTGTAGATGAAAATTTAAGGGTAGCAATATCCTGCGCTAACCCCCATCTTCTACTAATAATGGTATTATTATTGTTAAGTAAATTTGATATTTCCGAATCATCGACTATTGATTTTTCAACTGCATCATAAATCACCTGCAGGGGGTTAATATTGTACATAACCTCTAACTTCAAGAGGTTTGTGTCTGTATAATAAAATTTACCTTTACTGAGTCCAAACCCGTCCATCAATCTCTTTCTTATTTGATCCTCTAATACAGTTGAGAGTTGGTGAGGATTTATTTTTCCCATTTTAATAAGGGCTTCACCAATTTTAATATCTCCTTCATTCGCAAAGGCAATGGCAGCTTTCTGATCCTCTTTGGTAATAATAGATTTATTTACNNTCCTCTTTGGTAATAATAGATTTATTTACTAAAAGCTCAGCAAGAGCATAACGCTGATTGCTGCCATGCAGAAAAACAATGTTTCCCTGAAGAAAATAGATTTTAAGCTCTGTCTCTGCTGAGATATATAAAATCCCCGTCTTTTTTTCTCTATAGAACAAACACAGAATTTGTGAAAAAAAGCGTTTTTCTATATCCCCGCTTTCATCATACTCATCTAAATCTTCAAAGCTAACCTGGTTGGCGGTAGTAGTTTCCCCGGTATATATCGTAGGCTCTGTTGTATCAGAACTACTTAATCCATCAATACTAATTGATAGATCAGATGAAACTCCTATTTTCAGTGCTGCAAGAAAATCATCAACTGACTGAAACCGTGCTTCAGGTCTTTTTGCCATTGATCTTGCAATAGCATTTTCTAAATCTTTAGATACATCCGGCCTGATTTCACTAACAGGAGTTGGAGTAAGCTCAACATGGCCTTTTTTAATTTCATAATCAGATCCCGTNNAAATGAAACCCCAAGAGAATATATATCTGATCTGTGATCAACTATTTCACCAAGAATCTGCTCGGGAGACATATATTTAGGTGTGCCAAGAACAGTACCGGCAACTGTATGAACCGAATCGGAAACAATGTGAGCAATACCAAAATCAGTGATTTTAACTTCGCCTTTGGTAAGAATAAAGTTATTTGGTTTTATATCTCTGTGAATTATGCCCTTGGAATGAGCATGGGAAATTCCTGAAAGAATCTGCTTGAATATCTTAAGTGCGAAGTTTATTTCCTGTGGGCCTTGCTTTTTAATGATTTTTCCTATGCTTTCCCCTTCTATATATTCCATGACTAAAAAGTAGCTGTTCTGCACTTCTAAAAAATCAAAAACAGTTACAATATTTGGGTGAGTCATCTGTGCCTGAATTTTTGCTTCTTTATAAAATCTTTTAATAATGTCAGCATTGCTGAGAAGTTCAGGATGAATAACCTTAAGCGCAACTACTCTGTCCAGAGTTTCATGTATGGCCTTATACACCTCTCCCATACCCCCAACTCCGATGCTCTCTAAAATCTTATAATTTTCTATTTTCTGACCGAGTAGTTCAGACATAGCAGTTAATTAATCATGTTGTTGAATCGTCAAATAATATATTTTTAAATATTTTAAGTATCTGACGTGTTTTCTTAATTTTTTGTTTTTCCCTCAAAATTGCAAGCTGCACTGTAATGTTATCAGCCCCTCCCCTTTCATTTGCGATTTTTATTAATTCATCACAAACATTTTCAAGAGCAACTGAGGTAACTGTATCCCTTATTTCTTCTTCATAAAGATATTCGGTAAGCCCGTCGGAGCAGAGAAGAAAAATATCACCACCACTTGTATCCATTGGAGGATAGACATCTACTTCTACCTGCTCGGATGTCCCAACGGCCCTGAGCAGTATATTTCTCTCTGGAATGGTTCTTGCTTTTTCTTCGGTGATCGTGCCTGCTTCAAGAAGCTCCTCTACCACTGTATGGTCCTTCGATAATCGGCTTATCTCTCCATCTCTTATCAGATACGCCCTGCTGTCACCCACATGTGCTAAATGAACCTGCTCTTTATAATATATCATAGCAGTGCAAGTCGTCCCCATTCCGTTTAGCTCACTATTTTCTGCTGAGATGTTGAAGATTTTTGAATTGGCTTCATCGATTATTTCTTTTAGGATGTAGGGCAGTTTCTCTAACGACTTTTCATTCAGATTGTCATTTAGTTCTTCGATTACTTTGGCACTTGCAACTTCTCCTGCTGCATGCCCCCCCATTCCATCAGCCACAACCATCAAAAAGGCATCCGGAGTGCCATTATTATTTAGTGAAAAAGTTTTGTATAGATATGAATCTTCATTATTAGTCCTGACTCTTCCAACATCACTATTTCCATATGAAATGAACAAAGTAGGTTCATGCATAACTATTTAGTTTTTACATAGAAAAAACAATCCTGTAATTCCCAATCTGTATTACATCTCCTTTTTGAAGTATTTTCTCTTTAATTACACTATCATTTACTTTTGTAGGCTTTAAAAATGAACCCATGTTTATAATTTTGTATGTTCCTTCTTTTTGCTTTTGTATAATTGCATGATGTTCATTAATAAATAGTCCGCTAATATTAATGTCCGCATCATATCTTTTCCCAATTGCAAAGAAATCCCCTTTGATTTTAATTTCCTCTTCTCCATTTACGACAAGCCTTG
>JABAHS010024277.1_pt1 | contig 16627 bp, 11 predicted proteins | sample 7062111 | NCBI WGS metagenome assembly JABAHS01 (sample SAMN14534600, study PRJNA622989) | marine sediment metagenome | biome: marine biome [ENVO:00000428]; feature: marine pelagic biome [ENVO:01000023]; material: deep marine sediment [ENVO:00002113]; isolation source: pool of 4 deep marine... | reverse complement strand
GACTCCGACGTCACGGACATCGAGGCGGTACTGGCAAAGAATTTCGACCTGCAGCAGAGCGCTGTACAGCTCGTCAGCTGGTCAAGGTTGCATTGAGGACTGGATCGTCCTGACTGGCGTCTGAAATCTTTTTCCCCCTGATTCTCCCCGGCTAGTCCGGGGATTTTTTTGTACTGGAATTCCCCATTCTTCGTACACATCACTAAAGATCAATCCGCGCCGGCCCGGATCGCAGGCATCGAACAGGCGGGCGGATTGCCCCTGATTCTCCCCGGCTAGTCCGGGGATTTTTTTGTCTGCAAATTGCCTTTGTAGGAGCGCGCCCAGCGCGCGATCGAATTCCGAGCACCACGCTCGTTCGCGCGCTGGGCGCGCTCCTACAGCCAATTCCGAGCACCACGCTCGTTCGCGCGCTACAGCCAACTCCGATCGTCGGCAGAATATCGCCCGCAGCGCAGGCTCCTGCGAGCAGGATTCGAGGACGGGAACGGTCCCCCCAAATCCGAAATATGCGAGAATGCGCCTCTTTGACTGCGCATTTCCTGCATGGACGTGAAAGACAAATCCAGGCCCGAGTTTCGCGGCATCCCGGTCGTCGAGAGCGGCAATAAATACCGCACCGAGGCGGGCTTTTCGGCGATCAAGAACGGCGTCAAAGCGCGCCGTGACACGCCGGCGATCACCTATGGCGACAAGCCGAAGTGGCTGCGCGCGAAAATGCCGTCGGGCGCGGGCTTCAAGGCGACGCGGCAGACGGTCAAGGAACATCGCCTGAGCACCGTGTGCGAGGAATCGATGTGCCCGAACATCGGCGAATGCTGGAACAACGGTACCGCCACGATCATGGTGATGGGCTCGGTTTGCACCCGCGCCTGCCGCTTCTGCGCCGTGGATACGGGCAACCCGCAGGGCTGGCTCGATCCGGAGGAGCCCGACAATGCGGCCAGGGCGGTCAAGCTGATGGCGCTCAAATACGTTGTCATTACCTCGGTCGACCGCGACGATCTGCCTGACGGCGGTGCGGCGCACTATGCGGCGTGTGTCCGGGCGATCAAGACGCTGAATCCGGATACGGCCGTCGAGGCGCTGACGCCGGATTTCAACGGCGTGCTTGCCGACGTAGAGCGGGTCGTCGATTCGGGCCTCGAGGTGTTTGCCCAGAATGTCGAAACCGTCAGGCGACTGACGCACCCGGTGCGTGATCCGCGCGCGAGTTATGAGCAGACGCTGAAGGTGCTCGGTCACAGCAAGCAATACCGGCCCGAGGTACTGACGAAGACCAGCCTGATGCTCGGGCTGGGTGAGGAAGATCGCGAGATCATGGCGGCAATGGATGACCTGCGCGAGGTCGGCGTCGATATCCTGACGCTCGGCCAGTACCTGCGACCGACGCCGAATCACCTCGCCGTCGAGCGCTACGTGACGCCGGACGAATTTGACGCCTATCGCCGGGAGGGTCTCGAAAAAGGCTTCCTGGAGGTGGTCGCCGGGCCCCTGGTGCGATCGAGTTATCGCGCGGACCAGGTGCTCGAGAAGAATAATGTCGGCATCGCCGTGTGATGTCTTAATCGCTGTCCTGAAGAATCATTGCCATGACCGAATTTCTTGCCGAGTACGGCCTGTTCCTCCTCAAGACGGCGACGATCGTCGTCGCCATCGTCGTGATCATCGGTTCCGCGGCGGCGGCCCAGAAGAAAGCGGCACAGCAGGAGGGTCTCGAGATCGAGGACCTCAACAAGAAGTACCGCGCGTTAGCCACGGCGCTCAAAAGCGCGATTCTGAACAAGGCGGACAAGAAGAAAGTGGCGAAGGAGGAGAAGGAACAGGAGAAAGCCCGCGCCAAGGCGGCGGAAAGCCGGCCCTGTGTGTTCGTCATCGATTTCAAGGGTGACCTCAAGGCGAGCGCTGTCCCATCATTGCGCGAGGAAGTCAGCGCCATCCTCGACGTCGCGCGAGGCGGCGACCAGGTCGTGGTCAGGCTGGAGAATCACGGTGGCATGGTGCACGAACACGGCCTCGCCGCCTCTCAGCTGGCGAGAATCCGGGAACGCCAGATCCCATTGACGGTGTCCGTCGACAAGGTGGCGGCAAGTGGCGGCTACCTGATGGCCTGCGTGGCCGACCGGATCATTGCGGCGCCGTTCGCGATCCTCGGCTCGATCGGCGTCCTTGCCCAGATCCCCAACTTCAATCGCATGCTGGACAGTCACGGTGTCGACTTCGAGATGATCACCGCCGGCAAATACAAGCGCACGGTCACGATGTTCGGCAAGAACACCGACGAGGACCGCGCCAAGCTCAAGGAAGAACTCGAGGACGTTCATATCCTTTTCCAGGACGCCGTCGCAAAATACCGGCCGGATCTCGATCTCGATAAGGTCGCTACCGGCGAGCACTGGTACGGTACGCGGGCGCTGGATCTCGGGCTTGCGGACGAACTCAAAACGAGTGACGAGCTGCTGTCTGCTATGGCCGGGGATCACGATATCTTCAGGCTGAGCTACAAAATAAAACAGCCGTTGCAGAAGCGCCTGATGGCGAACGCGGACGCGCTGCTCGAACGTGCCGACGATATGGGCTGGCGCCGGAAGTTCGAGTCCAGGCTGCCGCGTTAAAACCGAATTTGCACCGGGAACCCGCAGGTCTGTGCTAGGTCTTAAAATGTTGAGCCTGCTACACTAGCTGCACATGCAGGCACGGAGCATCAAGATGAACTCAAGTTATAAACGCCTGATTCCTTTGATTTTTATAGCCTTGTTGGCCGCGTCCTGTTCGACGACGCCCACGGGCCGCGCCCAGCTGACGCTGAAATCCGATGCCGCCCTGGCGCAGGAAGGCACGCGCCAGATGGCCATCATCCGGGAGAATTCTCCGCTGGTTCAGGACCGGGCCACGATCGACTATGTTGCCTGCGTCGCCGACGCGATCGTCGGCACGCTCGAGGGCAAGGACGCGGCAATGTACTGGGAGATGGCGATCGTCAACCAGCCCGACGTCAACGCATTCGTCATGCCGGGCGGCAAGATCGTCGTCAAGTCGGGCATCTTGACGGTTGCCCAGAACCAGCATCAGCTCGCGGCCGTGCTCGGTCACGAGGTCGCGCACGTTACGGCAAACCATGCCAACGAGCGCGCGACGCGTGGTGACCTGACCAGCTACGGTGTCGAAGTGCTCGCCCTGATCCTCGGCGGCGGTTACTACACGCAAACCCAGGGCGCCTACGGCGCCGCGTCCGCGCTCAACACGCTCGGCATCATGAACCCGTTCAGCCGCATGCAGGAAGGCGAGGCGGACGTGATCGGTCTGCGCTACATGGCGATGGCCGGCTTCGACCCGCGCGAGAGCGTCAAGCTTTGGCAGAACATGAACAAAAGTGCCGAGACCGCCAAAGTCCCGGAATTCATGTCGACGCACCCGTCAGGCGAGACGCGTATCGAGCTGATGGTCGAGAACCTGCCGGAGATGCTCGCGCTTTATAACCAGGCGCAGGCCGAAGGCCGCAGCCCGGATTGCCAGCGCTGAAACCCGCGGGCATCCGTTGCCCGCGGTTTCGCCAGCCCGTTTCGATCGTGGCCGGCGTAGTTTCGCCGGGATATTTCTGCGAAAATCCCTGCATCGCGTTTCCGGGCAGACACCGATCTTGAGCATACGATCTTCTGTGACCAGGCTGGTTGCATGCATTGCGGCAGGCGCATTGCTGACAGGCTGCGCCGCGCTCGACGAATTTCTCGCGCCGCTTGGCGGGCCCGAGGCGCCGCCCGTCGCGGCGCCAGTGCCGCCGCCGGCCGAGCGCGAGCGGCTCGCGCCGATCGACGCCAACCTGTTCGTGCTGGACTCGGCAGAACAAGCGGTGATCGGCGAAACGCAAATCGTGTTCGCCCGCGAGGAAAACACCTTCTCCGATTTCGCCCGTGAATACGGGCTCGGCTATGACGAACTGGTCGCCGCCAACCCGGACGTCGATCCCTGGCTGCCCGGCGACGGCACCCTGGTCGTATTGCCGACCCAGTATGTGCTCCCCGACGTGCCGCGCGAAGGCATCATCCTGAACATCGCGTCCAAGCGCCTTTTCTATTTCCCGCCTGCTGCGGAAGGCGAGCCGCAGACCGTGATGACTTTTCCGATCGGCATCGGTCGCGTCGGCTGGCAGACGCCGCTCGGCTCATCGGCCGTCATCTCGAAAGCGCGCGACCCGAGCTGGTACGTGCCGGCGTCGGTGCGCAAGGAGCACGAAGAACTCGGCGACCCGCTGCCCGCCGTTGTGCCGCCGGGACCGGACAATCCGCTGGGACGCCATGTCCTGAAGCTCGATATTCCGGGCTACCTGATCCACGGCACCAACCAGCCCTACGGCGTCGGCATGCGCGTCAGCCACGGTTGCGTGCGTCTCTATCCCGAGAATATCGAGTACCTTTATGACCTGATCGCGATCGGCGAGCCCGTGCACATTATCAATGAGCCCTACCTCGCCGGCATGCAGGACGGCAGCTTGTATTTCGAAAGCCACGCGCCCCTCGAGGACGACGAGGTCAGCGTCGAGAACCGGTTGGTGGCAGCCCTCGGAAAAGTCGAGGCGCTGGCGAGCGAGCAGAACCTGCAGTTCGACCTCGCCACGCTGCGCAGCGCGACGCAGGCCAACCGCGGTGTGCCGGTGGTCCTGTCCGGTTTCGCCGCGGACGATCTACACGCACGAGCGCGAGTGGTCGCGAACACCGTCGAACCGGATCCCAACATGCCGACGCTCGAGGAGGTCCGCGCGTTGCTCGATGAGCCGATCGAAGAGTCCGAGACGCTCGATGATATGCCCGCGGAAGACGCCGGCGTCGCCAATCCCTGATCAATTCTCGAAGTAGCGCAGGAATTCTCCGGGGATTGCCGAGGAATCGAGCGGTTCGTGTGTCGGCACGTCGAGCGGTACCGAGTTGTAGGTGTGCCAGAAGAGAGCGCTGAAATGTCCGTCGTGACGCCAGTCATGCAGCAAGGCTGACATCGCCTTGCCCGTGTACGTGGGCTCCAAAGCCAGCTGCAAGGAATCCCTGGCGAAGTCGATCGCCTCGTAGGTCTGATCCGTTCCTTGCGCATAACCCGGGCCGAAAAACCCGTCGCGCACGCGGATCCGGGCGCGTGATACGAGGTCTCCCGGCACGGCATCGTCGAGCCGGCGCATCATGCAGACCGTCTTGTTCAGCAGGCGGTCGAGTCTGTCGCGGTTCATGATGCTCACGTCGGACACGCGCACCGCATGCACTTCCGTGCCGAGGTCCGCGGCGGCCAGCCCGACTGCAAGTCCGACTGCGGTTCCCATCGTGCCGCTGCCGACGTACAGCCGGTCGGGAGGCGGCAGGCCGTCTTGCTGCAATTGTTCGGCAAGCTCGAGGCCGGCTGCGACAAAGGCGATGTTGCCGAGCCACGAAGAGCCGCCCATCGGGATGACCCAGGCATTACGTCCGTGCAGATGACGACGCAGCGTATCGATCCGGCTCTTGTAGCTGCCTCCGTAGCGAACGACCTCGGTGCCGCACTCGATATGTTTGTTCAGCGTCGCGGCGACTTCACCTGTCTTTGCCTGGTGCGACAGGAAACAGGTGCATTCAAGTCCACAAGCGCGCGCATAGAGCGCGGTCGCCAGCGCGTGATTGGAGCCCACGGCGCCGAACGTTGCCACTCGCTCGCAGTGCTTTTGTTTCGCGATCGCGAGCAGGTATTCGAGTTTGCGCAACTTGTTGCCGCCATAGAGGCTGCCGGTGAGGTTGTCGTATTTGATGAGCAAGCGACGTTCGACTGAACAGAAGTCGACGGCGTGCGCGTTGACCGGTGTCGGCAGGTTTGCAAGTGCGATGCGCGGCAAGCGCGCGCTCAATGTCGGGAACCGGTCTTTGAGATAATCCGTAGCGGCCATGTCGGCAGGTCGTCAATAATTCCGACAACGATAGCATCTTGCGACGCCAGTCTTTAGAATGCGCTCTCCGTAATCTGACTCATAATCGCGGAGATAGGTTTGTCAGATGCACCTGATCGTGGCATCACGGTCACNNCCCGGAAACCGCGGCTGCCTTTGTCGGACGTGCGCTCCGCGGCCCCCTCGATACCCCCGTACTGATCAAGAGTTTTGCGGCGTTCCGGCGGCGCTTCGGCGGCTTCTGGCCGGGCAGCAGTCTCGGCAGCGCCGTCGAACAGTTCTTCGATCACGGCGGTCGACAGGTCTACGTCGTGCGCGTCGCGAATAACGCACGTGGCGCAATGATCTGCTTGCCTGCAGCCGGCGGTGTACTCGTACTACGGGCAATCGAGCCCGGTTCGGCCGAATGCATACGCGCGGCGGTGGACTACGATGGCATCCCCGAGCAGGACGACACCCAGTTCAACCTGACCCTGCAGCGCGTCGCGCCGGACACCGGCCTCGTCCTCGACCAGGAGATCTTTCGTAAACTCACTTGCGAACGGGACAGTGAGCGCTCCGTCGATGACGTGCTCGTCAGCTCTTCGCTGGTTCGGGTGCAGGAACCGCTCCCCGAGGGGCGACCGGTGTCGACGGACGCGGAATACATCGACCCCGCACAGCACGGCAGCGACGGTCAGCCGCTGACCGATTACGATCTCGTCGGTTCGATGCATCGGGGCACCGGTCTGTTTGCCCTGAACCAGGTCGAAAAAATCGACTTGATCTACATGCCGCCCCTGGCGGTGGAGCGTGTCCCGGGCCCCGCGGCAGTACTCGCGGCAGAACGCTACTGCCGGAGAAGAGGCGCCATGCTGATCATCGATCCGCCGCTTGAATGGAACAGCACCTACGATGCGATCCGTGGCGTGCGCACTGCGGGGTACGCGAATCCGGACGTCATCTCGTATTTCCCGCGCGTAAGAATCCGCGGCGACGACATTTCGCCACCGCTGGCAATCGGAGGCGCGGTCGCCGGCTTGTTGTGCAAGCTGGATCGGCTGCATGGACCGTGGGAAGACGTCGATCAGTATGGTCTCGCCCTGGACCGCGACTTTGTGCCGGCGATCGACATCTTTTCGAGCGATGCCCATTTGCTGGTCAAGGAAGGACTCAACGTGATCGCCGGACAGAACCCGGGGCACACGATGTTCTGCGGTTCCGTGACCCTGGCGCACGGCACGCATCCGGGCGACGAGTTCGCGAGTCTGCCAACCCGGCGCCTGTGTCTCATGATCACAAATGCAATCGACAGGGCAACTCGCTGGGCGATCTTCGAGGCAGACGCGGCGGCCGCCCGCGAGCGTATTGTGAGCAAGGTGCACGCTTTCATGTGCGCGCTCTCGGACGCCGGCGCTTTCGAGGATGATCAGTTCCTGGTGCAGTGCGACACCGGCCCCCGCGGCAAGCCGTTCGATCCCGCGAAAGGCATCACCCTGCTGCTCTTGTTTCACCCGACCGGATCCAAGGAATCCGTGTCCATGACCCTGCATCAGACAGCGACCGGTTGCCGCGTCGCCAAGACCGCGTTCGCCCCGGTCCGCGCCGAGGTGGCTTAGGTCCGGCCGTTATTGAGAGAAAAAGTCAAAAAAACGCGCTGAAAAATCAATATTCTGATACAGACCTGCAGGATACTTTTGCTGTTCTGTGAGCGTCATTTCTTGTGACTGATTAAGTTTTTGAAGATCGCAATGACAGTTGCCGACGCTTTTGCAGATGTTTGATACTGAAAAAATTGAAATTAAAAAGTTCCCGTCGGCGCTGATAGCGCGGGACGCTTGCCGGCCGGAAATTATCAATCAGGGGGGATTTCAATGCGTAAATTTATCGCTATGACCGCGGCAGGGTTTTGCGCGCTTTATTCCGCCGTGGCGGGAGCGCAGGCGCTCGAGGAGATCGTCGTCACGGCTCAGAAACGTGAGCAGGGCGCCAATGACGTCGGCATCACGATGAATGCGTTCACCGGGGCACAGCTGAAGGACTTCGGCTTCACCACTGCCGAGGACATGGCCTTGCTGACGCCGGGGCTGACCGTCAACGAGACGGCGGCGACCGGCGTACCGCTCTATACGATCCGCGGCGTCGGCTACCAGGACTATTCGACGGCTGCGTCATCGACCGTTGGCCTGTACTTCGACGAAGTCGCCATCCCCTACACGGTGATGAGCCGCGGGCTAATGTTCGATATCGAGCGCGTGGAGGTGCTCAAGGGCCCGCAGGGTGACCTGTATGGCCGCAACACGACGGCCGGACAGATCAATTTCGTCAGCAAGAAACCGACCGAGGAGTTCCAGGCCGGCGTCAATTTCGGCGTCGGCAGCTACAGTCTCTTCGATGTCGAGGCATTTGCGAGCGGCAGCCTGAGTGATACGGTGCGGGCAAGGGTGGCGACCCGTATCGTCAATTCGGGCGAGGGCTGGCAGAAGAGCGCGACGCGCAACGACGAACTCGGCGAGCTCGACACGATGGCGATCCGCGGCATGCTCGAGTTCGATCTCGGCGAAAACGCCAACCTGCTGCTGAATGTCCACTACGTCGACGACCAGTCCGAGAACAGGGCCAACACGGCTTACAACGGCACGCTCGCCGGCCTCAGCGAGTTCGCGCTGCCCTACACGCCGCTCGATGAGTATTTGCTGCCGACAGGCCCCAATTTCGGCGAGACGCCGCCGTGGTATTCCACCGGTAACAACGAAGTGGCTGACTGGACCAACAGCTACACCAGCGTGCAGACCGGAAGGACTTTCAATCTGAGACCGCAGCGGGACAACCAGCTGGCCGGCGCGTCGGCGACGCTCAACTGGGATCTCGGCAACATGACGCTGACGTCGATCACCGCGATCGACCAGTTCGACCGCGTCGAGGCGAACGACTGGGATGGTGGTTTCTACAACGATTCGAGCAATATCAACACGACCGATCTCTCGGTGTTCTCGCAGGAGATACGGCTGTCGGGCGGAGACGATGACCTGAACTGGATCGCCGGCGTCTACTACTCCACCGACGAGATGGACGAGTACTACCATTATTTCATGTCGGACTCCGTCTTCGGCAATGGCTCATTGCCGTGGGGCGCCGCTCCGTTCAACCTGGCGCCGATCCTGGAGCTCGACACGATCTATTCGCAGGAGACGGATTCCGCCGCGGTATTCGGCCACGTCGAATGGCGCTTCACCGACGCCTGGCGCCTGACGCTGGGCGCCCGCTACACGAGCGAGGAGCGCACCTGGTCCGGCTGCACGTTCTCGGCGGATGACGGCACGCTCGCCAACTTCCTGAATACCTTGTTCGGCACCACGCTGTCCGCCGGCGATTGCGGCACGATCGACGACGATCCGAACTCGCCCACGTACATCTTCGCGCTCATCGGCGGTCCGGACGTCAACGACGCCTTCCATGTATTCACCGACACGATCAAAACGAATCGCTGGATGGGCAAGGTGACGCTCGACTATGCGGTCAACGAGGACGTACTGCTCTACGGCACGATCTCCAACGGCTTCAAGTCCGGCGGCTTCAACGGCGCGAATTCGAATACGACGCTGCAGCTCGAACCGATTCGGGAAGAGGTGCTCACGGCCTACGAGATCGGCATCAAGTCGACGCTTGCCGAGGATACGCTGCAACTGAATGCGGCTGCGTTCTTCTATGACTACGAGGACAAGCAGGAGCAGGACGCCGCGGTAACGTTCGTCGGCAATATCTCGGGGCTTGCCAACGTGCCGAAGTCGGAGATCTCCGGCGCCGAGGTCGACATGCAGTGGGTGCCGGCCGAGGGCTGGAATGTCCATCTCGGGGTCGCGTTGCTCGATACGGAGATCACCGAGTGGATGGCCGTGGACCGTGAGAACAGTGCGTGGCCCACGGTCGTCAGGACGGACGTGTCCGGACGCGAACTCGCGATGTCGCCCGAGCTGCAATACAGCGTGCTGGTCGGCAAGGAATGGACGATGGGCAATGGCAGGGTGCTCGACATCTCCGCGGACTACAGCTTCACCGATTCGACGACTGGCGGGGCCCAGGTCTCCGATGCAACCGAGGAATACGGGGTCGCCAATGCGCGGATCGGTTACGGCTCGGATGACGGCAAGTGGCGCGTGCTCCTGTGGGGCAGAAACATCGGCGACGAGTATTACTACCCGTCGGCGTACCAGGGCGGCAACGGCCCGTATGTCCGCGTGGTCGGTATGCCGCGAACCTGGGGCATATCGCTGGATTACAAGTTCGGCGCCTATTGAGAGGCATGGCGGCGCGGTCAACCCTGAGCGGCGCACTTCGGTGCGCCGCGCTCCTTCTCTGCCTCGCGGGATGCGGGGCGAACGAGCAAGGCGCCGCGCCTGCTGACCTCGTCCTGCGCGGCGGCATCGTCCATACCGTCAATGCCGGGCAGCCGCGGGCGGAAGCGCTCGCCGTTGCCGGCAAAGAAATCGTGTTCGCAGGCAGCAACGCCGGCGCAAGCAGGTACATCGGCCCGGGCACGAAGGTCGTCGAACTCGACGGCCGGCTCGTCATGCCGGGCATCGTGGACGCACACGTGCACCCGATCGGTGGAGCGCTCAAAAACCTCTATCAATGCAACTTCCCGTTTTCGGCCGATCCGCAAGAGATTCAGGCCACGGTCGCCCGATGCGTTGCGGATCAGCCCGATGCGGACTGGATCGTAGGCGGGCAATGGGATTCCGGATTTTTCGAGCGCTTCGACCTGCCATCGCCGCGCGCCTGGGTCGACGAGGTGTCCGGCAACGTCGCCGTCTACCTGGTGGACGACAGTGGCCACAATGGCTGGGCAAACAGCAAGGCGCTGGAACTGGCGGGCGTTAACGCGGCGACGCCTGATCCTGAAGGCGGATCGCTGGGCCGCGAGACTGACGGGTCTCCCAACGGCCTGCTCATCGAGACGGCGCAGGCGCTCGTCCGCGACTTCATTACACCGTACACCGATGAACAACACCTGCAGGCCGCGCGGTATTTCTCGGACTACGCCAACGCCTTCGGCATCACCGCGGCCAAAGCGGCGGCCATTCGCGAGCCGCACATTGCCGGCTTTTACGAAGCCGATCAGCTTGGCGAGTTGAACGTACATATCGCGACCAGCATCCGCACGCCATACGGAAGACGCAGCGAAGCGCTGGACTATGGCGAGATCGATCGCATTCGCGATCGATATGCGTCCGAACATATCGATACAAGCTACGTGAAGATCTTCCTCGACGGCGTGCCGACGCCGGCGAGGACGGCGGCCATGCTGTCGCCCTACGTCGCCGACGAGGCGCACGGCAGCGACTTCGACGGCGGCCCGGTCCACGTCGGGCTGGAGACCTTGACCGCGGACCTGATCGAGCTCGACCGGCGCGGCTACACGGTCAAGATCCACACGGCAGGCGACCGCTCCGTGCGCGTCGCCCTCGATGCGATCGAGGCGACGCGCAGCGAACTCGGCAATAGCGACAAGCGGCACGAGCTGGCGCACGCCGGTTACATCGATGCCGTCGACCTGCCCCGATTCGCCGAACTGAACGCGGTAGCGGATCTCTGCCCCGTCATCTGGCATCCGTCACCGATCATCGATGCAGTGATTGCCGCAGTCGGCGAGGAGCGCGGCGAGCGTTACTGGCCGGTTCGGGATCTGATCGATGCCGGCGCGCCGCTGCTCGCGGGCTCCGACTGGCCGTCCGCCGTGCCGGATGCGAATCCCTGGACGGGCATAGAGGCATTCGTTACCCGCCGGCATCCGCGCGACCTGTCTGACGGCGCGCTCTGGCCCGAACAGGCCATCTCGCTGGAGGAGGCCGTCGAGATTTATACGCTGCACGGCGCCCGCGCGATGCAGATGGATAGTCGTATCGGCAGCCTGGAGCCCGGCAAGCTGGCCGACTTCATCGTGCTGGAGCAAAATATCTTCGAGGTCCCGATCGAAGCAGTCGCGGACACGCAGATCAGGCAAACTTATTTCGAAGGCAGACTCGTCTACGAACGGGAGTGACCATGAAACAGCGAATCCTCTTTTCTCTCATCGCACTCACCATTGGCGCCTGTGGCCAGTCGGACGCGCCACAGGTCGTCCCGGCAGACGCCGTGTATACGAATGCGGCCATCTACACCGTGGATCCGGGCGCCGGATGGGCCGAGGCGATGGCCGTGACCGGCGGCAAAATCACTGCGCTCGGCAGCGCCGAGGAGGTCAGTAAGTTCATCGCCGATACGACCGCGGTTCACGATCTCGGCGGTCGCATGGTCATGCCGGGCATCCACGATACGCACATCCACCCGGCGCTGGCGGGGCAGATGCAGCAGCTGGAATGCTACTTCCTGTCGTTCGACCTGAACGCAGTACTCGATGCGCTCCGCGGCTGCGTCGCCGAGGCGGCGCCCGGCGAGTGGGTGCGGGGCGGGCAGTGGTACCCGCAGCTGTTCGAGCAGTCGAATCTTTCGCCGCGCGAGATCCTCGACGAGATCGCGCCCGACAATCCCGTGTTCCTGATGGACTGGTCGTGGCACAACGGCTGGGTGAACTCGAGCGCGCTGGAGATCTTCGGTATCGATCGCGACACGCCGAATCCGCAGGGCGGCGTCATTGCGAAGGATGCAGCGACGGGTGAGCCTAACGGCGTCCTCGGCGACACGGCTGCGTACAGCATGATGCGGCAGCTGCCGGCTTACTCGCTCGAGGAGCGAATGGATTCGCTCGAATGGAGTCTCGAGCTGATCGCGCAGCACGGCGTAACGACGATCAAGGAGGCGATCACGACGACAAGTATCGCGGAAACCTACCGGGAGTTGAGCAGTCAGGGGCGCCTGCCGATGCGGATCAATGCGAACCTGACGTGGAAGAACGAGTTCGCCATGTCGCACGAGGACGAAGTCTGGCTCATCGACGAGCGCAATGATTACTCCTCTGACGACGTCAATACCGGCTTTGCCAAGATCATGCTCGACGGCGTGCCAATCCCGCCGGTATTCACGGCGGCAATGCTCGAGCCTTACGAGCCCAGTGGGTTCTATCCTGAAGGTCATCGCGGCAAGCTGATCTTCGAGCCCGAAGAGCTCAATCCCGACGTGATCGCACTCGACGCCAAAGGGCTGTCGGTCAAGATCCACGCGACGGGCGACTGGTCATTGCGCGCCGCGCTCGATGCTTTTGAAGCGGCGAGGGAAGCGAACGGCGACAGCGGCGTGATCCATGAAGTGTCCCACGCCGAATTGATTCACCCGGACGACATCCCGCGTTTCGCCGAGCTGAATGTCGCCGCGGAGATGTGCCCAATCCTCTGGCACCCGGTGCCCGGGCTGACCTGGGACGTCTGGCTCGGTGACGACCGCAAGCCCTGGCCGATCAAGAGCCTCGTCGAGGCTGGCGCGCTCGTGACCTACGGTTCAGACTGGTCGGTCGTACCGACGCCGAACCCGTGGCCCGGCATCGAAGCCATGGTGACGCGCGCCGACCCGACGGGAGCGCTGGAAGGGACGTTGTGGCCGGAACAGGCGATCGATCTCGAGACCACGATCAAGATATTCACTTTGAATAGCGCCATCGCGAACCGGGCCGGCGACCGCTCCGGCTCGCTCGAGGTCGGGAAAGACGCCGATTTCATCGTGCTGGACAGGAACATCTTCGATGTACCGATCGAGGACGTCGGCGACACCCGGGTGCTGATGTCCATCGTCGGTGGCCGCGAGGTGGTCAACAAGCTCTGACCTCGACGGGGTAGAACGAAAAATCGCGGCAAGCCGAACTGACGGGTAGTCTTTCGTCAGAACTTCGCGCGTACGCGGGCGCCGGTGACCCTGCCGAGCCGGGTCTCCCGCCAGATCATCAGCACGTTCGAGCTGATTACGATCGCGGCACCGGCCAGCACCGTCGGCAGCGGCCAGTCGTTCCATATCATCCAGCCGAACAGCATCGCCCAGACGATGCCCGTGTAATTGAAAACGGTGACTACCGCGGCCGGTGCATTGCGGAACGCGACCGACAACAGCCACTGCGCCGCCGCGCCGGTCAGGCCGACGCCAAAGAACAGCGGAATCTCGTCGACATCCGGCGTTACCGCGACGAACGGCAGCGGCAGGGCGGTGACGAGCGTGCCGATGACGAGGAAGTAGAAAGTGACCGTCTCGGGACTCTCGAACTTGCCGAGATAACGAAGCACGATCTGCAGGACCGCGTGCATGAGCGAGGCGGCAAGCGCAACGAATATGCCCAGCGCGCTGACATTCCCGGCGGGGCTTGCCATGATGACAACGCCGGCAAAGCCGGCGGCGATCGCCGCCCAGCGCCAGGGTCCGACGTGCTCGCGCAGGAAGATCACGCCGAGCACCGGGATGAACAGTGACGCCGTGAACAAGAGCACGGTCGTCTCGGCCATCGGCATGATCGAGAACGCGGCGAAGGTCATAGTCAGCGATACCGAGCCGAGCACGGCGCGCAGGCCGACCGCGGCCGGCCGGCTCTTGATCACGAGAATTTCGCGCTTGCCGAACACGAAGATCATGACCAGGAACGGCATCGTCGCGATCAGGTTACGATAGAAAGCGATCTCGATAACCGAGTGCTTCGCGCTCAGCAGCTTGGCGAACACCGCCATCAGCGAGAACATGAAGAACGCGCCGAATGCGGCGAGCATGCCGCGCACGACGTGATCCTGGTGCCCTGAGTCCGCTGCCTGCATGCTGCCTCCCGGCGCGCAGCATAGAGCATTACCGACAGCATGTCACAGCGCCAAGTGGTCGGAATTACTGAAAATTCCGGCCGTTTTCCCGGTATCATTGTTTTTTTCCGGGAGGGCCAATTACAAGAATGACCTTCTTCGCGGAACTCAAGAGACGCAACGTCGTGCGCGTAGGCATCGCCTACGCCGTGATCGGCTGGGTGCTCGCCCAGGTCGCCGGTTTCGCGGTCGACACGTTCGGCGCGCCCGACTGGGTTCTGCGCATCTTTGTCGTGTTCCTCTTTCTCGGGCTGCCGCTCGCGCTGTTCTTCGCCTGGGCATTCGAGCTGACGCCGGACGGCCTGAAGCGGGAGAGAGACGTCGATCGAAGCAAGTCGATCACGACGCAGACCGGCAGGATGCTGGACCGGATCATCATTGGCGTGCTGGTTATCGCCGTCGGATTGCTGCTTGCAGACCGTTTCATCGGCCCCGGGGACACCAATGCGCCTGTTGCCGAGACAGCGCCGCCGATGGCGGAGGTGGCTTCGACCGAGAGCCCGTCCATCGCGGTCCTTCCATTCGTAAACATGTCCGACGACAGCGACCATTTCGCCGATGGTCTTTCCGAGGAATTACTTAACCTGTTAGCCAGGAACCCGGAGCTCAAGGTTGCGGGACGGACTTCGTCGTTCGCATTCAAAGACAAGCTCGATGATCTTCGCGTTATCGGCGATGCGCTTGGCGTCAATCATGTTCTCGAGGGATCCGTCAGGCGTTCGGGCGATCGGCTGCGCATCACGGCTCAGTTGATCAAGGTCGACGACGGCTTCCATCTCTGGACGGAGACCTATGATCGGGAAATGGCCGACATCTTCGATATCCAGGATGATGTCGCCAGTTCGATTACCCGGGAACTGCAGCTGAGGCTGGTGCCGGATACGAGCGGTCCCACCGAGAATGNNACTCGGCGCCGGACACGCTCGTCCGGGTGACCCCGATGCTGGATGCCGCCATCGAGCTGGATCCGGGGTTCGCACGAGCCCACGAGCTCAAGGCACTCATCTACTGGGGGACGACAGGCGAGCGGATCAGCGGGGCGGAAGCGCGTCCGATTATTTTCGAATCTGCCTCAGCCGCGCTCGCGCTCGACCCTTCGCTGGTCGTCGCCCGTTTGCTGGCGTTGGCGGCAGACCCTGATGATGCTGGTGGGTGGGCGAGACTCGTAAACGTAACGGACGAGGCATACTCGTCGTCGCCCAACAACTACAATGTGGCGCGAATCCAGTGTGATCATTACCTGGTAACCGGTTATCTCCGCGAAGCGCTCGAGTGTGGCGAGCGCTTGATCGAGCTCGAGCCATTATCGACGCTGGGGTACTTCAGGATGGGCCTGGCGGAGAGCGCGCTGGGTCGCCCCGATGACGCGTACGCCAGTTTCGCCAGGGCCATTGAACTGGGCGGTGTGCTCTATTCGTGGGATCGTGCGGTGATCGATCTGTTCCGGGGTGACTATGCTGCCGCGGTCACGAGCCTGGAAGGTGAACCGTATTACGGTTGGTCCGCAGAAGACGTTCAGGTACTGATTGATAATGTGCTGACGCCGGGTGGCGATCCCGCTTTTCTCGACGCCTGGATTTCGGAAAAGCGCGCCGACGCGAAAGACTGGCTGGAGGAATACGGTCTCTATCATTGGTACCTGCTGACCGGCGACATGGATGCCTACTGGCGACAGATCGATCGTCGGTACGAAGTCGAACCGTCAGACTGGAACGACGCGGACTGGCTCATTCGTATCGGAATCGCGTTTCCTCAATCAGGCTTCGTCCGCCATCCCCGATTCCTGGCGTTTGCGCGTGAGCGAGGAATCGTCGAGCTGTGGGAATCCCGTGGCGCCCCCGACATCTGCAGCAAAGACAGCGGCGACTGGGTCTGTGAGTAGCTCACGATGTCCTTCTTCGATGAACTCAAGCGCCGCAACGTCATCCGGGTCGGCATCGCCTATGCTGCGATAGCGTGGCTTCTCGCGCAGATCGCCGATCTC
>JABAHS010147359.1_pt1 | contig 16631 bp, 13 predicted proteins | sample 7062111 | NCBI WGS metagenome assembly JABAHS01 (sample SAMN14534600, study PRJNA622989) | marine sediment metagenome | biome: marine biome [ENVO:00000428]; feature: marine pelagic biome [ENVO:01000023]; material: deep marine sediment [ENVO:00002113]; isolation source: pool of 4 deep marine... | reverse complement strand
ACTGACAAAAGCTTTTTCACAATGAATAAATTTTTTGCAAGGTTAAAGTAGCTTCAACAAAAGACTCTAATCATCTCACAAACAGCATTTTCCGGACTTTAACAAAAGAACCCGTCTGAAGTTTATAGAAAAACACACCGGTCGCAAAACCGCTGGCATCGAATTTTACCTTATATTTTCCTGCCGCAAGATTATCAGAAACCAGAGTTTTTATCTCAGTTCCCAATAAAGTGTACACTTTGAGGGTTACATATTCATGCTTTGGCAAATCAAACGCTATATCGGTTGTGGAATTAAACGGGTTTGGATAGTTCTGGCCCAGCCTGAACTCATTCGGGATTTCATCAGCAATTTCTTCCACAGAAGTAGCTTGCTCGGTGGTAAATTGCCAAACCGTTGACCATGGGCTCGTTCCACCGCCGTTTGTTGCGTTCACACGCCAATAATACGTTGTATTGGTGAATAAGCCGGTTATTTCTAATGAGGTCGCCGTGATTCCGCTCTGATCCTCTTCCAGCGTCGAAAAATCAGACTGAGCGGAAACCTGAACTTGATACGACGTTGCCCCACTGGAAGCGTTCCATGTCAAAGTTGGATTTATTGAGACACCGGAGGTATTATCCGCCGGCGAGGATAAAACTGGCGCGGCCGGGGCAGCCACTATCGTGGTGAAGCGCCTGACACTAGACCAATCGCTGGTGCCACCCGCATTGGCAGCCCGTACACGCCAATAATAAATGGTCTGGTTTGCTAACCCAGTCACTTGAAAAGAAGTTGCAGTAATGCCGCTCTGGTCCACCAGGGTTGTTGAAAAATTGGACTGAGTGGAAATCTGCAATTGATACGAAGTGGCTCTATCAGCAGCACTCCACATCAAAGTTGGATTCGTTGGCACGTCTGTCGCATTATCCGATGGTGATGACAAGACAGGTGTGGCTGGCGCGGCAACGATTGTCGTAAATTGCCGAGTCGTTGACCAATCACTCGTTCCGGCTGTGTTGGTCGCATTTACGCGCCAAAAATAGGTGGTTTCATGGGCTAAACCGCTCACCTGTAAGGAAGTTGCGCTGAGCCCACTCTCATCCACCACTGTGGTGGAAAAATTAGACTGAGTCGAAACCTGAACTTCATACGAAGTCGCACCGCCGGAAGGATTCCAAACCAACGTCAGACTCGTTGCTACATTCGCTGCATTATCAGCGGGGGAAGACAAAACTGGCACCTCCGGTAGTGCTGAGTTATCGATGATATGCTCGAACCAAACCGTACGCGTGCCGCCATCTAAACTGGTGGCTCTGGCAACAAGCATATAAGCCCGGTCTCCTATCGACGATGAGCTTTGAGTATCAACCTGCCAAACATACGGCGGAGCAGAGAAGTCCTTCGTGGCCACCGGGGTCGGTGGATCCAAACCTTGCCGCAAATTTACGATTAACGCGTCAGTTGCGTAATGAAGGTATAATATTACCTTATCAATACCAGCACCATCATGATTTCCAAAGTCCGAATCAAAGGTCGTAACCACATAATCGACTTTGCCTTGTATGGTTTGTCCACTGGGCGGGTTGACAACATCGATCAGGGGCAAGTTATCCATCGAAGCAATCGCGTTTTCATTAACGGTAACTTGAACCTGAACTTCACTTGCGGTACGGGACAATACCTTCACACTGATGCCAGCCTGCGTATCAGAAAAAGTCTCGCCGACTGCCAAAGCCGCGTCCCGCCAATCATCTTCCTGAGACCCCGGCGTCGTATCCAAAAGATGGGTCGGGTAGATGTTGGTGTTGAAAATCCGGGTTATCACCGCCCCATAGTTGATCAACTCTTCCAGGCTCCGAAAGAATAGCCAATATTCCGTAAAAGGATCCCTTCTTATTCTGAGCGCGGTATATTTTGTCACCGAACCCCCTGTCTGAGGATCGCTGTCAAGCGCCTGAATCGTATAACTTCCCGATTTGGCAACTTCTAAAATACTCTCCGGCGGCAGCCAACCCACCCGGTATTTCAGCCACGGATTGAAATGATGGTAAGGCCCGGCAAACGGCCCAAGATTGCCCATCATATCATACACATCTCCATACTCAATCTCGGTTCCATTCGCTGATATGGGTGCCCCCCCACTTACCTGCCAAAAATTCGTGTGCCGCCAACCAAAAGAATGACCCAGCTCGTGGATTGTGATATAGTCAAAGTTATGGCTCATAAAGGTGGTGCGTTTGTTGAGAGTACCAAAAGCGGCTGCCCCGCCCCAGATCTTCCGGCTGAAAATCACCTCGCGGTCGTAAGAATCGACATCATAACCAGCTTGCTCCGCAATTTTGGCTGCATCAGCCCGCATCCTGGTGAAATAATGGCCAGCCGCATAATAAGAAACCGGGTTCGGCATGGTTAGAGTCTGCGGTATAACATCAATAGTGACAGAAAGACTGTCGTAAGCATTGCGCTCGAGATTGGTTTTGACGATGTTTGCATGGTTTTGAAGCTGTGAAGTCGTGACAATTCCGCCGGACTCCCCTGGATATTTGACTGAAATAAATAAGATCTTTCGGTTGCCGGTGAAACGTGTCGTCATGAGTATATCGCCCGGTTGGCCAGAGGAGTGCTTCGATAAACTCGTCTCGCTTCCCGATGCCAAAGGTAACCCCCTCCCGTACAGCGCAAGCGGCACGGTAAGGAAAAAGATCATGCAAGCCAGAGACGCCTTCCATGAGTTAACTTGTCTTGTTGACATTGAAACAGCCCATCTATTGCAAGGATGCTTCTGCCTCTCAAGTCCATCTTTTTTGCTCGGAAGCTCAATACCGAGCTTTTCAGAAATCACGCCGATAGATGCACCTGTGAAATTCGATCTTACTTTTTGGTAAGTATTCCAAGCCGGAATTACATTAATGCCTGAATTGCCTCCAGTATGGTTGCTGCGGTTTTCTCCCAGGTAAACATCCGCTTAATGCGCTCACGGGCCGCCAGTCCCATGTGATAAGTCACCTGCGGATCTTCAATTGCTTTCTCGATGCATTGCGCCAGCCCGTGCACATCACCTAACGGAGCCAACCAGCCGGTCATCCCATTTTGGATCACCTCGGGCACCGACCCTGCCTCATACGCTACAACGGGAACCCCGGCGGCCTGAGCTTCTGCAAACGTCAAACCGAATGCTTCGCGATGTGAGGGCATGATCGCTAAATGCGCCTGCTCGAGTTCATTACGCAGACCCCTATCATCAACCGCATCACACACAAGAACCTTATCAGCAATGCCATGCTCACGGGCCACCCGTTTAGCCCACTCATGTTTCCCCTCACCCACCATTCGAAAAATCCAGTTATTAATTCCTTTTGCCGCCAGCTGACCGACAGCCTGCAGTGCATCAATAAACCCTTTCGCCGGAACGATTCTGCCAAAAAAAAGAAAGTGGGTAATTTCCTTCGGCCGGGTTCTCGGTATTTCTGTGAAGGCGGGGTCAACTCCCAGATAGCAGACCACAACCCGCGATTCATCTACTCCTACTATCTCCACCAACTGACCGCGTGTATGATGTGAAGTCGCACAGATGATATCGGCCTGCTGATAAGGCTTGACAATCAATCGATCGTTTTTCAAGTTTTGCAGGAATCCGCGAATATTCCAAGGTCGGTTTCTCGCCATTCTCTCATAAGTGATCCAGGTGGCAATGTATCCAAACTTGACGTTCTGTGATCGCAGATACGATGGTAAAAACGCCCCTTCGTGAAAGTAGCTTAACACGATATCCAGTTTTCTTTGCTTGATGAGATTTGCCACGGCCTTCTTTACAGAGAGGCCATCGAGTTGAAAATATAACGGATTCTGTGGAACGCGAACGATACCGACAGAGTCCTGTGCAAGATCCGCATCAAACTCAATACCCAAAAATTTTGCATCAGGTCGTGATCTCGGGAAACCGCGATCAAGACCATTTGTCGAAACTGGAAGGATCGTAACATCTGCGCCCAACTTGCCAAGATGTCGGGCGATTTCACGCGTCATTCTGGAACCGCCGCTTGGCTCTCCGAGAGGAAATGGATAGGTAATGGCGATGCCGAGCCGCGTTGAAATTCCCTTGGGTCTATTTTTGCCGTCGACAGCTACTGAATCAGGTGTGGGCAGTTCCGCTGCTGCTACCCCGGTTTTCATTTCGTCATTTCCGCTATGGTTTTCTTCAAAACCTGCACTCTTTTATTTGGATTTAGACGTCCATTGAAAGAATTGATTTTAGCAAATCTTCTCAGGAAAGAATTGGGCGCATGAAAAAATTTTTGTACTAATTTCGATGTGCCCTCGTAAATCCGAAGTCGCAACGGCTTGCGTGTCAACTTTTCGCAGGAAAGCTCGTATCCCAGCTCTTCCATGAGGTCGGCAGCGATATACTCGATAATCCTTGTTTCTGATGCAGACAGCTCATCGCGCCATCCTTCTGGACTGCCTTTACGGAAAAACCCCTGTGGCGCCAAGCCCTTTTGTTTCCGCAATCTTTCAATCGTACCAGCTTCGATCACCTGCTCACAAAAAGAGAAATCAGCAGAAAGATCCAACCAGGAATATATTTTCGCTAACTCTGAGCCGCCATTTTTAAACAATGCCTCATAATGAACTTCACGATACTTGTTCGTAATTTCTTTTAGCTTTTTGCCGCGTTCGATATAGGAGCACCACCCGTTAGCCACGTCGATCACATTTGGAGCAACAGGCAAGTTCTGAACCGGTGCCCACGAATAAGCAGCATTCCGAAATGACGGGAATATGCTTCGGGGATCCCGAATAACATGTAGAACGTAGGCTTCCGGCAATATGTTGAGAATCCAGTCAGAAAATTCCAGATTCTCCGGGGTCTTCTCAACAACAACCTCAGTCTCAGCAGCACAACTTGCCATTTGGTCGAAAACATGACTTGCTAAAGGACGTGAGCGTTTATAAAACTCTTCCATTGATAAAATGCTATGTAACTTGACTTTAGATTCATCTATCTTTCTGTCATTTTTAGAATAAGTATAAACGCTCTTACCAAGTCCACCCTTATCTTCCCACCATTCTCGTAGCGGTTTCAAAGCATGGAAAAAACCGGAGTGAAAGCAAACAACCGTAGCCGGATGTTGACCCAGCAGCCACATCATCCAGGTCGTGCCGCTGCGCGGGAACCCGACAACGAAAAGAAGTTTATATTTGGATTCTTTGGTCAACATATTCCTCGATGCTGGATTCCACAGCATCATCCTGTGTCTCAGTAATGATACGAGCACGAAATAGCCTATCGACAATATAAATTGGACGATGACGAATTTCTTCATATACGCGAGCCAGATACTCACAGAGGAACCCCTGACCCAGCATAATCATGCTGCTGAAGAAGGCGATCGATGTGACCGTACTCGTCCATGCGACAACTGCGAACCCTGACAATTTCGCAATTAGAGCGTATGTTACCAGACCCAGGCTTGTGAGCAGAGATATTCCACTTAGCCAATAAAAAATTGTCATTGGGGCCCGAGTTTCCGCAAAGAATGCCAGGCCAGCCAAACGGACGAGCCCCTTTAAGCCAACTCGGCTGGTCTGATCGTAGCGGGCTCCTCGCTCTACTTTTAGCTCAACTTGTTTGAAGCCTGCAAACGCTCGCAAACCCGGGAAGTAGCGCAGGCGTTCGGTCATCTTTCGTACCTCACCCAGAGCCCGAGCGCCTAACAAACCAAAGCTGCCAGAATCGCGAGGGACCGGATAGGTCGCAGTGCGCTGGAGAAGCGAGTGAAACACCTTGAACAAAAGGCGCATCATCAACGGCTCCTTACGGTTTGTTCGCACCACATAAACGACTTCTGCGTCTTTTTCGCGCCGGATACGTAGAAGCTCTGGAATTACGGCCGGGTCATCTTGCAAATCGGCATCCATGACGATGACGCTCTCGCCGGCGGCGATTTCAATCCCAGCCGCAAGTGCGGCCGGATGACCGAAATTCCGACTCAGCCCAACAACACTCACGTGGCTATCCTCCTTGGCAAGCTTTCGTAAGATCTCTGACGTCCCGTCATTGCTCCCATCGTTGATATATAGGACCTCGTAACTACCCCCGGCTTCAACACAAGCCTTGGTAATGAGGCTGTGCAGATGCTTCAGAATAGCAGCCTCGTTATACACAGGCAACGCTACAGTAAACGACACGATGTTATCGCCGTTGTAACCGGTGGCCTTCTTTGCAATAGATTTATGCATTGAGCGAACTTCGGCCAAATGTTTGTATTAGCTGTTAACTCAGCACCGAGTGGCTCAGGTCAGTTTTATGTGAGGTTTTCTGCCCATTTTCGATTACTTCTAAGGTCGAACTGCTTATTTTAATCAAACTCTTGCGCATTTGGATCCAAAAGTGTATTCCCAACACGATGGTGAAGGAGATCAAGAGGTCGGTTGGCGCTCGATGCCTGGGGTTGCCTACCTCAACCCCCACAGAGACAAGCATAGTGTAAACAATGATTGTAACAGCAACGAGAAAGCCAAAAAGAAAAATGGTATCATTAGCCATTTGAAACCTGCGGCGTTCCTTAATTTGAGTTGGTAGCGTACCAAGAAAAAATCGACAGCCAACCAAAAGCGGTACTAAGATGAAAAATAGCGTAATAGCAACAAAATGAATTGCCATCCAAAAAAATTGAATTATCTTTGAGTGAAAATTTGAAATATCTGTGGTTAAGGGCAACCAGTAAGTTGGTAAAGCAATCAAAACCTCTTTCAGGTACTGAAGGGGGGCCTTTCGGATTAGAAGCAAATTCAATTTCAACAGGTCATTAGATAGTTCCGGCAAGTTCTTAATATTCGTAATTCTTTGCAATTCCGGTACTGTCAGCCAAATATACAATAAGCCATTGTGAGAGCTATTATGCCATGGTCTTTTAGACCCCTCAGTCCGGTAAGCAACTCGCTCACGGTCCCGAATTCGGATGAGTGTTTTCCGGACTTGAGCGTATTCGTCCGGCAATTCTTCAATGAAACGAGCTGTTCGTGTGCTTAGGTTAAATCCCAACAGTGGCGTCAGTCCAAAAAAATGATGGTTTTTATAGTTAGACCAGGCAAATCCTCCAAGAATAAGACTGGGAAAAAGCAAGATAATAATAGCGCCTAAAATTAATTGTCTCCGAGCCTTTCGCGTCAGAAACATGTATAAGATCACAAATCCGAAAGGGATGATAAAAACCAGTTGGAATGTAGGACGAACAAGTGCGGCTAGAGACAACGCTATACTTGATATGATAATAAAAAATACTTTACCTTTATCAATGCCCAAAAGCAAAAACACTACTCCCATTATAATCAAAAATTGTGTCAAAGTCTCGGTGAGCACATAAGCAGTCAGCACCACACTCGGAGGAATGAGGGCAAGAAACAAAAACAGAGCAATGATTTTCTTTGAGATCGTAAGGTAGTTAAGAAAATAAACTAAAAGAAGGACGGCTCCAAAATGCAAAAATAATTGGGTAAAAAACAAAAATCGTGTTGGTTCTTCAGAAGAATTAGTGAGCAATAAAAGAATTGGGTATCCTGGTACACGGCCATGTACCTCATCCAGTTTCAGGTTGTCCTGCAGATCCTGTGCAATCCTCAGATAGGCCGAGGAGTCGGTTACCATGATCGGTGCATTTTTCCAGACCAAAATATAAAAGAGACATGCCACAAACATGAAAAGGAATAACAGTCTTATTGGATAGCGATCAATATTTTCCTTAAGAACGCTCTTGAGAGCATGCCAAAATTTTATTTTTCCAAGCATCGTTTAGATTACTATCTTTTTTTCTTTTCTAACTGTTTAGTTGACGGGTATTGCTCTCATACGGCTGTGCAAGTACTTTGAGAGCATGTATCGTTTAAGCTCGGCAGCCATGAGCCGATGTCCCATTTGAGTCCAATGCATATCGTGGTCATAGTACAGAGGAGATTTGCCAGCGTATGAACGGAAAGCCGGAAAGACATTGAGTAAATCTATGCCGTTGTTATTTGAAAACTCATTAATCACATGAACACTTTTATCTGAAACCACGGCATCGGCAGACATGAAAGCGAGCCTTCCATGTCGCCATTCATTCTTACTTACTTGATGACCCCAGGGGTAGATTGTCAACAAAAAGTCTATTCCGTTTTCGTTACAATAATTTTTGATTTTCACTATGCTATCGAATAGGTTTTGCCATTGTTCCTTTCTTTGCCGCCTGTCTTCAACTAAAGTATGCCTGAGGAGCTCGGGGCTGGCCATGGTAACCACATTTTCAATATTAATTGCTTTAGAAAATTTGTTGACATTTAAAAGGACCAGTCTCGTGACATACAGATTTCTGTTGATCCAACGAATGACTCTGGCAATAAACTGCTTTTCTTCGTTACATCCATCGACACCAATAATGTCACCATCGACGCCATAGGTTGCAATTTTTTTATAGACCATCTCTTGTATTAAGTCGCTCATATCAAGGTTAAGCACCACCAAGTCCGGTTCAAGCGGACTGAGATATTTCGTAAGCTGGAAATAAGATAAAATCGGCGAATAGCTGACAACACCCGCGTTTACAACTTCGACGGATTGATTGTTGATTTTCGTGCATTTTTCGTTTAGCTCTTTTTCAAGGACAACTGAAAACGTCTTATCGTCCTCTACACCTTTCCCCATGGTAAATGAATCACCAAGCATTACGATCCGGTAAAGACTTGCAGGTTTTTTCAATTCAATATGACGTCCTCGAAGAGCGAGATTGTTGATTCTGGCGATGTAGTTATATTCGCTAGTCACAAATGCCAAGGTCGTGTTAGGTATGAGCTTATGGTGAACGTATCTGTCCGGCATATTTCGCGGGGAATGTGCAGGAATTAAGAAGTATCCTGAAGCTAAATCAACAATAAGGTAGGTCACAGATAAGGACATAACAACCAGCCAAATCTTGCCCAGTAAATGACGGTGTCTATCGTAAAGAAGCAAAGTGATAAGTAACAGCAGGAATACAGATACAAGAATAGAAACCACCAATATTATGACAGCAAGACCAAAACGATATTGAATTGATTGCCTGGCATACAAAATCCCTGCTGCTGCGGTAATCCCGATTGCCAGTGAGGCAATTATGATCTTTTTCAGAGGAGTTAACTTACCTGGAATTCCTGGTAATGATGAACGACTTTCCATGCCAACTATATTCGGAAAAAGGTTTGGCTGTGATGTCAGGATGAAGCGCTAAAAACTGATTAAACGCGTGCTGCTCGCCGTGATCGGGTCGGCCTTCATAGCAATACCAGTCATCGAAACTGATGATGGTCCCTTGTCCGATGGACGGTTCACACCAGTTCAGGGCCGTGACGGTCGATTGATACAAATCACAATCGATGTCGATAAGACTTGCTTTTTTTATTCCAAGCTGCTTTCGAAGATCGGATGTCAGCACGTCCTCGTACCAGCCTTCTACTATGTGTACCTTCTCGATGTTTACTTTAGCTTTCCTGAGCCTCTGCAAGAGATCCTCTTTCGTACAGCGATATTTGCCCCTGCGAAATTCTGGGTGCTTGGTATCCTTCCCTTTAGGCTCAGGCAATCCTTCAAAACTATCAAATCCGTATATTTGCGGACTTTTTTGGTGTTCTCCATTCATGATTCGCTTTATGATTTCATCTATAATGATCAGGGTCGCTCCTCGAAAAACCCCGAATTCCAGAATGTCGCCCTCGATGCGATTGCCTCGGATGAACTGAAGGCATTTACAAAAATGACGCAAGTTTTCATCATACTCGTAATCATAGAAAAATCGCTTTGCAGTCAGTCGCCTGCGAACTCCCCGCATCAATCCGTAATCAATCATAAACCCCTACACCATCTGCTCTTGTGCGTCAACGTGCGATGGTAACAAACTGTGGTTTTGTTGTAAGCTGTGCAGGTAATGCTCATAAAGCGCCTGATATGTTTCACAGTCAAAGCAATAGAATGCTTCGGCGTAACCTTGCGTCTCACGCCTGCCGCTATCGACATACAGAGTATAATGTACCGCATCACGATATTTGCATAACTTGATAAAGTCAGTGGCTTTGAGCGGAGTTTTATAATAGCTGAGTATTTCGGCCTTTTTTTCAAAGCCGGAAGAAATATTTAAAATATAGTTCGGAAATGGCATATTGTCCCAGACTTCATAACCGAGGATGGTCATCTGCATCGACGGCATTTTTCTTACCGCGTCAACCAGAATCTGATTTGCAGAGAAATGGTCAAAATGATGATCAAAGAACGAAGGCAAATAAACCACATCGGGTTGTACATTTTCTAAAACATTAATCAACGCCGAAACCGTCTGGCTGTCGTTGGTCAGGCATGTATCCTCATTATCCCAAAAGATTTGCTCAATATGAAACTTCTCACCCAGCGTTTCGGCCTCCTTTCTTCGAATTTCTATGAGCTCACCATTTGAAGTCCCTCCCCCCCCACCGTTGGTCATATACAAAACGGTTATCCTGGCTTTCTTTTCCACATGCTTGCTCAGCGCCCCACCCATCCCGATGGCTTCATCGTCGGGATGCGGAGCCAGGACCAAAACCCTTCCCCTGGGTACCGAGTCGGTGACAAAAATATTTTTATGCGGAAACGGTGGCCCATTTTTTGATTTCTGGTGCGCGTTAAATGACTTCAACAGCACAATCATCTCCGGTGGCGCATACTTGAGCAGCAGCTTGGTTGTGGTTCTTTGCAGGATAGAGCGCAAAACTATTTCTCCTCTTGTTTTCTTGCCACCACAACCATGTCGTTTCCAAACCGTTCGATAGGTAGAAACTTCGACAGCCGAGTAAAAAACCGATGTAGAAAATGTTGCCCGCGTGATGTCCAATCCCTAATGATAGCAAAATTGACAAAACCGTGCCCTTTATAATCAAGCAATTGAAAGCCGGCCTGCCGTAGCAACCCTCTGAACCGCCCAAGGCTGTAATAGTGCGTCGAAATTTGGTGCAGAACTGCCAACTCCCCATTATTTTGTAACTTCTGCAAACTATTCTTCACAGCATAATAGATTGTGCCAAGTCCGAAATAGTTCGAAAGCTTGACCTTCACTGGACCAGATACCACCAGTATACCGCCGGGTTGAAGCAGTTTGTTTAGAGCGAGGAGCGCGCGATGTTCGTCCATCTGGTATTGCAGAAATCCGAGCGCCACAATACCATCAAACGAGTTTTCTCGCAACTCCGCCTGAAGCAGATCGGCCTGAGTTAAAAGATAACGGCTCGGCAGGATATCTTTCTCAGACAGGTTTTGCTCGCAGAGATCCAGCATTCTCTGAGATATATCGACTCCATGGACAAAGAAACCCTTTTCAACTAAAGCCATGGTGGTTAAACCTGCGCCACAGCCAGCGTCCAGGACGGTTGCCTGAGGCCTTAAATAGGAACACAGGAAATCAACGGCAATTCTGTTGCGAGCGATCAGAACAAAATCATTCACATAGCGAGGCCTCAAATAGGCATCCGACCAGTATTTGGAGTGGGTGTCAAAGTAACCTTCGACCAACTCCATATGAGCATGTTGTGTTTTTTTTTGTGAAATTGTGCCCTTTTCTTGCTGCATATCCAGATTAAGCCGCGGCAATAGATTCTATGGAGCTTGCCCCAGAATCTTTGGCCGAGTATTTGGCCTTTATTTCTTCAAGCTTTTTTAGCGTTGCTTCCGCAGTTCGTGACCATGAGAAAAGTCGGTTTACCCGTTCGCGTCCAGTTAGTCCCATTTCAAAGGTTTTTTGCGGATCGAAAATGGCTTCCACAATCTTTTCTGCCAGTCCATCCACACTTCCCTTCGGTACAAGCCATCCAGTGACATCGTGTTCGACAATTTCGGGTACGCCCCCAACCTCATAACCAATGACTGGCAAGCCCGAGGATTGGGCCTCAGCAAACGCAAATCCAAACGACTCCCCATGAGAAGGTAAAATGGCCAGATGGGCCCACTCCAATTCACGAAGCAGGTCGGACTGAGTTAAATGACCGACCACTTCAATGCGATCCGCGATTCCATTTTCGCGAGCCTCGTGTCGTACCGGCTCTTCATCGCCCCACCCTGCGATCTTGAACGTCCAATTTTGTTTTCCCTGAGCCGCTACGCGGCCAAACGCCTGCAGAGCATCGAATAGGCCCTTTTCTCGACTGAAACAGCCAAAGTAGAAAAACTTTGATATCTCTTCTGTTGCATGGCGTCTTGCTTTGCCAAACAAGGGGTTCACACCACAATAAGACACGCTAACTCGCTGCGAATCCAGACCGAACAAGTCGATAACCAATTTGCGCATAAAATTCGAACGAGCAAAAACCACATCAGCTTGTCTCAGCGGTCTGACGACCATCCAATTACGAAGAAACCGACCGAGGCGGCTGCAGTTCTGATACCATTCAGCAAAATATCCGTTTGAGGCAATCATGCCCAAAATCACGCTTTCGGAGCGCAAAAGCGGCGGCAGAAAAGCAACGTCGTGCTGCCAGCCCAAAACGGCGTCTACTCGCTCCCGGGCAAGAATCTTGAGAAGCGCTTTCCTTACCGAGAGCCCATCCAAAAAATAGTGAAATAAATTCTGTGGAACATGTTCAACTTGCACAGACTTGTCTAGTAAATCCTGTTTTTGCCATTTGTGTAACAGAGACTCGGATACGCGAGGTCTCGGGAATCGACTGGGACCAGAGGAGGCGATCGGGAGAAGAATGATCTCGGCTCCGGCCGCTCGTAAATAATGCGCCGTTTGATAGTAATCTATCGGGCCACCACCAGGTATTTGCGGAGCCCATGGAAAGGTAAAGACGATGCGCATGCTAATTTATGCTTTCTGCAAACTGGCCTCTGAACCACGAGCTTATTTTTTAGCTTCTGCCATCTTCTTTCTCAAACTGAGCGGCCGCATATCGGTCCACACTTCCTTTATGTAAGTCAGGCACTCTTCTTTTGGCCCGCTCTTGCCCGCGTCCTTCCAGCCGAGGGGATTTTCGCGATCGGCTGGCCAAATCGAATACTGCTCCTCATGATTGACAACGACTTTATAAATGGTGGTATCTTCTCTTTCTTCTCGATTCATGGGTGCACTCCTGAGTTTTTAACCTTAACCTTACCATTTGTATGCTTCAAAAAGATATCGTAATAAAACCGTTCCATTTGTGCGATCGATGCTCCAATGTTAAACTCCTTTTCAACACGCGCTCTCGCGTTTGCGCCCAACCGCTGCCTGAGGTCTGGAAGCTTATGCAAAGTAATGATAGCCTTGACCAGAGCTTCCGCATCATTCGCGGGAATAATGAGTCCGGATTCACCGTGGCAAATCGCCTCGCCACTGCCGCCGACATCGGTAGCAATCACGGCTTTTCCCAGAGCCATTTGCTCAAGAATAGCGTTGGAAAACCCTTCATTGCTGACAGGGGTTAAACAGCAAACATCCATTAAACTGATGTACTCTAGCACCTCTGCCACATAACCAGTAAAGAACACAACGTCGTCCAAACCCGCTTCTCGAACCATGGTCCGATAATAGTTGAGCCATTTCGGTCCCCCGCCAACCGCTAACACCCGCAAATCAGTGATATAAGGCCTCACTTTGCGAATGGCGTCGAAGAAAACGCCATAGCCTTTTTCCGGTCGAAAATGCGAGACATTGCCAACCACAAAAGTGCTCGGACTTATGTTGAATCGCTTCACCAGCCTCGAAACCTTTTCCGAGTCGAGGGATGATAACTCGGCTAAGTCAAAGCCGTTGTAAATCGTTGTGACCCTTTCAGGGGCCACCTGTTCTCGCTCAGTCAAGTTCCTGGCCACGGCATTGCAAACAGCGATGAAATGACTCACATAGCGATGTGTGAATTTTGAAAGCACCAAATGACGCCTCTTGCGATACACACCGAGGTCGCGGCGACTAGAAACGATCACAGGCACGCCACACCATTTAGCGAGAAGGGTACCGTAAAGATCTGAATCAATGTTAAAGGTCTGTACGATATCGATGTTGCGTTCTCTAATGAGGTGATAAATCTTCGAGGCCTGTTTAAGCGCTGAGATACCATAAATTCTGTTAAGAGGAGCCGGCTCCACTTTAATCCCGGCTTCCCTAAAAATTTGCACAATGTGCGAATCAAAACGAAATGGACAAATGGTAGTGTCAAACAAGTTACGGTTTAGACGACGGGCCAAATCAAATAGATGTCTTTCTGTGCCGCCGAAGCCATAAAGATAATCCAAAAAAAACAGGATGTTAATCTTCCTGTCGTGTTCTTCCACATTCCTCAAATCGCGTACGCTTTTATAAATTGTCACTTTCTGAGTTTCAAGTCGAAGTCACTATCTTTTCAGAAAAAGATGCCATGCCGTGATGGCCGAAGAAAATCGACTTTTGGCATCCGTCACGTTGTCATCGGAAATGTTGATCCTTTTCAGTTTAAACAGATTGCCGTTTATGGAATTTAAGCCTTCGTCGCTGTTGCAAGCACAGGCATAACCAGCAGCCTGCACCAACCGTACGATCTCTTCACTATATTTTCCACCCGGATACGAAAAGCAAAAGACCTCCAGATTCAGGCGTCTCTCCACCTCTTCTTTTGATCGCGTCAACTCTTGCAGTGCCGCGTCGCCTGGCACAGATGTCAGAAATTGGTGATTCACCGTGTGCGAACCAATCTCCCAACCTGCCTGGCTCATTTCTTCGATCTCATGCCAAGTCATAACTCTGGGCAGGTAGGGCTGGTGCTTTTCCGAGGAGAAGACATGATCCAAGAAGCGTTCTCTTAGTTCAGCATTGAGCTCCTGCAACTTATCGATGAATTGATAAATTGCTGGCCCTCTTGTATCTTGCTTCTTTGCAACGATGGTGTCCATCATTTTTAAGTAGTTTGAAATGGCAGGATCACTTGATCTTTGCCGAGAAAATTGTAAGCCAGTTGACGCCGTCTGAAGCAAAGCGTGAAGAGCATCCCACCAGAAATAGCCGCCGTCGTTAATAGCGCCAGTAGGAACGAACAGCACCGCTGGTAACTCATATTGCCTCAGAACTGGAAGGGCGTTTTCTAATAGCTCTTTATATCCATCGTCAAAGGAGATTATCATGCTGTTACCGGGGACTTTTACACCCTTGATAGCACAATTGACAAACTCCCGCATTGAAATGATTCTGTAGTGTCTGATCAGGAACCTGATCAATGACTCGAAGTTCTCTGCAGAAATGCTTATCGTCGGTAACCCTTGTCTATCTTGCTCCTCCTTTTGCGCGGTGACTCTGTGAAAGGTGAGGATCGTCACCCTTTTCCCGTTTAAGATGTTCCACCATCTGATTAGATGGAAGGCCGCCGCATAATAAAAGATGGCGCTCAGGAAAAACTTAATTCTTCTCTTAATCATTAAGGAAGGACTTGGGCTCTTCAGTCACTAACAACAAGATTCTTCTTAGAATACTTAGAGGTGCTGAGTTCTAATTGGGCCGCATGGACGGTCGCCATTTCTTCTGGAGCGAATGAGGGGTTTGTGAAAGCATCGTACTGTGGCACGATCTCTTGAAGCTTTTGCCGGAGCTTATCGTGATTGAACAGGCAATTTCGATTGGTCAAAGCCGCTAATTGCTTCTCCAGGTGGGCTAAGCTAACGGCTCGCTTATATTTGAGTCTTTTGATGCCTGTATGCGACGTGGGCAGGAGTTCTTCGTCACCGGCCATCAGCTCTTCGAAGAGCTTTTCCCCCGNNAACTTGATCGGGATGTCCTCGTACGGTCGCAATCCTTGATGCTTAATGAGATCGATGGCCAGGTCCAGAATAGAAATGGATTTTCCCATGTTCAGAATGAAGACCTCGCAACTATTCCCCATGGTGGCCGCCTGCAGGATAAGCTGGACCGCCTCAGAAATGCTCATGAAATAGCGTTCAACCACAGGATGGGTCACGGTTACCGGTCCTCCCCTTTCGATCTGTTTCATGAAGGTAGGAACCACGCTGCCGTTGCTGTTAAGAACATTGCCAAAGCGGACGGCGACAAATCGCGTGCGGCTCTTTTGTGAAAGCGCCTGAATGTAGAGTTCGGCAATGCGTTTGGTCGCCCCCATAACGCTCGTGGGGTTGACGGCTTTATCGGTGGAAACCAAGACAAAAACACCGACCTCATATTCATCAGCTAAAGTCGAAACCACCTTGGTGCCGACGATGTTGTTCCAAACGGCTTCTTCGGGATGTTCTTCATTTAAGGGAACATGCTTCTGCGCGGCGGCGTGAAAAACAATATCTGGCTTATAGCGTTCAAAAAGCTGCCGCTGTTTTCTTTTGTTTGTGATATCGCTCAGACTGCAGGCGATCTGTATGGATTCCGCATCGGACTCCAAATCACAGCGCGTTTCGTGGAGATAGTTCTCATTTTTGTCAACTAAAATGATGCGTTCTGGCTGGTATTCGAAAATCTGTCGGCAGAGTTCCGAGCCGATGGATCCTCCAGCCCCGGTCACCAGCACGGTTTTACCACTGAGAAACTTCTCGATGGCGGAGAGGTCTAACTCCACCAGGCTGCGTCCAAATAAATCTGATATTTCAACTTTTCGAAATCTCGACAGGTGAACGGCACCGCTGAGCAGATCGCTCACGGCTGGTACCATGCGGTGCCTTACTCCGGCCT
>JABAHS010107011.1_pt1 | contig 16711 bp, 11 predicted proteins | sample 7062111 | NCBI WGS metagenome assembly JABAHS01 (sample SAMN14534600, study PRJNA622989) | marine sediment metagenome | biome: marine biome [ENVO:00000428]; feature: marine pelagic biome [ENVO:01000023]; material: deep marine sediment [ENVO:00002113]; isolation source: pool of 4 deep marine... | reverse complement strand
TTATATTATTTATCTCTCCTCACCTCGGCAGCTTTTTTTATCTTTACATTATATAGGGTGTTGTTTGAAGGGTCATCCAGGCTTTCATCTTTTTGAAGCCTTGTTTTTATGGTTTTTAAAAAGCCTTGCAGTTTATCCGTATCTACATTGTCTTTATCCCTAGGAGTAACCGAAACCTGTGTTATTAGAGCAGCCTTGTATTTTTCTTTGTTCTCTTCGTAATATTGCTCAAGCTGACTGTCTGTAATTTCTAATTTTAGTAAATCTTCACTTAGTTTTCTTATAACGATTTTCTTCTTATAATCTTCTACAGACTTTTTAATATCTTCTTTCTCACCATAACCCCTTTTAAGCGCCTCTCTATATAATATTTCTTTATTTATATATGATTCTACAAACCTGTCTTTTTGCTCCCGTGATGACTCAATAAGTATTCTTTGCTTAACGGGAAGACTCTCGACAGCATCGCGCAGCTGCTGTTCTGTTATATGAGAAGAGCCGATCCTTGCTACAATTTTACCGCTTTCGGGCTTTGTACGCTTATCCTTCCCATCATTAAAACCACCATCACAGGAGGCTAAAATTACAGCTGTTATAAGTATGAGTGCTCTTATCATCTTTGTTTTAGGTATGGCGGTCTGTCCGGGCTGAACGACGACATAATCTTTTTTAAAGATTTTAAAGTGAAATCAGCTTCTTCATGAATTCTATATATTCCAGATGGCCTGAAATAATCAAATAACGGAGAGGTTTCTAAAAACTCCATTACCACGCTCTTTTGTTTAAGCTCCAGTTTTTTGATCAAGAACTTCTTCATATAAATCTTTATTTCTATTAAACTAAAAAGATTGGTTACGGTTTCGGGAGCTTTTCCAAACCTGTCTACTATATCGGAGTATATTTCTTTTAGTTCCTTAAATTTTTTGGTAGAAGAGAGTCTTTTATAAACCATAAGCCTCTCCGAATCGTCTTCAATATATTCATGCGGAATGAAAGTGGGATATAATGATTTGATCTCAGGCTCAAATTCGAACTCCTGCTTTTTGTGGCTTAGATTTCTTACGGCACTCTCAAGCATTTCCAGATACATCTCAAGCCCGATGTCGCCAATATGACCGGACTGCTCGGTACCAAATAAAGTGCCCGCTCCCCTAATCTCCAAATCAGACAGCGCAAGCTTAAACCCCGAGCCCAGCTCCTTTAACTCCGATATTGCCTTTAGCCTCTTCTTTGAGCTCTCCGTGAGTTTCTCTTGTCCCGGGACAAGAAAATATGCAAACGCTTTTTTATCCGCCCTTCCCACTCTTCCCCTTAGCTGATAGAGGTCGGCAAGGCCAAACATATGGGCGTCGTTTATAATAATCGTGTTTGCCCTCGAAATATCGAGGCCTGATTCTACTATGGTTGTTGTGATTAAGAGATCAATTTCTCCGTTTATAAACTTGTTTATGCTTTTTTCAAGAACTGTTTCTTTCATCCTTCCGTGAGTGATCTCATATTTAACCTCGGGCACAATTTTAGTAATCCTCTTTGCGACTGTGTGTATATCTTCAATCCTGTTGTGTATAAAAAATACTGCCCCGGCTCTTTTTATTTCATTTGTTATGGCATCTCTTATAGTGTTTTCGTTAAAGTGATAAACATAGGTTTCTATCTGCTGCCTTCCGGGAGGAGGGGTATTAATAAGGCTTATATCTCTTATGTTTGCCAAAGAGAGCTGGAGGGTTCGTGGAATAGGGGTTGCGCTTAGAGTTAGTACGTCTACAGAAGTCTTTATTTTTCTTATATTCTCTTTTTGCTTTACGCCAAACTTATGCTCTTCATCCACTATTATTAACCCTAAGTCTTTAAAAATAACCTTGCTGCCAAGAAGCTTATGCGTGCCAATTATGATATCGGTACTGCCCTCTGAGAGGTTTTTTAATATTTTAGTGGTTTGAGCGGAAGTTCTAAACCTGGAGATCATCTCTATATTAATCGGGAACTCTTTAAGGCGTGATTTAAAAGTAAGATAGTGCTGAAAGCAAAGCAGTGTGGTGGGTACTATAACGGCTACCTGTTTGCTGTCCATAACGGCCTTAAATGCAGCCCTTATGGCAACCTCGGTTTTGCCAAAGCCCACGTCACCGCAGATAAGCCTGTCCATGCTTGTATCAGACTCCATATCAAGGGTTACGTCGTTTATAGCGCTTACCTGATGAGCTGTTTCTTCATGCTCGAATGATGCTTCAAGCTCTTCGTAAAGCTTATCATTTTTAGAAAATCTGAAACCCTTTTCTGCTTTCCTTTTAGCGTAGAGCTGCAGCAGGTCTTTAGCAATAAGCTCTATTGATTTTTTTACTTTCTTAAGGGTTTTTGCCCAGGTCTCTTTACCAAGCTTTTCTACTGTTGGGGTTTTCCCTTCGCCGACATATCTTTGGACGATGTTTAGCTTATCAACCGGAACATAAATCTTATCCCCGTCCTTGTATTCACAAACCAGAAAATCAGCCTTCGTGCTTTTTATATCAAGCTGCAAAAGGCCTCTGTATATACCTATTCCAAAATCTTTGTGAACTATGTAATCCCCCTGCTTGAGCTCGCTGAATGATGTAATAAAAGCAGAGGGCACATAATCGCTTTTTGCAGCAGGCTTTATCTTTTTTTGCCTGTATATATCGTTTTCTGTAATTATAGCGGTCTTAAACTGCTCTGAAATGAAGCCGCTTTTAATTTCGCCAAGCTCAAATTTAATACTCTTTAATTTTCTTGCCCGAATTATTTCTTTTAGTTTTTTTATCTCGCCTTTAGTTTTTAAAACAAGCAGGATTTGATAACCCTCTTTCTGTAGTGTTTTAAGGCTATCGGTAAGCCCGTCATAAGGTGAGTGTGAATGTTGAGTCTGATTATGAAAACCAATTTTTCTAAAGTTTAGATTAATGCTGTTTTTATCACTAACGGGTGAGTCGGAAATATGGATTTTACTAAACTGCGAAAGTTTTTTAGTTAGTTCAGGCAGGAGCATATATAGGGATTCTAAATCCGGGATGACCTTGTATTTATTCTTTAGTAATTGCAGCTTATTTGAAATATCATCCAGACAGCGCTCATAGCCTTTCTCATCTTCACTGCCGTAAAATAGCAGCAGAGCATCTTTATCTATATAGTCAAAAATGCAGTCCAAAGGTTTAAAGCAAAAAGGCAAAAGCCAGTTTATATATTCTGGCCTCTGTCCGGTTTGCAGCTTATGAAGCAGAGAGTTTCTGTAAGAAGCCGAGACGCTGTTTTCATTGGAGAACTCCTTAATTGAAGATTTTAGATAATCAATGTTGTCTTTGTTAACTATCAGCTCGGTTACCGGAATGATTATTGCTTCATTGGTTTTACTTATAGTCTTCTGGTTTGCTGAATCAAAGAATCTTACCGAGTGGACTGTGTCACCAAAAAATTCTATTCTCACAGGCTGCTCGTAGGCGGGGGAGAATATATCTATAATCAGTCCCCTGTGACTGTAGTCCCCTTTTTTCTGCACAAAATCAGTTTTTATATAGCCGCGCGCACAAAGCCTGTCCTGCAAGTGGGTTCTATCAAACTGATCCTTTGTTTTTATTCGAATGGCGCTGGTTTCATAAAAATCTTTGGGCGGGCATCTTTCCAGCAGCGTTTGTATATCGCATACAAGAATTTTTTCACTCTTAGCCCTGTAAAGCCAGTTACTTCTCAGGCTAAAAACATCAGAGCTTGACGTAAAAAGCGGCCTGTCCGCATCGAGCTCTTTTCGGGGTAGATACAGAACATCCGAACTTGTAAGCCATGAAAGTTCTTCCCGGGCCTGCGCGGCTTCCTTTTTGTCTGCCGTAATTATAAGGACCTGCTTTTCTGCTTTACGGCTCAGCAAGGATGAGAAAAAATTTCTGGAAGAACTTTGGGGGCCATTTATGGATAAACTATTCTCGCTGCTTAGTTTACCGAAGATTTCTTGTAAAACATGTTCAGTACCAGTCGATGCGTGTAGCTTGTCTATTATCTTTTGCTGCTTGTTAGACACTGCCCCTTATCAATAATTAGCCTTTAAATCTTCGAGTATTAAACTGCCCATCTCTGTGCAATTTACCTTTTTTGCCCCTTCTTCGTATATATCGCCTGTTCTGTATCTCTGCTCCAGCACACTATCTACAGAGCGGTGAATCTTGTTGGATATGGAATCAAGGTTGAGTGAATATTTCAGCATCATTGCCGTGGTTAGTATTGAAGCTATGGGGTTTGCAAGGTTTTTCCCCGCTATATCCGGAGCGCTTCCGTGCACCGGCTCGTATATTGCCCCTTGCGATCCGATGCTTGCTGACGGCAGCATGCCTAAAGAGCCCGTAAGCTGGGCTGCTTCATCGCTTATTATGTCTCCAAACATATTCCCTGCAAGCATAACATCGAAGCTCCTGGGCCTTCTGATAAGCTGCATCGCTGCATTATCCACATATAGATGTTCAAGCTCAATCTCCGGGAATTGTGTTTCTTTTACTTCTGTTACCGTATCTCTCCAAAGCTGCATTACCTCCAGCACATTTGCCTTATCTATTGAGGTAACCCTCTTATTTCTCTTCTGAGCGATTTCAAACGCAACCCTTGCGATTCTTTTTATTTCACTTGTAGTGTAGCTAAGAGTGTTAGTGCCTTTTTTCTCACTGCTGTCGAGGTATTCAATACCGCGCGGGGTTCCGAAATATATTCCTCCCGTAAGCTCCCTCACTACCATTATATCGACGCCGTCAACTATCTCGTTTTTAAGGGTAGAAGCATTTTTAAGCGGGCCGAATACTACTGCGGGTCTAAGGTTGGCAAAGGCATCCAGCTCCTTCCTTATTCTTAAAAGCCCCCGCTCGGGCCTTATTTCATGAGGCAGGGTGTCCCATTTAGGCCCCCCGACCGCACCCATGAGCACGGCATCAGATTCTTTTGCAATCTCTATCGTTTCGTCTGTTATGGGTATGTTCTGTTCGTCCAGACACGCTCCGCCAAATAGAGCCTCTTCAAATTCCAGCCCCAGATTTTCCTTCTCATTTAAAAAATTTAGGATCTTCATACTTTCATTTGTGACTTCGGTTCCTATACCATCACCCGGTAATAAAAGAATCTTTGGCATCTGTCAGTTTTCTCCTGTTTTTTGGTAATTAAAACTGCGTATTCTACCTGAAATAAAAAATTAGATGGAATTGTTAGTTTTATTATGGTTAAAATATATGCCAGGTATTACAAATCAAATTAATACATTAATAAGTTGGGCAAGAAAAAAAGAGCCAAGAGTACGCATAAAAAACCTGAGACCATAACCGAAGTGCAGGCCGATTCACAGGCGGAGAGCTTAGGGGAGCTCACTATAAAACTGCCGGTATGGCTCAAGAGCGAGGTCTTTATATCCGCTCTCTTTCTCTTAGCGGCTTTTCTCTTATATTCCTTATCGCTAAAGAATGAATTTGTCTGGGATGATGTAGAGGTTATTAAAAAAAGCTATTTTAGTTTTGAGACTACTACCCTCAAATCTATATTTATTCCGCCTATAAGTGAGGTAAAAAAACTGCTCTATTACAGACCGACTATTCTGCTCTCATATATAATTGACTGGAATAACTGGAGGCTAAACCCGTTTGGTTATCATCTTAGCAACTCGGTTTTCTATTCTATTACGATTGTAGGCATGTTCTTCCTTTCCATCAGGTTTGCTGCGTTATTCAGTTTGAGACGCCCTCTTGCTTTTTCTATTCTTGCGACTCTGCTGTTCATGCTTCACCCAATGCATGTAGAGTCCGTATCATGGATAGCAGGAAGGACTGATGTGCTCTGTACGCTGTTTTTTCTTTTTGCGCTTGGGTTTCATATACTGTCTTACGATAAATTTTATTTCTTGCCTGTTGTATGTTTTTTCTATCTCTTTGCTTTATTCTCCAAAGAGGTAGCCGTTGCGTTCCCATTTCTTGTAATCTGCCTCGACTTTTTGACAAAAAGAGGCGTAAGAACGACTAATATCATCAAATATTCCGTTTATTTTGGAATATTGGCTCTTTATCTGTATCTAAGATCAAGATCATTTGTAAATGTGCCGGATGTTTACAGTCCTGATATAGTAAAAAGCTCAGGAAGCGAAAGCCAGATTTTATACTATATAAATATGCTAAAGGTCTTACTTGCGGCTTATGCATATTATTTTAAGCAGCTACTCTTTCCGTATACATTCAATTCATTTATTTCATATTTGCCCACGCATGCCGCATATATAGCGCTTTCTCTAATATTAATATCTATAATGGTACTGTTTTTCTTTTATTCATATATAAAGAAAAAGACCTTCATTACACTGAATATATTCTGGATTTTTCTCACTCTGGGGCCTTCAGTGCTTATTGCCATATTCGCATTTATAGCAACCCCAGTTTCTGAAAGATATCTGTTTTTGCCGTCTGCAGGTTTTTGTATGTTAACAGGGTATTTATTGGTTAATTATCTTGACAGGCCAAAAACTAAAATAGTATCGCTTGTACTTATTACAGCTATTGTTGGAAGCTACCTGTATTTTAGTATAGAGAGGCAGAAAGTATGGCAAAACAGACTTAACTTGTGGGAAGATGCCTCAAGGAAGTCAGATCATCATGCGATTCCCCATATTAACTATGGTATGGCTCTTTTGGATGCCGGAAGGACTGATGAGGCTATTTCGGAGTTTCATATAAGCTTACAGCCTGATATTACCAATACTCCCACGGGAAGAGCAATAGCGGCTAATAACCTGGGTGTAGCTTATATTAATAAGAATAACTTTATAGATGCGGCAAAAGCGCTTTTGGTTGCGCTTGAAAGTGATCCGGGTTTTTATAAAACATACTATCATTTCGGTTTGCTATATTATATAAAAGCCGGTAAATCAAGACTGCAGGAAGATTATGAATATAGCCAGAGATATTTGCTTCAGGCTACAAAGATCTATCCCAGATATGGAAAGGCGTTCCTGCTTCTTTCCAAGCTGCATACTAATTTTGGTAATAGAGCCCAGGCGGTTCATTTTGCCCGTAGGGCTCTGCAAAGCGGGCTTGTTGACGAACTTGCCGCACAGGCCACGCAGGTTATTCAAATGAACAAGTGACAAATTATATATAAAATATAAAGAATGTTTATTCAGCAAATTATAAACTAATGCAACCAGATAAGCTTTTATATTCTTTAATTAACAGCAGGCTTGCTGCCTCAATATTTTTATTTCTTATATCTTTCCTTATCTTTATTCCATCGCTTAAAAACGATTTTGTTTGGGATGACATACCTTATATCCTGGACCGTATAGAATATTTAACTATTTCACATCAGGTTAACAAGGCTTTACCAAAAACACTAAGTGAAGACAAAAAAAGGGCTTATTACAGACCGGCTCTCCATATCTCTTTAGCTGCTGACAATGAAATCTGGAAAGGGAAGGCATTTGGATTTCATTTAACAAATGTAGTAATGCACTCTGTTTCAACGGTGCTGTTGTTTTTATTGATATTGTTAATATCAAAAGAGCTCAGCCTCTGCCACGGCAGAGAAATAGCAATTGTAAGTTCTCTCCTTTATGCACTCCATCCAATACACGTGGAAACTGTTTCTTTTATAATGGCAAGATCAGATTTGCTTTGCGCAATGTTTGTTTATTGTTTTTTTATTTTTTATATCAAATCTTATGAAAAAGTATTTTATCTTGTTCCATCTCTATTCTTTTTTTGCTTTGCACTTCTTTCAAAAGAGGTAGCTTTTGTTTTCCCGGTATTAGTCGTGGTTTACGATTTGCTTAGGCCAAAACAGCCCTTAAGTAAATATATAGCAAGGTACTCTGTTTGTATGATTCTGTTTCTTGTTTACATATATTTTAGAAGCAAAGCTTTTGTCGTAGTACCCGAATTTTCATATTCAGTAATTGACCCGGGCTCCACCGGTATCTCTAAGGCAGCAGTAATTGTTCAAAATTTTTTAAACGCCTATGGATTTTATGTTTACAAGCTGTTTTTCCCTTTTGATTTTAATGTTTCTGCCGGAAGATTGCCTGTAAATTTCAGTTTTATTGTACTTTGCTTTTCTTTAATAATTTCCCTTGGATTATTTTTATATAGAAAATACAGATTCAATTCTTTTGCAGTGATTTTGATTATCCTAACTTTAGCTCCTGCGGTTTTTGTTTCGGTTCTGGATGTAGTCTCCTCTCCATATGCAGAAAGGTTTTTATACATTCCGTCTGCTGGTTTTTGCATGGTTCTTGGTTATTTGTTTGTAACCAGTAAGTGGAGATTTAAACTGCCGAAGTATTCAGTCTGGACAGCGATTGTTTTAGTCTGTCTGTTGTATGGAGTTTTTACCGTAAAAGAACAGTTCGTATGGAAAAACAACTATACGCTCTGGAAAAAAGCTGTGCAAAGATCTCCGGAGCATCCGATGCCCCGTCTAAACTATGGCTACAGCCTTATTAAAAGAGGGGATATTGACGGAGCTATTACAGAGTTTACTAAAGCTGCAGAATATGAAAAAGATTATAACAAATCTCAAAAGGCTCTGGCTTACAATAATTTAGGTACAGCTTACCTAAACAAGGGTGATTTCAAAAAAGCCGAAGATAGTTTTAGGATGGCTTTTAAAAGTGACCCTAAATATAAATCAACTTATCATTATCATCTGGGGTTAATTTATTACTTAAAAGGTGAAAAGATATATTTGCAAAACAGGCCCCAGGCGCAAAAATTTTATGCTAAAGCTCTAAAATATTTAAAAAAAGCAAACCGGAAGGCAAGAAGCCACAGAAGATTGCATTTAATTTTGGCAGAAGTCTATTTGAGGCAGAGTAATTTTAAAGCGGCGCACAAATATGCTGAAGCGTCATTAAAACCCGGCAAGTTTAACCTTGATGCAAGGCTAAGAGATAGGGCAAAGTACATCCTGGAATTATCTAAAAGGTATATGTAGTAAACTAACCTACATAGTTTGTAAGCGTTCCGATATTTTCTATTTTTACTTCCACTTTGTCGCCTATTTTCATAGGGCCGATTCCCCCTGGGGTTCCTGTAGAGATAACATCGCCCGGATACAGGGTCATCACATGGGAAATAAAATCTATAAGCTTTGGAATGTTAAAGATAAGGTTTTTAGTGTTTGAAAGCTGTTTTAGTTCACCGTTTAGAAATGATTGTATCTCTAAATTAAATGGATCAAGCTCAGTTTCTATCCAGGGGCCTAGAGGAGCGAATGTATCAAACCCCTTGGCTCTTGTAAACTGAATGTCTTTGTTTTGCAGGTCTCTTGCCGTTACATCATTAAGGCAGCTATAGCCAAGTATAAAATCCATAGCATTATCTGCGCTTACATCCTTGGCTTCCTTTTTTATAATAACTGCCAGCTCTCCTTCGTAATCCACCCTCTCTGACATATGAGAGGGGTATTTAATCGTATCTTTATCCCCAATTACGCTGCACCCCGGTTTCAGAAAGAGCATAGGGTCATCAGGGATTTTCTTTTTCATCTCGGCTGCATGATCTTTGTAATTAAGCCCTATTGCCACAATCTTTGAAGGGGCGCAGGGGGCAAGTATTTTTACTTCTTCCAGATTATGTGTTGTGTCTTTTATTGAATAAGATCCAAAAGGAGAACCATCTATCTCGGTTATGGCCCCATCTTTGGCAATTCCATAACATATATCTGAATTTTTATTCACAAATCTGCAGATTTTCATGGCATTTGAGTAAGGTTAATAAATTTTAGCTAAAACTATTAACTGTCATACTCAACTTTCGCAAGATATAATCCATGAGCAGGGGCGGATTTTATATATTTATGCTTTGTGCCGGAGCAAACTATCTGCCTGAATTCATCCTCTGTCATTTTGCCTTTACCAACGTTTACAAGTGCTCCCACTATTAACCTCACCATTCCTTTAAGAAATCCATTTGACCGTATATGAAATTCAATCAGCTCATCACTCCTCTTTACAAAGGATGCATCGTATATGCTCCTCACAGTTGTCTTAACGCTGGAGCCGGTTTTGGAGAATACCAAAAAATCATGTTCTCCTAATAAATGCCGGGCTGCTTTTTCCATTTTATCCAGATCAAGCTTATATGGGATGTGCCAGACCCTCTTGGTATTTATGGCTGTCCGGCTTTCTCGATTGAGAATTTTATATATATAGGTCTTGCTTACCGAGCCGTACTGAGAATGAAAATTTATATCTGCATTTTCTGATTTAATAATAGCTATATCTGCAGGAAGTACGCTGTTTAATGCCTTTGTTATTTTCTTAGCCCCGATTTTTGATGAAGTCTTAAAATTTGCTACCTGCTCATATGCATGCACTCCACTGTCAGTTCTGCCTGATCCCAGAAGCGTTGCTCTCTCGTTAGTTATTTTTTCTATGGCTTGTTCTATAAGCTGCTGTATTGTCTGCAGCCCCGGTTGTCTTTGCCATCCATGATAGTTTGTTCCGTCATATTCTATAAAGAGCTTTATATTTCTCATTTGTCTGCACTGTTTCCAAACCGTATTCTTGGATCAAGTTTTAAATACAGCATATCGACTATGAGGTTAGACAGCACCAACACTACGGTATAGATTACGGTGATTCCCATGATTAGAGGATAGTCTCTGTTGGAAACCGCGAGTACAAAAAATTTCCCCATCCCTGGAATCGCATAGATATGTTCTACTACAAAGGATCCGGTTATAAGGTAAGCAGTGATAGGGCCAAGAACGGTTACTACGGGTATAAGGGCGTTTTTAAATATATGTTTGAATATTATGTTTATTGTGTGCAGGCCCTTGGCTCTTGCGGTTCTTATGAACTGCGCGCCTGTAACATCGAGCATGCTTGATCTTACAAGCCGCATAAGATAAGCGGCGGGCCCGGCTGCAAGCGTGAGGCTTGGAAGGATATAGTGTTTGGGTTCTCCCCAAAGGGCGGCGGGCAGCAGGCCGTATTTTATTGAGAAAATGAAAATCAGTAAAGCTCCTATTACAAAGCTTGGCACTGATATAAGGGCAGTTGAGAATGAGAATGAAAAGAAATCAAAAAACCGCCCTTTTTTTACAGAGGATATTATTCCAACAAAACAGCCCAGAAATAGAGATAACAGCAGACTTACGATTCCCAGTTTTAAAGAGACCGGGAATGTCTGTTTGATAATATCATTTACCGATCTGTCTACATATTTATAGGAAGGGCCAAAATCACCCCTGCATATATTATAAAGGTATAATGAGTACTGTTTCCAAAGCGGTTCATCGAGATTGTATTTTTTTTCGATATTTTTTTGAATTTGAGCGGGGAGTTTCTTCTCTGAGTCAAACGGGCCTCCGGGCAGTGATCTGAGAAGGAAAAAAGTAATGGATATTACCGTTAGTACTACGCAAAGTCCTGTGAAAAGACGGCTGGCAAATATTGTTATCATTAAGCAAACAAAGCCGAAATGTGCTTGTTAGGCATCATATCTTACTATATAGGTTTTTTTAGATACAAGCCCAAGTTTATCTTTTGCAAATATATTAATGTAGTTTACTCCGCTTTTAAGGCTTATTTTAGTGTTAAGCGCCGCTGAGTCCGTATAGAAATTTTTTAAAAATACTTTGTCCTCACCAAGATATACGGTGATAAGTTTTACTCCGTCACTGTCTTTTATTGTGCCTCTGAGAGAAATTTCTTTTTCATTCAATAAAAGCGGCATCTTCTCCAGGGCTATATATGGAGACTGCTGGTAAAAAGGAGTATATATGCCGGAAGCTTCAGCAGTATTGGTTTGCTGCGGTACTGCAAGAAATTTTTTGTTTATCCAGCCGCTTGAACTGCTATCCAGAGATACCTTTGCCCACATGCTGTTTGATTGTTCTGATTCAAACACAGAATTTTTAGATGCATAAGCAACTATAGAGCTGCTCTCAAAAGGGCTTCCGTATACAGGCACACTATCTGAATTTACTAAATACTTTGACTTCTTCGTAATATTATTTGCAAGGCTCTCCGGAATTCTCAGATTGATTTTTTTAGTGATTCCTTCTCTGAAAATATCGTCGATAATCTGAAACTCTAGGTCTAAAACCTTAATTGGGTTGTTTACCGAAAAAAGAAATACTTCTTCTCTGACTTCATTTGGTTTTATGTTTTCAAGTTTAATCCGTCCTTTTTTTAAATAAAGGTCTTCCCCCAGGTTGTTTTTTAAAAGCAGTGTGGATTTCTCCGACTGCCCATTTCCTGTATTTTTTAGTTTTAATTTTAATCCTATAAGCTCTCCTGTTTCTGCAATGCTGTTTCCGTTGCCTTTAGTATCAAATCTTCCGTCATCTATTATCTCATAATTAAATGCAAAGCGCGGTCTTTGTAACTGTACGGTTTGTACATTCAAGCTGTGGTTAATTAATTCTTTGTTATTATCCTTGAATATTAATTCAATTTTGTCATCTCTTGATAGCGCCCACTTCGGAACCTCAAAACTGTTTGTCCAGCTTTTTACGCCTCCGGCAGGTATTTTCCCAAATACATATTCCTTGTCATTAAAAACAGGGTTATCTGATTTTGTGATTGCATATAGTTGTTCAGTAGGATCTGCTCCGGTATTTTTTACCGTGACGCTAATATCAATTTTCTCACCTGCCATAACTCTTGTCTTTGATTTATTTACGGCTACAGAGAATTGGCCGCCTTTTTTGATTTTATCTGTTTTGGACCAGTCAACATCAAGCTCTCTTAATTTTAGAGATATCCGGTTTTGCTGCTCTGCAGAATATTTATTTATTTCCCCTTCAATAAAACTTGTTTGAGTTATGGTCTCGGGGCTCAAGGAATTTTTAATAATATTTTTTGAAAATGTTATAGCAAAGTCANNTTTTTAACAATATCTTTATCATCTGAATCTGTGTCATGGTTTGGGAATAGGTCAATGTTGTCCTTTGATAAGGTTACAGGCTGCAAAAATATGTCTGGGGTAATGCCGACATCCTGAATGGATATATCACCGGGGGTCAGGTACTTCGCTATAGTTAATTTTAAGGCAGCGTTGTTTTTTAAGCTGAATACCTGTTGTACCGAGCCCTTTCCAAAAGTCTGCTGTCCTACAACAAGGGCCCTGTCGTTATTTTTAAGTGCTCCTGCTACGATTTCCGATGCGCTTGCGCTTCCGGAGTCAACAAGTACTACTACCTTTCCTTTATACTCATAAAATCCGCTGCTGGCGCTGTAGGCATTTTTATCATCTCCAATCTGAGTGGATACTATATCCCCGCTCTGTAAAAACAGATCCGAAATCTTTTTGGACTGATCGAGCAGTCCTCCGGGGTTTCCGCGAAGGTCTAGTATGATGCCGCCGGCGGAGTTTATATTGTTGCCGGTTAATTTGTTTGCCTTTTCTTTTATGCTGCTAAGAGTGTTTTTCTGAAAGTCTCTGACTTTTAAATAAAGTATTCCGTCTTCAAGAACAAAAGCGTCTACGCTCTCGATTTTAATCGTGTCTCTTTTAATTGTGAACTTCTTCGGATTAGAAAAACTATCTCTCATGACATGAATATTGACCTTGGTACCTTTAGGGCCTCTGAGCTTGCTTACGGCCTCAAGAAGCGACATGTTTATTGTTGAGCCATCTTCTATCTGAACTATCTTGTCTTTTGATTTCACCCCCGCTAAATAAGCAGGAGTACCTTCTATTGGTGATATAACAGTAAGCTGTCCGTCTCTTATCCCGATTACTATCCCAAGCCCGCCGAAGCTCCCTTCGGTTTCAATCATAAATTCTTTGTATATTTTTGGAGTTATTATCCCTGAGTTTGAATCAAGGGTCTTCAGTATCGCGTCTACCACCGCATACTCTATTTCTAAAAACGTATTGTCTTCAGGTTTGTGGTAAGCGGCCACGTAACTAAATACATTATCCAATATGTCGGGCAGGTCCTTAATGTCCTTTATATTTGAATAATCGAAACTCTTTTTGTTGTCTTTTACCTGAACGGTAAAGTTCGTAGAGTTTTCGGGAAATTCAATTAGCACTTCATCTATTACCTGCTCCAGCTCAGCCATACCCTCCTTTAGCATTGCTGCCGGTTCGATCCTGCTTTTGTCTATATAGTATTTATTCACATAACTTACAACAGTGGACGCGATCTGGGTGTTTGTTTCTGCTTCGGAGGCAGAGAATTGCAGAGATGAATTAAATAAAAGAATAAAAGTTACGGTAACTATAAAAATTATTGTAGAAATCTTATTAAGCGAATTTGAATAAAGGTTTTTCAGCAAAATATTCTCCAGTAACTTAAATTTATATAAAGCTATAAAATACCAGCATTGGAATTATATTATTTAATATTGTTTTTTACAAATCTGTAAGCTTCAAATAAATAGAATAACAGATTAGTAAATCTTAACTACTAAGCTTCCTTTTAAGCTTGTGGTTTAAATAGTTGTTACCTTTTTAATATCTATTGGTTAATATAGTTATAAAGTATAGGGAGGTTGAAAATGAATATAATAAAAAACACAAGGCACACTTATTTAACTTTGCTCTCAGGGGTTTTTGGTCTTAGTCTTGTCTTTGCGTCCTGCGCACCTATAGATCCATATCCGTCGAGCCAGAGAACCTATGAAGGCGCCGCTACGGGTGCAGCTGTTGGATCAGTAGCGGGTCTGCTGATTGACAAGGACAACCGCTGGAGAGGGGCTGTGATAGGAGGGCTGATTGGGGCTGCGCTTGGGGGAACGGTGACAGAAATTTCACAGCGTGCCGCAAGAGAGGCGGCCGCAGAGGGCAAGCCCGTTGCGTATGAAAGCAAGGATGGTTTTCAAAGAGTCGAGGCTACTCCGGTTTCTTATAATTCCAATACTGACTGTCATAAAATAAGGGAAAGAATATGGCAGGACGGGGAGCTTGTAAAAGATGAAATAAAAGAAGTATGCGACTCTAAAAAATCCGAGCCTGTTTATTAATGGTTAATTATGATTTTAGCCTTGACAATAAATTATATTTGTGATGTAATTGAAACTTGTTTGAAGGGTATTGAGATGCAGCATAGTAAATTTCGAATAGTTATAAATAGGCTTGACAAATAATTCTTTATGTGTTGTAATTTCAATAAATTTTACATTTGAATACGTTGGTGAGGGAAGGGTTAGTTGACTTAATAGATAAAAGGCTAATTTTATTTAACCCCTGATAAACAGTTCAAATAACTTTCAGACTAGCAATTTTTGTAAAAGTCGAATATAATTGTTGAAGTTGAACGAATATGTAATATAATGTTGACTACAAATTTGATGTTTGATAATAGAAAAAAACTATTTTATTAAAGGAGGGAAGATTTCTATGAGTAGTAAAATACTTTTAAAGTTTTTAGGAGGATGTCTAGCGCTTTTCATAGTAATGGGCATTGCCGTTAACAAAGCTGAAGCTGGCGCAGTAGTAGCTTCAGGTTCTACAGAGACTCCTGCATCACAGATTATCGTACCTGTCATACAGGAAGGATTTAGCTGTAAAACTGAAGGATCTGTTTCAAGAAACACACTGGTTCAGTTAACGAACACAAGTGAATCAGAAGTAACAGTTCACATCCAGTTTCTAGATGAGGCTGGGTGTACTGAAGTTAACTTCTTTGACACCTTTACTGGTGAAGACACACACGTTTATGATCTTGGCAACTGTGCCGTAAACGGCGGGGCACCAGGATCTTGCCCAATAGATACAGATCGTAATGGTGTAATGGTTTTTACTCCAGTAGTGAGCGGTCAGGATAATGCTGATGCAAAAGCATTTAATCATCTCCATGCAGTAGTTGATATAACTACGGAAGGTCCAGCCGACTGTTGGGATGGCGATGATGATCCGATTGACTATACATTCAGATTCAATGCAGCAGGAAGACTAGCTGTTGATCTTACAACAGGTAATCTTCTGGAAGATGATACTGTTCTGGACGGTGCTGCTACAGGATTACAGACAATTCTGCCTTCTGAGTTGATGTATCACTATAACTCAAATTTTGCTGACGCTAATGATGGCGCTGTTTATGCAGACCTTATAGTTGTAGCAATATCTGATGATTATACAATTCCAAATGAATATAAGGCTGTAAACGGTATAACTGCCAACTTTAGCATAAACAACATTGTAGATGACTTTGAAAATTCTATTTCCTGTGGAGATAGGCAGTTCGAATGTCTGGAGGTTGTTGGTATTAATACTGCAATCACAAGAATCGATGATGCGCATGATACACCAGATATTATTTGTGATGAGACAGATCACCCAACTGGTTATGATCGCTTAGTAGCAAGACCAGACGCCACAGCTGCAGCAACAGTAGCTGTGTTAGGTGTTTACACAAGCGACTTTGGTGGCGCAGCTCACGTATTCGCAGAGTAATAAATTTAAAAAGGTTAAAAAGGAGGCTAATTAATTATGAAATACATGAAATTACTAGCATTATCACTGATGTTGTTAGTAAGTTTTGGCTATGCCGGCATTGTTCATGCTCTTGGAACAACTGAACCAGCAAGTCAGGTAGTTTCTTACTACAACACTGAAGACACAAATGCATTTGTTCAGGTAACAAATACAAACCTGGGATCAGACGTTGATATCCACATTCAGGTCCTAGACGAAGAGTGTGATGAAGTTAACTTTTTTGATAACTTAACCCCACTGGACACCAATGTTTATAACATAGACGGTATTATTGGTGCTGGTACAAGAGGTAT
>JABAHS010000430.1_pt23 | contig 16728 bp, 16 predicted proteins | sample 7062111 | NCBI WGS metagenome assembly JABAHS01 (sample SAMN14534600, study PRJNA622989) | marine sediment metagenome | biome: marine biome [ENVO:00000428]; feature: marine pelagic biome [ENVO:01000023]; material: deep marine sediment [ENVO:00002113]; isolation source: pool of 4 deep marine... | reverse complement strand
TGCCGCTGGCGATGCTGTGGTTCGGCCTGGGAACTGCGAGCCTCGTTTTCGTGTTGATACACTCGGTGCTGTGGGCGGTGGCGCTCAGCACCCATAACGGCTTCATGGCGGTCAGCGAGCCGTTACGCATGATCGGGCGAAACTACGGGCTTACCGGCGTACGCTACGTGGCCAAGATCCTGATTCCAGCGGCGTTCCCGTCGATTCTCACGGGCATGAAGATCGGCTGGGCCTTCGCCTGGCGCACCTTGATCGGCGCGGAGCTGGTCTTCGGTGCTTCCTCGGGCAGCGGCGGCCTCGGCTGGTTCATCTTCGAAGGAAGCCAAAATCTCGAGACGCAAGACGTGTTCGCCGGGCTCTTCACGGTCATCGTCATCGGGCTCGTCGTCGAGAACGTCATATTCCGTAACATCGAAGCGCGCACTATCGTGCGCTGGGGAATGTCACGCTGATGGAAGTCGAAGACATGAAACTTTCCATTACGCCCGTGCAGGGCAGGTTCGTTGCCGAGGTCGGCAGTGTCGACTTGTCGCAGCCCATGGATGACGCACACTTTGCGCGCATACACGATGCCTTTCTCGAGCACTCGATTCTGGTGTTCCGGGGGCAGCGTTTGAGCAACGAGCAGCATATCGCTTTCAGCCGCCGCTTCGGCGAGCTCGAGATTCACACTGCTCGGCACTGGCTGCTTCCGGAGCATCCGGAGATTCTGGTGCTATCGAATCGCGGCGAGGAGGGCACCAGGCCCATCGTCAACGGTGGCGCCTACTGGCACAGTGATATCACCTACAAGGCGAAGCCACCGCTCGGCTCGTTGCTCTATGCCCTCGAGGTGCCGCCGGAAGGCGGTGACACGCTGTATGCGGACATGTACGCCGCCTACGCGTCACTCGATGACGAGACAAAAGCGCGCATCGACGATCTCCAAGCCATACACCGCTACGGCGACCGCTATCAGCTGATGGCCAGGGAGGACAAGGATAGACCGGCGCTCACGCCGGAGCAGCTGGCCGAGGTGCCCGACGTCGTGCATCCGGTGGTGCGTACGCACCCGGAGACCGGTCGCAAGGTCCTGTTCGTGAACGAAGGATTCACCGTTGGCATCGTCGGTATGCCCGAAGCCGAAGGCAAAGCGCTTCTCGAGAGGCTCTTCGAGCACTCCGTGCAGCCGGGCCACGTTTATCGGCACCGCTGGCAGGCCGGCGATCTGGTCATGTGGGACAACCGCTGTACCATGCACCGGGCCACCGAGTACGATCTGCGCTACGCGCGGGCCATGCACCGCACAACCGTTCAGGGTGATCGACCCGCCTGAGACGTCGTTCGAGCGAGCGCCAGCATGTCGCACTCCCTGTACAAGCCCGAGCTGATGGGACATGCCGTCATCGAGCCCACCGGCGCGTTCGCTGCGGGCAGCTTCCAGTCCTTCGTGCTGACCTACACGGCCGGGTACTTCGGCATCGACGATACCGGAACCATCAAGGTGGTGCATCGTTTCGCGAGCGACATGGGCCGGCCTCAGTTCGACGATCCGAGCGCGCCGAATTTCGTCAGCGTCGAGGCCAGCAACGGCGCGGTGCTCGACGTGCGCTACGACGGCAAGCAGAACATCCGTCCGTGGGACAAGACGTTATTCATAAGAGTCGTTCGCGGATTCCTGCGCGAAGGCGATCAAATCATCATCCGTTTCGGCGACCCGCGTCGGGGATCGCCGGGTATGCGCCTTCAGACCTTCTGCGAGGGCACCTTCGAGTTCAAGGTGCTGGTGGACGCATTCGCGACCTACGAGTTCACCGAGTTGCCGAAATCACCGGAGATCGCCATCGTCCCGGATGTTCCTTCCATGTGGAAGGCGGTGCTGCCGACGCTGCGACGCGCCGGCGAGCCGTTCCGGCTGTGCCTGAAGGGTGAGGACCGGTGGGGCAATCCAAGCGACAAATGCGACCAGTCGCTGACGCTGCGCGCCAGTGCTCACATCGATCGTTTGCCCGAGACGGTGCGCCTGGCGCCGGGTGACTTCTCGAGCACCGTCGAAGGCCTGTGCGCGGAGGAGCCGGGGGACTACACGATCGACGTCCTGGACGAGCACGGCACTCTGCTCACGCGCTCGAATCCGCTTCGCGTCGTCGCCGACTCCGCGCTGCTTCACTACTGGGGCGATCTCCACGGGCAGTCCGAGGAGACCATCGGCACCAACTCGGCGCGGGATTTCTTCGATTTCGCCCGCGACAAGGCTTTCCTGGATGCCTGCAGCCACCAGGGCAACGATTTTCAGGTCACCACGCCTTTCTGGGAGCACCTGAACGCGCTCACCGCCGAGTTCAACCAGGACGGCCGCTTCATCGTGTTTCCCGGCTACGAGTGGTCCGGCAACACCGGCCTCGGTGGCGATCGCAACGTGCTCTACATGCAGGAGGGCCGGCAGATTCACCGCTCGTCCCACGCGCTGGTCGAGGATCTCTCCGATGTCGAGACCGATGCCAACTCGGCCAAGGATCTGTTCGAGGCGCTTCGCGACGAGGACTGTGTCGTCTTCGCGCACATCGGCGGGCGCTACGCCGACATCAAGATGGCTCACGATATTCGCCTCGAGCGGGCCGTGGAGGTGCATTCCGCCTGGGGCACTTTCGAGTGGCTCATCGAGGACGCGTTCGAGCAGGGCTATCGGGTCGGAATCTGCAGCAACAGCGACGGGCACAAGGGCCGGCCCGGAGCGAGCTTCCCCGGCGCGACCACCTTCGGAGCGTACGGCGGCCTCACCTGCATGCTGGCCACCGAGCTCACCCGCGCCGGCCTCATCGACGCGCTGCGCAGGCGGCACCATTACGGCACTACGGGATGCCGCATGTTCCTCGACGTGCGCGCGGCCTTTGATTCGAACGCCGAGCGCTACGACGACGATCCGAATCTGGGTCCTGCGTCGAGCGAGCAGGTCACCGGGGCGATGATGGGAGACATCCTGCGCTTCGATGGTGAGGCGGTCAGTCTCGACATCGATATCGTCGCCTCGTCACCCGTGGAGCGCGTGGATATCCGTAACGGGCTCGAGACCCTTGAGACCTACCGTCCCTTCGAGGACGCGGACCTCGGGCGGCGTATCCGCGTCATCTGGGAGGGATCCGAGTACCGCGGCCGCGGCCGCCAGACCATCTGGGACGGCACGGCGGCGCTCGACGGCAACCGCTTCGAGCGCACCCGCGCCATCAATCACTACAACCTGGACAAGATCTTCGAACCGCAGGGCGACACCGGATTGCGCTGGACGGCGCTCACCACCGGCGGCTTCGGCGGATTCGATGCCTGGCTCGAGGACCCGGAGGCCGGAACCCTCCGTATCGACACGCCGCTGGTGAAGTGCGAGATCGCCATCGCCGATATCGGCCGCGAGGACATGGTCTTCGATGCCGGCGGTATCCAGCGCCGCATCCGCGTATTCCGCATGCCCGACGAGAATCCGCATACGCGGCTGAATCTCACCCGCCGCATCGCCTGTAAGTCGAGCGGCGACAACGCCCTCTACGTACGCGTCATCCAGGAAGACGGCCACCTCGTCTGGTCGAGTCCCATATACATCTTCACATGACGAGCCGGCACGGCTTTTTCGAATGGCACGGCTCACCAGGCATGCGCCGGGCAACGATGCCGGGAAAAGAGCGCGCCGTGGCCATCGGGGTCATCGACAATGCCGTGCTCACCCAGCGCCAGCCAGGATGCGCTAACGTGAACGAAGGTAGGCTTCGGCGTCGCGGAGCAGGGAAGTGACCTCCTCGTCGTGGATACCGAGGGCGGCGAATTTCTCCTGGATATTCCTCAAATAGTCCATGCTCGTGCCGGCAAAGCCCGTGCCGGTGGCGACGTATTCAATCTGTTGTTCGCGTGTGAGATCGGCGTCGATCATCTCGGCGTCGTGATCGGCGACGAAGGTGAGCGCCTCGATCCGGCGCTCGGGCGTGTGCGCTTCGACGAAGACGGCCGTGTAGGCTGGCCCGATCTGCTCTCGCCGCCACAGAGCCTCGGTCTCTTCCTCGATATGGTCGCGGGCGATGCGGAACAGGAGTCCCTCGCACCCGGGCCCCTTGTCCAGCGCCGCCATGAGACCGGGTTTCTCATAGGTGCCTCTCGCGCCATAGAGATCCTTGAGAATGAAGCGCCGGGCATGGTCGCAGACGCGGGCGCGCCGAACCTCGGCGAATCGAAACCCCGGGTCCCACATCAAGGAGCCGTAGGCGAAGACCCAGAGGTCTGCCTCCCGGCGCCCGGCAAGGGTCTCCGCCCGCATGGCCTCGCGTTTCTCGTCCGGGTGCCACCAGTCGAGCGGCACGCCCAATTCCTTCATGCGGGCAGCGAGGTCCGCGGTCGTGAAGGTTCGGAACAACGATTTCAGGGGATCGGCAATCTGGTCACGCAGTTCCGGATGATGCGAAAAAGGATCGGTGGAAGCGCCCATGTTGCGGTTCTTCGATGACCTCGGCAAAAAAGCATAATCGTTGAGTTTACGGAATGCACCCGGGGTGATCCGATGCCTGGAAAGGGCTAATTCCCGCCGGTGCCAGGCGCAGCGCGAACGGTCGCTATATGGCCTCGATCCCCCTTGCGTGCGCGCACCCTTAAGAATGGTTTTGGCCGGCCTCGGCTCGGCGCACCGCGGCATGGCGGGACGATAAAGCACCGAAAGGGAATTTTCGCCGATCACGATTATTGGTCCGAATGTCCGCTCTCGGATCGCAGACCGGTCGTACACCTGCAACGATCGGTTCAGCGATCGTTAGCCAATAACAAGACCCGTAGCCGCTCGAGAGAAATCCGAATAACATGCGTCCATAGACGCGGGCTTGCACAATCGATGTTGCCGGAGGAAAGCGAATATGATTGACCAGGTGGCGGTCCATTACAGTGGTAGCGGCGGCCTCGCCGACGCGATCGCAAAAAGCCTGCGGAGTGCAGGAAAAGACCTGCACGAACTGAAGACGACCGACCTCGCCACCGTCGATGAATTTCATATCCGTGGCCGAAAGGCAACCTTGGAATTGGCCGAACAAATGAAGCTGGGCGAGAATGCCCGTGTTCTTGATATCGGCAGCGGCTTGGGAGGGCCTGCGCGAACCCTCGCCGAAGCTTATGGTTGCCATGTAACCGGCCTCGATCTAACACAAGCTTTTTGCGATGCTGCGACGGTCATGTCGGACTGGGTAAATCTCGGCGAACGAGTGGTGTTCGAACAAGGAGACGCGACGGATTTGCCTTTTGCGGACAATCAATTCGATGCTGCGATGACGATTCACGTCGCGATGAATATTCCGGCCAAAGAAAAAGTGTACGAGGAGGCTCGACGAGTCCTGAAGCCGGGAGGAATATTTGCAGTGTACGACGTTCTTCAGGGCGACGGAGGTGATGTGGTGTTCCCTGTACCCTGGGCGCGCAAGCCTGCGATCAGCCATTTGGTGACGCCAGACGAAATGAAATCGCTGCTGGTCGATGCGGGCTTCAAAATCTTGGATATTCATGATTCGACCGACGAGAGCCGAATTTGGTTCGAAGCGAGGGCGGAGCTCATGGCGCAATCGGGCCCTCCTCCCGTCTCGTTCCAAGTTTTTCTTGGTGATGATTATCCCGAGATGGTACGTAACCAGGTTCGCAACCTGACGGATCGGCGAATCAGGACTATCAGCTACATATGCGAGTCTTGATTGCTCGAATCGCACCGCGCGACGCGGCCGCGGACCTGTCTACGCTGGCCGGGAACCGGCAGGATGGAGCACGTCGAGCGATTGGAACTCGAAAATACGATCACGCCGCGTTGCGACGATTGTCACGTCTTTAAGCGCCGTTGAACCAGAGCGGGTTTTGCTCGGCCACCGGCTGACGCCACCCGCCGCTTGCCGTTACGACTTCGGCTTCGTGTTCTCCGGATCGTAGAGCGCCCGGTAACCGACCGCCTCGACCTTGATGGGATACTGCTCGTGGAAATACTCCATGAGCAGCTGCCGGCCGTCCTGGCAATACTCATGGGGTAGATAGCCGAGGGCGATGTTCTTGCCGATCGATGGNNGCCGGGTCGAGAATGGGCCACGACCCGACCGGATAACGCGCGACGCCGTTGGCATCGACGTTCTCCTGCATGGTCATCGTGCAGAGATACGCCGGCTGTTTGTCCCGTGCGCGCTGGGCGAGGTACGCCTTCTTGCCATGGAAATCCGCGGCCTTGACGCGGGGACGGGCGAGATCCGCCTCGAGCAGATTGTACTCGGTGAGCAGATCCGCGTTCTGCAGCCGCATGCTCTTCTCGAGCCGGCGGCTGTTGGCGTAGGTCTCGACGCCGACCGGCGTGGCGCCCTGCCCGTGGAGCGCGTCCCAGAGCGCGATCCCGTCGTCGAAGGCGAAATGCAGCTCCCAGCCCTGCTCGCCCACATAGGAGATCCGGAACGCCATGATCGGAGTGCCCTTGACCGTGATGTCGCGCACGCCGGCGAAGGGAAAATTCCCGGCGGTGAGCGCATCCGGGTCGTCCGCGACCGCCTGCAGGGTGGTGCGAGCATCGGGACCCCAGAGCCCGATACAGCCGAAGTGCTCGGTGCGATCCTCGACGGCGACGTCGAGGCCACGGTCCTCGGCCATGCGCCTCATCCACACGTAGTCGCGATTGCCGGCATCCGCGCCATCAATGACACGGAATCGGTCCGCGGCCGTGCGCAGCACCGTCAGGTCGGCGCGCACGCCGCCCGCGTGGTCGAGAAAGTGCGTGTAGATGCCCTTGCCGATGGGCGTGTCGCCGCCGACCTTGGCGACGCAGAGGTATTCCATGAGCGCTTCGGCATCGGGCCCGGAGACGTCGTAGATGGCGAAGTGCGACAGGTTGATCATGCCGACGTTCTCGGACATCTCCAGGTGCTCGGCATTGGAGACGCGCCAGAAGTGGCGGTTGTCCCACTCGGCCTCGCGCTCGGGAACCCGATCGGCGTACTTCTCGAGCAGGTGCTCGTTGCTCGCGTAACCGTGGGCGCGCTCCCAGCCGGCCACCTCCATGAAGTAACCGCCGAGATCCCGCTCGCGCTCCCAGAATGGGCTCCGGCGCAGATCGCGGGCCGCGGTATACGGCTCGCGATTGTGCACCGGCGGGTTGTAGATCTTGAACGCCGTCTCGAAGCAGCGATCGTGGATGAAACCCTCCGTCTTCTGGTGTGGGTAGTAACGCGCAACGTCGATGCCGTGGTGATCGAGCTCCGTGCGCCCGTCGGTCATCCAGTCCGCGAGCACCTTGCCCGTGCCGGGGCCGTCCTTGACCCAGACCGAGACGCAGTACCAGAGGCCGCGCACGTCGGGTGATTCGCCGATGGACGGGCCTCCGTCCGCGGTCACCTGCAGGAGCCCGTTGAACGAGCGCTTCTCGTCGTAGCCGAGCTCGGCAAGGATGGGCGTGAACTCCATGGCCCGCTCCAGGCCCTCAATGACCTGGTCCAGGTCCAGATCGCGCTGCGATGGCGAGAGCCGGCTCTCTTCCTTCTCGAGAAGGTCGCGCGGGTGCACCATGCGCGGATTCTTCTGCTCGTAGTAGCCCCATTCGATATGACCGCCTTCGGCTGTCGTGGGATCGCCGGTGTCGCGCAGGTAAGCCGAATTGCCCTGGTCGCGCAGCAGCGGGTAACCGATGTCCTTGCCGGTGCCGGCGAACTCGTCGAAGGGCCCGAAGAAGGTGAGCGGATGCTCGACCGGCATGACCGGCAAATCTTCCCCGGCCATCTCCGCAATCAGCCGGCCCCAGAGTCCCGCGCAAACGACCACGGTCGAAGTCTCGATGTAGCCCCTGCTCGTTTCGACGCCCTTGATGCGTCCGTTCTCGATGTCGAGACCTGTTACCGGCGTATTGGCGAAGGCCTGCAGCTTTCCCGTAGCCTCCGCGTTCTTGACGAGCTCGCCGACGGCGGTCTGCGAGCGGGGAATCACGAGACCGGCGTCAGGATCCCACATGGCGCCCTGAATCATGTCCTCCTCGAGCAGCGGAAACTTTTCCTTGGCCTCTTTCGGGCTGATGAGATAGGCATTGGTGCCGAAAGCCCTGGCGGAGCCGACCTTGCGCTTGAGCTCTTCCATGCGCTCGTCATCGCCGACGCGGGCCACCTCGAGACCACCGACGCGGCTGTAGTGGCCCATCTTCTCGAAGAAGTCGATGCTGTACATGGTCGTGTAGCACGCCATGTGATCGTGCGATGTCGCGTAGCAGAAGTCCGAGGCGTGTGCCGTCGAGCCGATGTCGGTCGGGATAGCCGACTTGTCGACACCGACGATGCCTTTCCATCCGCGTTCGATGAGATGATGCGCAACGGATGCGCCGACGATGCCGCCCTGGCCGATGATCACGACCCTTGCGCTCGAGGGGAATTTCGCCATTTATTGAATCTCCTCCTGGAAAATTATTCTACGTATCTCGGCCCGCGCAACGGCGCGACGAGCACACTTATGACGCCCGGCACCAGGACAGATCGAGCCCGTACAGCGACTTCGCGGTATCGCAGAGGATGTTCTGCTGATCCGCGGCGGGAAGGGATTCTCCGAAGGTTTCGAAGAACTCACCGACCGGATCGTCGCTCGCGTCCCAATGGGGATAGTCGCTGGCGAAGAGCATCCGGTCGGAGCCGAAGCGCTCGACGACATAGGGAAGCATGGCTTCCTCCGCCTCGACGCCGATATAACCCTGCTCCAAGAAATATTCGCTCGGTCTGCGCTCGAGCCACGGTACCCACTCAGGATGCATCTCGTAGTGCTCGTCCAGGCGGTCCAGCCAGAACGGCAGCCAGCCGCAGCCCGATTCGAGGAATGCCATCCTCAGACCGGGGTGCCGTGCCATCACGCCGCCGGCGACCACCTGCGCGAAGGCGAGCATGGTCTGCATGCTGTGCGACACGCTGTGGGTGAAGAAGAAGTTGTCAAACTGCTCGATACCGGCCGATGGGACCGTCGGCGTACCGGTGCCCTCGTGGGTGTTGACGGGAACGCCGAGGCGCACTGCCTCGCGCCACAGCGGATCGTAATAGGGATCGTCAAGACCGCGACCGCACACGGGATTCGGCCGAATGAAGGCACCGCGGAAGCCGAGCTCCGCGACCGCGCGGTCGAGCTCGCGGCAGGCGTGGCTCACGTCCTGCAGCGGAACCATGGCGATGCCGACGAGGCGGCGCGGGTCGGCTTTGCAGAAATCGTGCAGCCAATCGTTGTAGGCTCGTGCGCAGGCCAGTGCGAAATCCACGTCCTCGGTGCCCACCGTCACATGCAGTCCCACCGACGGATAGAGCAGCGCTACGTCTACGCCCATGTCGTCCATGTCCTCGAGGCGCACCTCGGGGCGTTGATCGCGCACTTGCGGATCGTCCGAAAGGTGGTCGTAAACCCGTCCCTTCCAGCTGTGGTAGCGAAGCCCCTTGGGCCGTCCCACACCGGGTCCGCTTTTGATGGGAAACAGCCGGCCGTCCATCATCAGGCGTGCGCCGTCACCGTCGGCGACCAGGCGTGGCGCCACGTCCCGGTAGCGGGGCTCGATGTAATCGATCCACAGATTGGCGTCTTCCATGAGATGTCCATCGCCGTCGACGACGGCGCGGATTCCGTGATTGCTTGCCGCGCCCATCGGCTCAGAAGGGCCTGTCACCAGCGGCAGTGGTGCGATGCATGAACCGCGGTATGTGCTCGTCGTAGTCCTTGACCGCATAGTGCATGGCGCAACGGTTATCCCAGAAAAGCACGTCGCCTTTGCGCCAGCGGTGCCGGTAGACATTTTCCGGACGCGTGGCGAACGCATACAGGTAATTGAGAATGGGTGCACTTTCCGAGTCACTCATGTCGCTGAAGCGCTGAGTGAAGAACGGATTGACATACAGGGCCTTGCGTCCCGTTTCCGGGTGGGTGCGTATGACCGGGTGCGCAACCGGCGGGGGTACCTGGGGGATCGGCAAGGCGTCGCTCGCCTCCTCGCGATTGCGCCTGGCGGTGGCCTCGCCGCTGTGCAGCGCCTGTCGCTTCTCGAGCAGATGCCGCATACCGCAAGAGAGCTGGTCGTAGGCCGCATACATGTTGCAGAACATGGTATCACCACGGCCTTCCGGCACCTCCAGCGCGTGGAGCAGAGAAACCGCCGGCGGGCGCTCGGCATGCGAGATGTCCGAGTGCCAGAAGTCGTTGCGGGCACCCGGCTTTCCCGGTCGATTCTCGAGCACCATCACCTGGGGGAAATCCGGCAGCCCGGGTCGGCTGGCGAGCGGGTGGGGCTCGACGGCGCCGAACAGCTCGGTAAAAGCAATCTGGGCCGCCGGGGGCAGGGACTGATCGCGAGCCACCAGCACGATGTGCTCGAGAAAGGCCCGGCGAACGAGCTCCACGGTGTCGGTGTCGAGAGGCTCACTAAGCTCGACACCGCGCAGCTCCGCCCCGAGCGCCGCGCCCAGTCGTCGAACTTCCAACGCCACGCTGATACCTTCCTATGTCGGTCCGTGACAGTGTACAGTAGCAACGAGGCGCCCGTCGCCCGGGGTAGTCGGCTCGCCTTCCATCACGGTACGCTTATGGCTGTTTCCATTCATCCTTTCGATACGGCTCTCGGCGCGGAGGTCCGCGGTCTCGATCTGTCCGCATCGGTCGACGACTCCAGCTTCGAGATCGTTCGCGGGGCTTACGAGGAGCACTCATTGCTGCTGTTCCGCGACCAGACGCTCAGCCCGGAGCAGCACATCGACTTCAGTCGGCGCTTCGGCGCGCTCGAGATCCACGTCCTCGATCAGTGGCGTCATCCCGAGCATCCCGAGATCCTCATCGTCTCCAACATAAAGGACAAGGACCGCCACATCGGTGTGCCCCACGCCGGTCGCTATTGGCATACGGATCTGTCCTACATGGTCGCCCCCAGCCGCGGATCGCTCCTTTACGCCATCGAGATCCCGGAGCAAAACGGGCGGCCTCTCGGCGACACCCGGTTCGCGAGCGCCGTGGCGGCCTACGAGGCGCTGCCCGACGAGATCAAGGCACGCATCGCGGATCTGAGCGCGACGTTCAGCCTCGCTCACCATCGATCCAAGCTCATGGCCGATGGTGCCGACCAGAGCCCGCTCACGCCGGAGCAGGAAGTGAAGGTGCCGACGGCGGTGCACAAAATCGTTCAGGTGCATCCGGTTACGGGGCGCAAGTGTCTGTTCATAAACGAAGGTCACGCCGTCGAGATACTGAACGTGGCGCCGGAGGAGAGCCGTGAGCTTCTCGACCTGTTGTGCCGGCACGTGACGAAGCCCGAGTTCGTCTACCGCCACCAGTGGCGGGTGGGTGATCTGCTCATGTGGGACAACGTCGCGACACAGCACATCGCGGCGTTCGACTACGCGTTGCCGCAGCGACGTTATCTGCACCGCACGACCCTGGAGGGAGTGGCGCTCGCCTGAACCGTGCAGTTCAAAGATTACTACGAGATCATGGGCGTCGCCCGCGACGCGACCCAGGACGAGATCAAGCGCAGCTATCGGAAGCTCGCGCGCAAGTATCACCCGGACGTGAGCGACGACCCGAAGGCCGAGGAACGCTTCAAGGAAATCGGCGAAGCCTACGAGGTGCTCAAGGATCCCGAAAAGCGCGCAGCATACGATCAGCTCGGCGCGCAGTGGCGATCCGGTCAGGAATTCAGGCCGCCGCCGGGTTGGGATCAGGGCTTCGAGTTCAGCGACGCGGATTACAGCGAGGCCGACGCCGCCCACTTCAGCGACTTCTTCGAATCCCTGTTCGGGGCACGTGGCCGCCGCGGCCCGGACGTGCACCGGCAGTTCCGTGCGCGTGGCGAGGATCACCATGCACGCGTCTCGGTGGATCTCGAGGACGCCTACACGGGGGCGCAGCGATCCATCACGCTGCGTGCGCCGCAGCTGACTGACGACGGCCACGTGGTGCTGCGCGAGCGAACCCTGAACGTGCGCATACCGAAAGGCATTCGTTCCGGGCAGAAGATCCGTCTGGCGGGGCAGGGCGGCCCGGGGTTGGGCGGCGGCGAGCCGGGCGATCTCTATCTTCAGGTCGAGCTCAATCCCCACGGACTGTACCGGGTCGATGGACGCGACGTGTATCTGGAGCTGCCGGTGGCCCCGTGGGAGGCGGCCCTCGGCGCGACGGTCAAGATCCCGACGCCGTCCGGAGCCGTCGATCTGCGCATCCCCGCCGATTCCAACCAAAGCAGAAAGCTGCGCTTGAAGGGCAAGGGCATACCCGGCAAGGAGCCTGGCGATCTCTTCGTGGTGCTCAGGGTCACGTTGCCGCCGGCAACGGGTGAGGCCCGGGCGATTTACGAGAAGATGAAAGAGCAGATGGCGTTCAACCCGCGGGCGGGAATGGGGGTCTGACAACCATGGCCGATCTGGAGACCGGGATCCTGTCGGGGAGAATCCTCGAGGAAGACACCGAGGTCACGTTTGCGGAGCTGTGCGAGGCGTGCGCCGTGCAAGCGGAGGCGGTGGAGGCGATGATCGAGGAAGGTATCGTCTCCCCCACCGGTGGGTCGCAGAGCCGGTGGCGCTTCTCGCGCAGCAGCGTCGTTCGGGTGCGAACGGTCGTGCGCATGCAGCGGGATCTGCAGGTTAATCTCGCCGGCGCCGCGCTTGCGCTCGACCTGCTCGAGCGGATCGATCAGCTGAGTGCGCGATTGCGATCGCTGGAGCCGGACTCGCAAAGTTGAGCGAGGTCCGGCTCAAAGTCGCGACTCCAGCTCACCCGGGTCGGTGACCGGCGCCTCGCAGACGAAGCCTCGGCACACGTAGGCGGTGCCGGCGCCGTCGACCCGCGGCCGGTTTTCCAGCAGCGGCACCGTCGCGCTTTCGCCTTCCGGGCCTGCGGCGACCACCTGGAAGGGTCGATATGCCGCACGCACGACATCGAGCAGCGGAGCCAGCTGTTGGCTGTCGCCGACGAGAGCGACCTCACGCGATTCGGCCACGACCAGGCTCGCTGCATTGAGCCACTCGCCGAAGCCCGAAGGATACTGAGCCAGCAGCTTTCCAACGTTCCTCAGCGAGCGCTCGGCGGTTTCCCGGTAGTCCATTTCGCCGGTCAGCAGAGCGAGCTTGAGCAGAACGTGCGCGGCCATGGCGTTTCCGCTCGGTATGGCATTGTCCTGAATGTCCTTGGGGCGGTGGATCAGTTGCTCGTGATCGTCGCGCGTGTCGTAGAAGCCGGCGTTATCGGTATCGGCAAAATGGGTGCGCATCTCTTCTGCAAGCTCCTGCGCCCATACGAACCAGCGCGTGTCGAATGTCGTTTGATAGAGTGTCAGCAAGCCGTCGGTGAGAAAAGCGTAGTCCTCGAGGTAGGCGTTGTACTTGGCGCGCGACCCCGCCTTCCAGGTACGTAGCAGACGGCCGTCCTCGGCGCGCATGGTTGCATGCAGAAATTCGGCATTTGCGCTTGCGATGTCTGCATAGTCCGCTCTGTCGAGTGCCTGCGCGGCGTCCGCGAACGCGGCCAGCATGAGACCGTTCCAAGCCGTAAGCACCTTGTCGTCGAGACCGGGCCAGATGCGTCTCGAACGCACCTCGTAGAGCTTCCAGCGCGCGGAGGCCATTCTGTCTCTCAGCTCTTTCTCGTCGAGGCCTGACTTCTTTGCGATATCCGAGGCACGGAAATTCATGCGCAGTATGTTGTGGCCTTCCCAGTTGCCCTCGTCCGTAACGTCATACATCTGCATGAACAGCGCCGCGTCATCGCCTAGAATTCCTCTTACCTCATCGGCCGACCACACATAGAACTTCCCTTCTTCCCCCTCGCTGTCTGCATCCTGGCTGCTGTAGAAACCGCCATCCTCGTGACGCATCTCACGGCTGACGTAATCGAGCGTCTCCTCGGTAATGCGACGATAGAGCGGGTTCCCGGTCAGCTGCCACGCATGAAGATAAACCCTCGCGAGCTGCGCATTGTCATAGAGCATCTTCTCGAAATGCGGAGCGAGCCAGTACGCGTCGACGGAGTAGCGGGCGAAACCGCCGCCCAGCTGATCGTAGATGCCTCCCTGGGCCATGCGCTGGAGGGTGAGCTCGGCCATGCCGAGCGCATCCGCATTGCCGCTGCGCACATGCTCGCGCAATAGAAATTCGATAACCATTGGCTGGGGAAACTTCGGTGCCTCACCGAAACCACCCCAGTTAACGTCGAATCGACTTCTGAGATCCTGCACCGCAGCGGTCAGTATCTCGGCGCCGAGGCTGTCGACCTCGGCGTTGATTCCGGCAGTCTGCTGGATGTGCTGGGTAATCTGCTCCGCGCCTTCCTGCACCTTATCGTGTCGGTTCTTCCATGCATCGGCGACACCGACGAGAATTTGCTTGAAGCTCGGCATCCCGTAGCGGGGCTGTTTGGGAAAATAGGTGCCGCTGTAGAACGGCCGTCCGTCGACGGTCAGAAAGACGGTCATCGGCCACCCGCCGTGTCCGGTCATGGCAGTCACGGCACTCATATAAATACTGTCGAGATCCGGGCGCTCCTCCCGGTCGACCTTGATGTTGACGAAGTGCTCGTTCATCAACCGGGCGGTCTCTTCATCCTCGAAGGATTCGTGGGCCATGACGTGGCACCAGTGACATGCCGCATACCCTATGCTGAGCAGAATCGGTTTGTTCTCGCGTTTCGCGAGCTCGAACGCATCGTCCCCCCACGGGTACCAGTCAACGGGATTGTTCGTGTGCTGGAGCAGATACGGGCTGGTTTCCTGGTCGAGATGGTTGGTCACGGCGATCTCCTTTCACCGGCATCCTTGCACAAGTCGCGGTGTGAGCACCACCGTTGATTCGGCCCGTGAGCCGGTCCGGGCGATGCCGCCTCTCCGATCGCCCGCGTTGATTTTCGTGCCAGGGGGTGCAAGCGCCGCCGCCATGCTGCGGTGGCGCGGGCAGCGGCTAGCCGGCTGTGGCCACCAGCAGCCGCTCGTCGAGGAACCAGCCGAGCCAGCGATCGGTCTCCGGCGCGTGACGGTCGTAGCCCTCGAGGTGCGCCTCGTGGGGCTGCGCGCCGGGCAGGGAAAGCTTCGGCGCCCCGCGCTCTGAGCGGCACCAGCTGTCGATCATCTCGCGGGTCATCTCCGGGTGGAACTCGATGGCATAGGTGCTGCCGTCGTAGCGGAACGCCTGGCCGGGGAAATTGTCATTGTGCGCCAGATGCTCGGCTCCCTCGGGGATCTCGAAGGTCTCCGAGTGCCATTGGTAGAAGATCGTTGGAGAGTCGAGAAAATCACTCCCGTGCCGTGTGGGCGAGACCTCGTAGTAGCCGATCTCCACCAGCCCGTCGCGGTGCGGCCCGACCCGAGCGCCCAGCACGCGCGCAATCAGCTGGCCGCCCAGGCAGATGCCGAGCAGCGGGCAGCCGCTCGGCAGCGCGTGCCTCTCCAGCCATTCGAGCTCGGCGCGGATGCCGGGCATGTGTTCGTCGTTGGCGCTCATGGGGCCGCCGAATACGACGCTGGCCGCATAGCCCGTGAGATCGGCGGGGAGCGGATCGCCCATGTTCGGGCAGCGGCGGTCGAGCGCGTAGCCGCGCGCTGTCAGGAACTCGCCCACGCGTCCCGGAGTGGAGTGTTCCTGGTGAACAATGGTGAGAACCTTTGCCTTCATCGAGCTTTTTCTCCAGCAACCCTGGACTTTATCCAAACGAAATAGCCGTGGAAAGTCGCCGGGGCAACGAGAAATGAGGAGCTTTTCACGATTTCGTATCGAGCTTGCTGGATGTGGCCTCTGCCGGGATTTAGAATCTCGCTGCCGGCGCGGGCCGATGCGCATAATCGAGGCGGGTCATCGATCGGAACAATGGCTGAGCGCTACGATGTGGTCATTATCGGCGGCGGCGTGACCGGCAGCTCCACCGCGTTTTTTCTGGCCGCCGGGCAGTTCGACGGCTCCATTGTGGTCGTGGAGCGCGATCCGACCTACGCCCAGGCGCCATCGACGCGGGCCACGGGTGGCGTTCGCCAGCAATTCTCGACACCCGAGAACATTCGCATCGGCCTTTTCGGCGCCGAGTTCATCAAGAATATCGACCAGTACCTCTCCATCGACGGAGAGTCTCCCGCCGTCGACTTCAAGGAACACGGCTACCTGCTGCTCGCCTCCGAGGGCTCGCTCGCGCTCATGCGCGACAATCACGCCGTGCAGCGGGAAATCGGCGCCAACATCGTCTACCAGACCAATGAGGAGCTCGTCGCACGGTTCCCGTGGCTGAACGCCCGCATACTCTCCGGCGGCTTTCTCGGCCTCGAGAACGAAGGCTGGCTGGATCCGTACTCGCTGCTGCAGGCGTTCCGGAAAAAAGCCCTGTCTCTCGGCGTTGAATATATCCACGACGAGGTCACGACCTTGCGGCGCAGCGGTAATCGTGTCTCGNNGCCGGCGCACGCGACGTTGCCGGCCTTGCCGCCCAGGTCGGTATTCGACTGCCCGTGGAGCCGAGGAAGCGGTGCGTCTTCCTGTTCCAGTGCCGCGAGACGACCGGTGCGACACCGCAGGTGATTCTACCGACCGGCGTGGCGTTTCGTAATGACGGAGAACGCTATCTGGCCGTGGTTTCACCGCCGCCTGAGCGGGATCCCGTCACAGAGGAATTCGACATCGACCATGAGCTGTTCGATGAAATCATCTGGCCTGCACTCGCTGAGTGCGTTCCCATTTTCGAGGCGATCAAGCTGACCAATGCCTATTGCTGCCACTATGATTTCAACACGCTCGATGAGAA
>JABAHS010010031.1_pt2 | contig 16738 bp, 12 predicted proteins | sample 7062111 | NCBI WGS metagenome assembly JABAHS01 (sample SAMN14534600, study PRJNA622989) | marine sediment metagenome | biome: marine biome [ENVO:00000428]; feature: marine pelagic biome [ENVO:01000023]; material: deep marine sediment [ENVO:00002113]; isolation source: pool of 4 deep marine... | reverse complement strand
CCGACAAATCCAGCAATGAAACCGAGTACCCCGACTCAATTAGCATGGGGGTTACCAGCTTCCACGCCCACGCTCCGTGCCAAGCACCGTGAACGAGGCAAATATGTTTTTGGGCACTTTGCGCATTCGCAGTGACGCTAAGTAGAGGTGCGGTGAGCGCGGCAACGCTACTGGCAACTAGTTCGCGACGGGTCAATTTGCTCACATGCTTCTCCAACTGAATTGAATGGCGAGGACGCAAGGGAATGCGCTTGGCGACTCGGATTCTACGGACTTCCGCTTTGGATCATCCCCGGTCAGTTTAGCTTAATCCNNGGAATACGCTTGGCGACTCGGATTCTACGGACTTCCGCTTCGGGTTCACGAGCGGACCTTTCGAACCAGTTTAGCCCAACGGCAGCTACCAAGCGTAAAGCACACGCTTCCTGGCGTGGTTTCTCGACGCCTTTCGTCGAACACGTCAGTTCCCACTGGCACCGGACATCCAGGATCGCCGCAACGCCTAGATCTGGACCGCAGATCTCGGCTCAGAAGCAGTAAATGGAGATTAGTCAGGAAACTGCGCATCCTGCGCGTCAGTAAATATCCATGGTCGCTCTCGATCAGAGAAATGGCAGGCTGACTGGAACTCATAGTTTGCTGCACGTCTGCAGTTGTTGTATTAGTGATCTGTCAAATTTCCGGCCGCCGCCTGGTCTCACAAGGGTTGGTGACATGCCAAATGTGAATTTTGAAAATAGACTTTCTTGTAATCCGAAGAACCTCTCGCAGCCGTACGCGCTTGTTGCCCTGGTTTTGCTTTTTGGCGCGCCAGACGCGATTGCCCAAGGACCGTCACCAAGCTACTTCCATGACCTGGGAAGCCAGATTCCCTGGGCAGAATGTGTCGCTTATCAGCCCGGCGGTTCGAGCCAGAAGATCCCTTTCATTCCTGCCATCGTGACGGCTCCTGTACGAGCTCCAGCCGGAACGCAAGGCTATTCGCGCGATGCGAGATTTGACTCGAATCTGGTCTTTGTCGGTGAAGGTCTGGCGGAGACTGCGAATTTCGCGGAACCAGTGCCCGGCATCGATGGTTCTGTAGCGCTCATGTCACTCCAGTCCACGTCATCGGCATCGCTGGAGGAGCGCGTTATGGCGCTTGCTCGCAAAGGTGCTGTTGCCGTGGTGGTTTTTCCTAAGGACAGACAGGTCTTCTATCCAGCCCTCAAGCCCGAGTTGAGGAATGATTTCGAAGACCTTATCCCGGTGATTGGATTGAGCCACGAGACGGCCCGAAGACTATTCGCCGCTCATAGCCCATTGGGCGAAGAGGAGCTGCAACGGTGGATGGAGGGAGGTGAAGCCCCTCGCCTTGGGCGCTTTGTGCCAAGACTGAGATGTTTCTTCGAGGGACGCTTCCGTCGGCTCGAATCATCCCAGATTTCATTACTAAGCCGAGAAAGCGCGATCGACGAAGCGGAATCTGCCGAACTTCTGCGTGTAAATGAGCGATCCGTGACATTCTTGCTAAACCTCTTTGGCAGCAGCGGCATTAAATGGACCAGGACGCCGACAGTCTACTTCAGGGGGCATGATGAAAAAGTTTTCTATACCCTCCACTGGGGCATGGGTCTGGCGAATGCTACCGGCTCGTACCTCTTGTACACAGGACAACCGGATTTTGGGCTGATCGTACATGAGCACACCCATTCGCTGTTCGACAGAGGTTGGGGGGAGACGGTTTCTTTTCTCGCCGAGGGCCTCGCCATGTACGCCCAAGCGCAGGCAACAGATCCAATGCTATGTCACCGAAAGACGATCGACCTGCGCGAGGCCGGAGTCTCGGTGCCTCTGGAAGACCTTCTCGTGCACGAAATTGGCTCTCCAGGCAAAGCCACTGATNNCACTGATTTCGGTTATCCAGCTGCAGGCTCATTTATCGAGTTTCTTCTGCAGCAGGGGGGGCTGTCCAAATTCGAAAAACTCTACAGACAAACCCATCCCGGTCCGGATCTGGACCTGGAAGGCCTCTTGCTAGAGATCTACGGCGCATCCGTAAGTGAGCTGGAAGCTGCCTGGATTTACTGGCTTTCCGACATCGAAACTTCGGCAACAGAGTCAATTACGCGCTAGTACGCGGTGCGCAGCCCAAAATCGGGTCTCTTATCCAAGGCAGCACCGGCAGCCCAGAGGCTGCTTCGGGTCCATTAGCGGCCCTCTAGAGCAATGTTAGCCCATCGGCCTCTACCAGGGGTAAAGCAGACGCTTTCTGGCGCGGATTCCCCACGCCCTGGATCGACCGTCAGCTCTCACCGAGAGCAGTCAGTCGATGACCTGAAAACGGGCGAATTTGTACAGCGGCTCAAGCTCACGACCGGACGGTCGCGAACGCAGCGAAAACGTAGCGTCGAGACGGGCCTCAGCGAGTCTCGGCGGAACGTAGCGGCAAGATAGGTGAGGGCGGTCCATCTAACTTGCGGATTTTATTGACTATGCATCTGCTTGATACGCCAAGGAACCAGGCGGTCGGGGGTTCGAATTTCCGCGGTGCGCCAATATCGAAATTTCGCGGCTCGCGGCCGGGCGCCGGGTGGGCTTTAAAATGGATTGAGCGAGTATCCTTGCTGCTGCAACAGGGCATGCAATGTCATTGCGGAAAGCGCCATCTCCACTCCGGGCAGCAGATCGTCTGGCGTCACGTCGTAATAGGCAGCACTTTGGCCGCAGACGAAGATACGCGCACCGTGATCGATTAGCGCGGCTATGAGCCCGGTGCTTCCTGAAGTCTCCCTCGATACGTCATGGACTGCTGTCCCGTGGACCACAACGGCAACATTGATGCGATCTGCGTCAACGCCGGCCCTTGCGTGCATGTTGATGAAGCGCGCCGCCGAGACCAGTGTGCGGTTCAGTTCTCCGCTATCTGCGCGTTTGGCGACATCGAAACTATGTCTGAGCAGAATGTCTTTTGGGACGGGCACGGTGATATCGACATCGGCTACCGGCCCGTAGTCCTCGATGACCGGGCCGGGAGTGAAAGAGTTCAAGTCTGCATGGGCAATGCCGGGCAGAATGATGACAAGTGACAGCAACGCGATTGAACGCATCTCGGGCTCCTCGACGTAACAGTTATCGGAATTCAGGGGCACTACCTGATTGTAGTCTTCCGGCCGACTCGCGGCGCGACCCAACACGATTCTCCCGAGACAGCAGACCTTGCAACTGCGATGCGCGTCCATGGGTCCACGCGGCGGCGTCCCTTATTATTCTTCCATCACGTCCGACCAATCCGGATTGCGTCGGTACTGTGCCAGCACATACGAACACTGTGGCACGATCCTGATCCCGGCGCTGCGGGCATCGGCAACGAGCCGTTCGACCAGCGCCCTGGCGACGCCCGTGCCGCGCAGGCTGTCGTCGACGCCGGTGTGATCGGCGATGATCTTCGACGATGAAATGCGTGAGTAAGTCAGTCGGCCGCTACCATTTTTTCCTTCGACACGCGCCTCGTAGCGGCCCCGGGACTCGCTCTCGCTGTGGGTGATCGTAATTGCCTGGCTCATCATGAAACTCCTGTTCATTAACGACCTCAGCGCCGGCCGAGGTGCTGGTCGATGATCGCCCGATACACGTTCGCGCCAATACCGATCAGTTCGTCTGGAAAATCGTAGCCATCGTCGTGCAATTGTGGCTGGCCCGTGCCCGATCCGATGCCGAAGAATGCTCCCTCGAATGCCGTGGTGAAATAACCGAAGTCCTCGGACCAGCGGAAAGGCTCGTCGAGCCAGCGGATATCGGCGCATGCCGATGCAGCGGCGGCCTCGATCGTCGCCACGCAGTTTTCATCCGATTCGGTTGCCGCAAATGCCTCGTGCCACGAGAGCTCGTGCTCGAGCCCGCCATCCGACGCAAGTCGTGCGGCCCGCGTTGCAAGTTCTTCACGCACCATCTCGAGGTCGTTTGTCCTGTGCGCACGAATCACGCCCATCACGATGCCTTCGCCAGGGGTCGTGCCGAAATTTGGGCCCTTCTCTGCAGTTCCCAGTTGCGCATAGCTGACGGTTCCCAGTATCGGCGCCGAGACCGAGTCCGATAGCGTGGTGTTGAAACGGTTGACCACATCGATCAGCCCGATCACCGCCGCGCACGGACTGACCCCGTGCTCCGGGTAGCTCGAGTGCGAGGTCCTGCCGCGGTACCGTACGATGAAGCCGACCGACCCCTGTGCAAACAGCCCCCAGCGCAACAATACCTGCCCGAGCGGGTACTTGGGGACGTTGTGGAACGCGTAGACGTAATCGGGCTTATCGAGCGCCTGGAAGCGCGGATCGGCCAGTACCGCCGATGCGCCGGTACCGGTCTCCTCTGCGGGCTGGAACAGCAGGTAGACCTTGCCGCGCGCAACGGGCCGCGCATTCAGGCCCTCGGCGACTGCAACCAGCGTCGCCATGTGGCCGTCGTGTCCACACTTGTGAGATACACCGGGGACCTTCGAGCGGTGCCCGAACGTGTTGCTTTCCTGTACAGGCAGCGCGTCCAGTTCCGCGCGGATGAGTACGACGGGGCCCGGTTCACCGCTGTCGTAAACGGCACAGAGCCCGGTCTGCATCGTGCCGAGCCGGTCAACGATCGCGGTCGGATGGGTCGCGGCGAGCCGCGCCACGATTGCCGCGGCGGTTTCGTGCTCATGCTCCGATAACTCGGGACAGGCGTGAAGTTGCCGGCGGAAGTCGGCGATATCGTCAGCGTTGGTTGCGCACATACCTGGAATTTCCCTTTTCAGTCATCGTCATCTTAGCTCCGCCGGCGCCGGATTTCGCCCCGGCCGGCTTTCCGGTTTGCAGCCGGGCCGTGCATCGGGCTACCTTGCATGCTGACTGCAAGGGGGTTGCATGCATACCATCGGAAATGCGCTGAACGCATGGGCCGCATTCATGTGGGGCACGCCACTGGTAGTGCTGCTCGTCGGCGGCGGTCTCTTCTTCGTGCTGCACTCCCGCGCACTGCCATACCGTTATTTCCGCCACGGCGTCGCGATCCTGGGCGGCAAATACGATGCACAATCCGGAAGCCAAGGCGACATCTCGCACTACAAGGCCCTTGCAACGGCCTTATCTGGCACGCTCGGTATGGGCAACATCACTGGCGTCGCGGTCGCGATCACGGTCGGTGGGCCCGGCGCGATCTTCTGGATGTGGGTCACGGCCATCGTGGGTGTCGCGACGAAGTTCTACACGGCGTCGCTCGCGGTCATGTTCCGCGGGCCGGACGATGCGGGCCATTACCAGGGCGGACCGATGTATGTCATCCGCGAGGCGTTGCCCCGGCACTTCATGCCGCTGGCGTGGCTGTTCGCCGTCGCCGGCCTGTTCGGCACGCTTCCCGTATTCCAGGTCAACCAGCTTGTGCAGGTCCTGCGCGACTTCGTTGCGATCCCAGCCGGCCTGACCGCGGCCGATGATCACTTCACGTTCGACCTGCTTACGGGAATCGTCCTCAGTGCGCTCGTGTTCGCGGTCATCATCGGCCGCATCCAGCGCATCGCGGCCGTCACGAGCCGCGTCGTGCCGTTCATGGTCGTGTTCTACTTCATCATCACCGCCGCGGTGCTGTTCATCCATGCGAATTCGATACCGGGCGCGCTCAAGCTGATCGTTGCGGAGGCGTTCCGTGGCCAGGCGGTCGCGGGCGGTGCGCTGGGTACGGTCATACTGATCGGCGTGCAACGCGGCGCGTTTTCAAACGAAGCCGGTATCGGCACGGAGGCCCTCGCCCATGGTGCCGCGAAGACTGACGAGCCGATCCGCGAGGGTGTCGTGGCCATGATCGGCCCCATCGTCGATACGCTGGTCGTCTGCACCTGTACGGCCCTTGCCATCCTCGTAACCGGCGTCTGGCAGGGTGACGCAGTCGGCGCGAGCCTCACGACGCTCGCCTTCGAAAATACGTTTCCCGGCGTCGGCGGCTACCTGCTCGTGGTGATGGTCTTCTTCCTGAGCATGAGCACCGTCCTCACATTCAGCTACTACGGCAGCAAGTGCGCGGGTTTCCTGTTCGGCACGCGCTTCGAGTCCTGGTACATCTGGTTTTACGTCGGCCTCATCACGCTGGGATCGGTCGCGTCGCTGCGCGCCGTCATCGGGCTGCTCGACGGCATGTACGCGACGATGGCGATTCCGACCATGATCTCGACCCTGATACTGGCGCCGAAGGTCCGCGAGGCGGCGAGTGACTATTTCGCGCGGCTGAAGGCGGAGGATCAGCGCTGAGCCGTGGTCGTCAATACCCGTCGTAATGGTCGTTCGTTGATTGGCGCGTGCAGCAGCGCCGCCACGATCGATAATGCGACGCCGGTCCACCATACGACGTCATAGGTGCCGGTGCGGTCGTAGAGGTAGCCGCCGAGCCATACGCCGAGGAAGCTGCCGAACTGGTGGCTCAGGAAAACGATGCCGAACAGTGTCGCCATGAAGCGCAGTCCGAAGACCTGCGCGACGATCCCGGACGTGAGCGGGACGGTGGACAACCAGAGTATGCCCATCACGGCAGCGAACGCGTAGATCGTCGCCGGCGTCTTGGCGGCGAGTAACAGGCCCGCGATCGCGAGCGCACGAAGCGAGTAGATCACGACCAGCCCGTTTTTCTTCGGCCAGTGCTGGCCGGCGAGGCCCGAAAGGAAGGAGCCCAAGATATTGAACAGGCCGATGATCGCTATTGCGAAGGCGCCGACCTGTGGTGCGAGCCCGAGATCCCTGACGTATGCCGGGAAGTGCACACTGATGAAAGCAACGTGGAAGCCGCAAACGAAGAAACCAAGCGTTAATAGCACGTAGCCGCGGTGTCGTGCCGCCTCGACGATCGCTTCGCCGAGACCCTGTTCTATCCGCGCATCGCCGGCCGCATCCGGATTGCCCGGCAACACGAACGCGAGCGGCACGATGAAGAGCACCGATGCGGCGAGGAAGAAGAGCGCGGAATCCCAGCCGTACTCGGCGATGACCAGCTGGCTGAGCGGCGAGAAGATCACCTGGCCGAGCGAGCCTGCCGACGTACCGATACCGAGCACCAGCGACTGCCGCCCGGGATCGACGGCTCTCGCCATGGCCGCCAACGCGATAGAGAACGAAGTCAACGCGATGCCGAGGCCGGTCAGCACGCCGCCGAACAGGGTCAGGCCGAGACCGCTGGTGGTCGTTGCCATGCCCGCGGTACCTAGGCCGTAGACCACCGCGCCGACGGCGAGCACGCGGGACGGGCCGTAACGATCGGCCAGCATGCTCGCGAACGGTACGCCGAACCCCCAGACGAGATTCTGGACTGCCAGGGCGAAAGCGAAAGTCTCACGCCCCCAGCCGCGTGCGCTGGTCATGGGTTCGAGCAGCAGTCCGTAGGCCGAGCGCGCCCCGAAGCCGAGCAGCGCGATCAGGCAGCCGGCGGCGATCACCAGCAGCGGGGTTTTCCAGTTCCCCGTCGGGCGGCGCGTTTCTGTGGCGGGATTGCCCATAAGTCTCGGAATCCTATACCCAAAATGTGTCGCAGGTCCCAGATTATGTCGGTTTCGGTGACTTATCCTGTACAGGCTTGGGCAAAAGCGCAGGACCCATGCGGTCGTGCGCCAACATCAGCAGGTACCGTCATGCAAAACAAATCAGCCGTTTTCGCCGCCGTCCTGGCGTGCTTTGCCGCGCCGGGCGCAATGGGCCAACAGTCCAGCACCGCGGCCACAGCCCCGAACGGGCTCGAGATCGAGATCCAGTCGCCGTCTCCCGACTTCGTCGCGAATTCAGGCGAGAAGGTCATCGAGGTGGAAGGCATCGCCTCGACCATTGGCGGGGTCAAATACATCGACATGATGTTCGTGATGGATACCTCCACGAGCCTGCGCAGCACGGATCCGAAAGACTATCGCTCCGCCGGCGCCATCGGCCTCGTCGAAAACCTCTCGCCGCGCAGCGATATCAAGATCGGTGTCGTGAGCTTCGACAGCCGCGGCGAGCTCGTGCAGCCGATGACGTCGGACCGCGGGCTGGTCGTGCAAGCCTTGCGTGACATGCCGCGCTCCGGGAGCACGAATCTCGCTGCCGGTATCAAGACGGCGCTGAGAGAACTCGAGGCCCATGGGCGTCCCGGCTCGTCGCGCGTGATCATGTTGTTCACGGACGGCAAGTCGAATCGGCGGGCGGCGCACTCTGCCGCCATCGAGGCGCACGGCCAGGGCGCCACCATCCAGACACTGTTGCTCGGGTCGAGCAAGACCGGCACGGAGATTCTCGACGAGATCTCCTGGGCCACCGGCGGCAGCCTGGTCCGCGTCGAGGATCCGTCGATGCTGCCGCAGGCGTTCCTCGACCTGCGCACGACCGGCGTGGATACGGTGACGCTCAGCGTGAACGGATCCGCGCCTGTGCCGGCGAAACTCGCCGGCGGAACGTTTTTCGGCAGCGTACCGCTTGCGACTGGTGATAATCGCATCGTCGCATTCGCTACCAGCATCGATGGCAGGACGCAGGAATCGTCCATCACCGTCACGGTCCGCGATGCAAGTTGCGCTGCTCTCGAGGTGGCGGCCGTGAAAGCCGGCCGCGAAGTCGTGTCGCTGGAGGACAAGTCGGTCGAGATCGTCGTCGATGCATCGCGGAGCATGTGGGGCCGCATGGACGGCGAACCCAAGATGTCGGTTGCCAAGGAGATCCTGTGGGACGTGTCCCACTGGTTCCCGGAAGACCTCAATCTTGCGCTGCGCGCATACGGTAGTACCAGCCCGAGCGAGAGCGCGGACTGCGCCGATTCCGCGTTGCTGGTGCCGTTCGCCGACGAAAACCGCGGACCGATCCGTGCCGCCATCGAAGGCCTGCGGCCGCTCGGCCAGACGCCCATCGCTTACGCGTTGCAGCAGGCGGGCCGGGATTTCGGTATGCGGAACGACGACCGGGCCGTCGTGCTGGTGACGGACGGCATCGAGAGCTGCGGCGGAGACCCCGTGCAGGCGGCCCGCGATCTCCGTGACCAGGGCATCATCGTGCACGTGATCGGCTTCGGCTTGGGAAGCGCCGCCGACGAAGACACGGCGAGCCTGCAGTCCATCGCCTGGGCATCGGGCGGCCGCTACGTCACCGCGGGCAGCGCCGAGGAACTGAAGGCCGCGCTGGCGCAGACGGTCGCAACGTCGTACAGCGTTTACAAAGGCAGCACGGAGATCGCGAACGGGTCGCTGGGTTCGAGCGCGCCTCTGTACCTGCCCGAAGGCAATTATCGGGTCGAACTCCACAGCTCGCCGCCGCAGAGCCTGTCGGTCGGCCTTTCGCCGCGGGATCGCGTGATCCTGACGCTGGAGAAAGCAGGCGACCAAGTATCCCGGCATGAGCGGCGTGAGCAGATCGGCTACCGCTCTTGCGAGGAAATGGTCGCGAAGATCGAGCGGCTCGAGGCCAGGCAGGAGGCGCTGCACACGGCTACCGAGGAGCCATTCACGACGACGGCCGACTGAATTGCTTCCAGCGGGCACTTCCGGAGAGTCGCTATCCGGGCGTGCATTTGTTTGACCCTGGCACGGACGCCGATTCCGCCGATTTAGGTAACCCCTTATTCCAATTTGCGCATCCGGCGAGTACGGTTCCTGATTGCGACCGTTGACCTGCGCCCGATCCGGGCCGCCTGATGATGTCCGAGCTCGAGCGCACGGTGTGAGTGACCCAGTGCGATTCCATGCGAGCTCCAGCCGCCCGATTTCGAAGTTCACGCGGCCGGTCCGCGATCTCCGGCTGCCTCCCGCAATGCACCATTTGCCCATCGATTTCGTAGCGCATAATAATCGATATAATCAATTGTCATTAGATAAAACATCCGATTTAATATATCGACTGAATGCTACGTTTCTTTCCCCAAGGGAGTAAAACAATGCTCAAACGAACGATACCCATATTTGCCGCTGTAGCGGTAGCGATGTCACCGATGCTGTCATCGGACTTCGCGCATGCAGAAGGCATGGCAAAGCCCAACCAATTCTGGTGGCCCGAGCAGGTCGACCTGAGTCCGCTTCGCGATCACGGCGCCACGTCCAATCCGCTGGGCGAGGATTTCAACTACGCCGAGGCCTTCGCGGCGCTCGACCTCGATGCCGTGAAGAAGGACATCGCGGAGGTCATGACGACCTCGCAGGACTGGTGGCCGGCCGACTGGGGCCACTACGGACGCTTGTTCATCCGGATGGCCTGGCACAGCGCCGGCACGTACCGCACGCTCGACGGCCGCGGCGGCGCCGACGGCGGCCAGCAGCGCTTCGAGCCGCTCAACAGCTGGCCCGACAACGCCAACCTCGACAAGGCGCGCCGCCTGCTCTGGCCGGTCAAGCAGAAGTACGGCAACAGCCTCTCCTGGGCCGACCTGATGGTGCTGGCGGGCAACGTCGCGCTGGAAGACATGGGCTTCGAGACCTTCGGTTTCGCGGGCGGCCGCGTGGACGACTGGGAAGCCGACCTCGTCTACTGGGGCCCCGAGACGGAGTGGCTCGCGGACGAGCGCTACGAAGGCGATCGCGAACTCGAGAAGCCGCTCGCTGCCGTGCAGATGGGGCTGATCTACGTCAATCCGGAAGGGCCGAACGGCAATCCGGATCCGGTGCTGGCTGCGCACGACATTCGCGAGACCTTCGGCCGCATGGCGATGAACGACGAGGAAACCGTCGCGCTCATCGCGGGTGGCCACACGTTCGGCAAGATGCACGGCGCTCACAACCCCGCGGATTGCGTCGGCCCCGAGCCCGGAGCTGCGGGGGTCGAAGAGCAGGGTATGGGCTGGAAGAACAAGTGCGGCAAGGGCAATGCCGAGGACACGGTGACCAGCGGCCTCGAGGGCGCATGGACCGTTACGCCGACGAAGTGGAGCATGAACTACCTGCAGAACCTGTTTGCGTTCGAGTGGGTGCAGACGAAGAGCCCGGCCGGTGCGACCCAGTGGATTCCGAAGAATCCAGAAGCCGCGAACATGGTGCCGGACGCGCACGTTCCCGGTAAGCGCAATGCGCCCGTCATGCTGACGACGGACCTGTCGCTGCGGTTCGACCCGGAGTACGAAAAGATCTCGAGGCGGTTCCTGGAGAACCCCGAGGAGTTCGAGGATGCGTTCGCCAGGGCATGGTTCAAGCTGACGCACCGCGACATGGGCCCGCGCGCCCGCTACGTCGGCGGTCCCGACGAAGTGCTGATCTGGCAGGATCCCGTGCCGCCGGTCGATCACAAGCTCATCGACCAGGACGACGTCACTGCGCTAAAGAACGAAGTACTCGAATCGGGCCTCAGCATTCCGGCGCTCATCCGCACGGCCTGGGCATCGGCGTCGACCTATCGTGACACCGACATGCGTGGCGGTGCGAACGGGGCACGGATCCGGCTCGCGCCGCAGGTGAACTGGGACGTGAACAACCCGAGCGAGCTCGAGGATGTGCTGAATGCCCTCGGCCGCATCCAGCGCGAGTTCAACCGCGCGCAGAAGGGCGGCAAGAAGGTATCGATGGCCGACATGATCGTGCTGGCCGGCGATGCAGCTGTCGCGCACGCCGCAAAGAAGGCGGGCCACGAAGTGAAGATCCCCTTCACGCCCGGCCGCACGGATGCAACGCAGGAGCAGACCGACATCGCATCGTTCGAAGTGCTGCGCCCGAAAGCCGACGCGTTCCGTAACTACTACGGCGAAGGCAACTACCGGTCGCCGATCGACATGATGGTCGACAAGGCCGACACGCTCGCCCTGACGGTGCCTGAAATGACCGTCCTGATGGGCGGCATGCGCGCCCTCGGCGCGAATGCCGGTGACTCGAAGCACGGTATTCTCACGAACGAGCCGGGCACGCTGAGCAACGACTTCTTCGTGAACCTGCTCGGCATGGACACGGAGTGGACGAAGTCGGAGAAGGAAGCGGGCGTCTACGAGGGCCGCGACCGCGAAAGCGGCAAGGTCAAGTGGACGGCCACACCCGTCGACCTCGTGTTCGGGGCGCACTCGGAGCTGCGTACGATTGCCGAAGTGTATGCGTCGAACGGCGGCGAAGAGAAGTTCGTGAACGACTTCGTCGCTGCCTGGAACAAGGTGATGATGCTCGACCGTTTCGACGTCGCGCAGCGTCAGCACGGCACGGCGGTGGCCAGCCGCTGATTGCCGGCTCAACGACTGGAGCAAGCGAACGGCGGCGCGCAATGCGCCGCCGTTTTTTATCTAGCCGCCGTCTATCGCGGCGCGCGGTACCTCGTAGACATCCTTATCGTCGATGACGACGATCCACGTATCGCCCTCGGGATGCGCCTCCGCCTTGCGGTTCGTGGCGTTGACGTAGTCGGTCATGAAATTGATCGTGAATTGTTCGCCGGCTCTGCTCAGGACCACGATCGAGGCCTGTCCCCTGTCCAATCGCAAGATGCCCGCGGGGCAGGTCGCGGATTCCGTATCGCCTACCGCCCGGCAGCGAAGCAGTGTCGTGGCATCGTAGTCTGCCGTGCTGAATGGCGCGGCCGGATTGTTTTCGTCCGCGACAGTTTCCAGTGCCGCCGTGCTCCAGTAGACGAACACGCTCTCGTCGGGGAACCGGAATACCAGGCCCTGGTCGCCGAGGCTGAGCTCGCGCCGGACCTCATTGCCCTGCTGGTCGCGATAGCTACCAGGCCCGTCGCCGACCGGTGCCAGGTGGTGCGTAACGCCGTCTTCGCGCGTGATGGTCACGTAGCCCTGCCGCTGCGAGAACGTGCAGCCGATCATCTTTTCGGTGTGATCGGAGCCAGCCGGGTAGATATCGCACCGTGCGTCGGTCCAGTCGGCCAACGACGGCGCAGCCAATGTAATGCAAAGCAGCGGCAGTGCCCTGCAATGAGTCTGCTTCATGACCGCCCCGGCGGTTTGTACCCGAGAGCTTGAATATAACTCAATGATCCGGGCAGCGGTGGACCTCGATGGTCGCATGGACGATGCCCAGCCCCGCGGGGATTCTCGAGCGGTAATCGGCCGGCGTCCGCGGGTTGTCGCTGACGATCGCAAGGTCCGCGGCATAGATGCCGGGCCCGATGCTCCAGCAGTGCAGGTCCGTGACGCGGTCGCCGGAATCCGTTTCGAGCGATTGCCGGATGGCCGCGAGCACGTCGTCGCCCGCCTGCCGGTCGAGCAGTACCGTTGCGGAGTCCTTGATGAGCCCGTACGACCAACGCGATACCAGCGCCGCGCCCACGATGCCCATGAAGGGGTCGAGCCAGTTCAGCCCGTAGAACTTGGCGGCGAGCAGTGCGACGATCGCGAGCACCGACGTGAGCGCATCGGCGAGCACGTGCAGGTAGGCGGCGCGCAGGTTGTGGTCGTGATGATGAGCATGGCCGTGGTCGTGGGCGTGATGGTGGTGATGATCGTGCGGCGTCGCGGCGAATATCCAGGCGCTCAGGCCGTTTACAACCAGGCCGACGACGGCGACCACCAGGGCCTGATCGTAGGAGATCTCGACCGGGGATATGAACCGCGACGTGCTCTCCGTGACCATGATCACCGCGAAACCGAGCAACAGGACTGCGCTCGCGAACCCGGCCAGGCTGTTCAGCTTGCCGGTGCCGAAGGAGAATCGCTGGTCCGCCGCCAGCCGGCGGGCGACCACGTACGCGAGGAACGCGATGCCGAGCGCCGCGGCGTGCGAGGCCATGTGCAGGCCGTCGGCGAGCAGCGCCATCGAGCCGTAGACCAGCCCGGCGGCGATCTCCACGACCATCATCGTGGCCGTGATCGCCACCACGAGCAGCGTCCGGCGCTCGCCGGGCCGCACCCGATCCTGCGCAAATACGTGGTCGTGCTGCCAGCGTTCGGCGTCTGTCTTGTGCATCGGCGCTTCTGGAGACTCAGTCGACGGAGATTATAAATACATCCTTCTGATCTTGGTCGAGCCGTATCCTCACGGGCATAAACGCTTCGATGATCCCGATGTTCGTGAGCGTGTGTTGTGTGGGCTGCTGTGTCGTGAATCGGCCGCCGCCGGCGATCGCCATCGGTAAGAGCAACTGGTCCGCGAGATGCGCGTCGACCGCGGCAGCGCCGGCCAGGTAATCTGCGACCGCAGTCGCCAATCCTTTGGCGACGGATTCGGCGGGTACGCCTTTCAAGCCGAAATCCGCGAATACCTCGGTCAGGTTTTCGAACTCGAGCTCAACGATGACGGCGTTGCCGGGACCCGTGCCGACTTCGTCCTTGCTCGCGTGAAGCACATCGGGCGGCCATCCGAGGGCATCACCGAGGGTCGCAAGTTCGCGTTGTGCTATGCTCACGGGCAGTCGCGAGACGATCGCCACAGCCTGCTTGCCGAGTAATAAGCCCCGGCTGCAGAGCTCGATCGGCGTCAGTTCTGCGGATTTCTCGACACGCAGTTCGATGCGCCCGCCCCCGGCCGGGTAGAATCCGCGCCGGATCAATTTCACCTCGACCCCTGCGCCCATACGGCGCAACAACGGCAGGTAGGTGTGCGCGAGGAATTCGAACGGCGGGCTCATCGGGTTGTGCGTGCCGCCATCGATCGTGATCTGAAATGGCTGGCTCGTATGCAGTAACGCCGGGATCAGCGTCTGCGCGATGAGCGTGGTGCTGCCAGCCGTGCCGACATCGAAGGCATGACGGCCGCCTTGCAGGTCGCCGGGGGCGAACGTCAACTCCGTGGCACCGAGTCCCGCGCCTTCCACGATCGCGGATGACACGGCTTGCGCGGCCCGGACCGCTGTCAGGTGCTGCCATCGCAGCCCGGGCTTTGCGCGCCGCGCGCGGATATTGAACATTCGAAAAGCCTGCCCCGTAACGATCGACAGGCTAAGCGCCGACCGCAGGACCTGCCCGCCGCCTTCGCCCCGGGATCCGTCAATCGCGAGCATGCTGGATCGAGCCTCGAATCGCCGCCAGACCGGCCGTCGAGATCAGGATACACCGTACCTACATTTCCATTCCGGCCATCGGCCGGGCACGTTCCTGTTCTTCCTCTATCTCCGTCATCGTCGCCTCGGTCAGCAGCAGCACGCTAGCGATCGATACAGCGTTTTCGAGCGCAATGCGAACGACCTTTGTCGGATCCACGATGCCGTGCTCGACCAGGTCCACGTACTCGTTTCGGGCCGCATCGAATCCGATCGCGCCCTCGCTTTCCAGCATGCGGGCAACGACGACTCCGCCGTCCACGGCCGAGTTCTCGGCAATCTGCCGGGTGGGGGCCGTGAGTGCGCGCCGCAGTATCTTGAGCCCGGTTTTCTCGTCGCCTTCCGCGCGCTCCTCCTCTTTCGCGACGGCCGCGACGCACTTCAGCAGGGCCAGACCGCCGCCGGGCACCATGCCTTCTTCGACGGCTGCCCTGGTTGCGCTGATGGCATCGTCGAGCGCCTCCTTGCGGCTTTTCATCTCCGCTTCAGAGGGCGCACCGACGCGAATGACGGCCACGCCGCTGGACAGGCGCGCGAGGCGCTCGTCGAGTTTCTCGCGGTCGTAGTCGCTGGTCGTCCTGTCGATCTCGGCCCCGATCTGGCGGATGCGCGCGTCGATGGCGGCCCTGTCGCCGCCGCCCCCGACAATCGTCGTTTTCTCCTTGTCGGCAATTACGCGCTTCGCCTTACCCAATTGGGCAATCGTCATCTTGTCGAGGGCTGTGCCGAGTTCCTCGCTGACGAGTTCCGCACCAGTGAGTACCGCGATGTCCTGCAACATGGCCTTGCGCCGGTCACCGAAACCGGGCGCCTTGACGGCGAGGCTCCGGAATACACCGCGCAACTGGTTCACCACCAGAGTGGCCAGCACGTCACGGTCGACGTCCTCGGCGATGAACAGTATCGGCTTGCCGGTTTTCACCAGCTCGTCCAGCAGCGGTATCAGGTCGTTCAGGTTGGAGACCTTTCGGTCGGACAGCAGGATCAGCGGGTCGTCCAGCACGGCTTCCATGTTCTCCGTGTCGGTGACGAAGTACGGTGACAGGTATCCGCGGTCGAATTGCATTCCTTCGACGACCTCGAGCTGGGTCTCGGTCGTCTTCGATTCCTCGACCGTGATTACGCCCTTGTCGCCGATCCTGTCCATCGCGTCGGCGACGAGTTCGCCAATACTGGTGTCGTTGTGCGCGGAAATGCTCGCCACCTGGGCCTTGTCCTTGCGGCTCCTGACGGGCTTCGCCATCCGCTCGAGTTCGTCGAGTGCAACACCGACGCCGCGGTCGAGGCCGCGCTTGATGTCGATTGCGCTGGTCCCGGCGACGACGTTGCGCATCCCTTCCGCCAGTATCGCGTGTGCAAGCAGCGTCGACGTACTGGTGCCGTCGCCAACCAAGTCGCCGGTCTTCTCGGCGGCCTGCCTCAACATCTGGGCCCCCAGGTCTTCTTCGGCGTCTTCGAGCACAAGTTCCCTGGCTATGGTCACGCCGTCGTTACAGACGATCGGCGATCCCCATTTTTTCTTGATCAGTACCGATTTCGACTTGGGCCCGAGCGTTACTCGGACAGCATCGGCCAGGGCGGTAGCTCCCCTGAGGACCTTTTCTCTGGCCTCTTCACGGAAGGATAGTTTCTTGTAGGACATCGCTTGCCCTCCCTGCGCTGACAACATTCACCGCCCGTGCGGCCGCACCGGCAATCCTGTCTCCGAATATTGGGGTGGCTACGGCCGCGAAAATACGTACATTTGCGGAGGGCGGGCGGCAGGTTCGAGACGAATTTGCTACTTTCGAATGCGGTATGCGGGCCGGCAACAGGGACTGGCGATGGCACGATCGAAG
>JABAHS010011680.1_pt1 | contig 16743 bp, 18 predicted proteins | sample 7062111 | NCBI WGS metagenome assembly JABAHS01 (sample SAMN14534600, study PRJNA622989) | marine sediment metagenome | biome: marine biome [ENVO:00000428]; feature: marine pelagic biome [ENVO:01000023]; material: deep marine sediment [ENVO:00002113]; isolation source: pool of 4 deep marine... | reverse complement strand
TTCGGGTAAGCCTGTTTGGGTTTGTAGAGCTTGGCTTCGTCTTCCGTAAGCTGTTCGATCTTGAACGTCCAGCGCGCCAGCGTGGAGCTGATACGCAGCTGGTAGCGGCCGCCTTCGTTAAAGAGCTTGACGCCGTTGCCGCGCCGTTTGGCGTGCAGGACCCGGCCGACATGGCGTCCCGACCGGGCTTCGACCAGCGTCACGTCGATTGCAACCATGGTTTCGTAGTCGCCGTCCACACGCCAGTCGAGGATCCACGGAGAATCCACGGAGAATGTTGCCGTGGTCGTGTTTCCCGTGCCCGAAAACTGGCGGACGAGTTCTTTCGACGATGCCGGCAACGTGACAAGCGCCAACAATCCGATCAAAAGTGTTTTTTTCATGTAGCCATTCCCATCTGCGGTATTTATTCGACCCGCCTCAGCAATCTCCGTTCATACTGCTTATCCAGTCGACTATCAACCGCACGCCCTCGGTATGGACCACGCTGCGACCGAGTTCCGGCATGGCGATGTCGGGATCGGTATGTTGCATGCGGAAGGTGACAATCGATTCCTCCGGCCGGCCGGGGTGTATGTCGTAGCTGCGTCCGCCGCTGCCACGGCCGACGGCAACCGGTGTCTTGCAAACACCGTAGTAAGTGTCGATCGGCGCCTCTATGTTCAGGTGCAACGCCGACGTATCGGCTGCCCCGTTCGGGTTGTGGCAGTGCGCGCAATTCGAATCGAGATAGGCTTTGGCCCGCTGCTCGAGCGTCGCTTCGCCCGGGTTTGACCAGCGTACGCCGGCCGGCGGCGACGCGCTCAGGCCACTTAACATGCCGTGTCGGGCCCAGTGCTCGAGCTGAGTGCCCTGCTCTCCCCACCAGGCATAGGCCCGGTTCAGTTGCCAGGCCTTGGGGCCCAGCGGACTCAGCGCCTTCGCGCTGTGATCCGGCGTGTGGCAGCCGCCGCACTGATTGGTATCGGGAACGACATAAGTGAATGATTCCGCACCCTGCGCGCCAACAAGCTCCATCCTCCGCGCGTCGCCTGCGATCTCGAGTACCGCATCCGTCTGTGCATCGTTCCAGACATAAGGATATGCCTTCCAGCCATCCGCGTAATGCACGAGCAGCCGTGTCTCGATCAGTACGATGTTATCGAGGTCGAACTGGCTGTCCTGATTCAACAGAGACTCACGATCGGCGCGAACAACCCGAAAATCGTCGTTACTCCAGCCAGCAGCTTTTTCGTAATGAAACGTCTTACTGATGATCGTGCCCACCGGGAAATCGAGGGCGCCGTCTTCGTCGTAACTTGCCGAAGCGCCATCGGGCAACCACACCGTGCGAAACTTGAACGCATAGTCGGTGAACAGCGGCGTATTCAGGTCGTAGGGCACGACGCCCTCGTTGATTTCGAATGACCTGCCGTCAGCGAATACGATATTCCACGCGCTGAGGTTGGCCGGAATTTCTTCCGCAGCGTGCAGCACAACGGGTTGCCGGGCGGGACTACAACCTGCCAGCCAGGCGCCGAGCACGACAAATATGAGCACGTTACGCATGGTTAACCGAGCGGGGCGGCCAGGACGACCGCCGGCAGTTTCTCGTGCCGGCAATTGTGTTGCTCGGCGTCCACAACGATGTTTTCGCTGCCGTTGCCGAGGTCTGCATTCAGTACTTCGGCATCCCCGTTGTCTACGCAGATCGCGAACTCAGGCCGCAGGTTTCCGTCGGCATCGATCTTGTCGGCATTGACGTAGCCATCCCAGAGCACGTCCGGCAGGCTGCCCGTAAGCCCGAACATTGCTACTTTGAGAGCTTTCAGGTCCAGCCCGTCCGGCGAGGAGCCGCCGCCGGAGAAACGGTTGCCATAAACGTAAATGGCTTCGGGGTAGGGATCGTAATCCGCAGCCATTTCCCGCGTTCCCTGGTAGCCGGTCGCAAAGTAACTACTGATGATGATGTTTGCCGTTTCGTTGTCAGCGATATCGTTGTCGAAGATTTCGACCTTGTCGTTGGAATTGATGACGACGCCCGAGCCGGCCGGTACGCTGGCGACCGGCGTGCCCTTAGCGCCGAAGTTCCGGGTATTGTTGCCAACAACGATGTTTTGAAACACGCGCGTGCTGTGGCCCGGCTGGGGCAGATCCGGCATGTTGAAAACGAGAATGCCGCCCGTGTTCTCGGTGGCGGTATTTCCATACACGTCCGCATCGAAAGTATTCTCGATTTCGATGCCGGCGACGTTTCGCTCGGCCCGGTTGTTACGCACGACCACATTTCTTGACTGGCCGACATAGATGCCGGCATCCGAGGCAGCGATCGCAACACATTCTTCAATCAGAACGTTTTCGGTCTGCACGGGATAAATGCCGTACGCGCCGTTGTTCGTATCCGGACCGTTCGTCCATTCCGTGCGGACCCGGCGTATGACGATGTTCCTGCCCTCATTGATCTTGAGCCCGTCGCCGGCCGTGTCTTCGATCGCCAGGTCCTCGATCGTGAAGTCGCTCGCGTTGACGAGCAGGCCCTCGGCGCCCTGCACCTGGTCGCTAAAGGACAGGATCGTCTTGTCCATGCCCTCGCCGCGAATCGTTACTCCGGAGACGTTCAGCGACAGGCTGCGGCTGAGCTTGTGGACGCCGGCCGGAATCGTAATGACGTCGCCGTGCGTGGCGTTGATGAGTTGAGTCTGCAGCTGTTTGCGAAATTCCGGCGAAGGAGCGGCATTCTCCGGCGCTTCCTTCGAGCACGCCGCAACGACAGCGAACAAAACGATGCTGGTCGAAATTCCTGGTCTGGTCACAAATCGCGCTCCCTGATTCACCGTGCCAGACATAGGGTACCATCAGCGGGTGAGACGCCCGGTCACTGTTATTTTCGTTCTTGTAACGGCGGTTGCCTGCATGACCGTCGTGTATTGCCTGCGTATGGGCTGGATCCAGCCGGCGGCAATCGCGAAGGTCTTTGCTTCGACGGGCTTTTTACTGGCGGCGCTGTCGGCCGGCGTACTCGAAACCCGATTCGGCCGCGTCATCCTCGCCGGCCTCATACTTTCAATGGTTGGAGACATGGCGCTGATCAGCCCGTCCCGGGAGTCTTTCCTCGTCGGGCTCAGCGCGTTTCTTCTGGCGCATATTGCCTACATCACCGGGTTTGTCGGCTATGGACAGGATCGTCGTCGCGTCCTGATCGCGGCCGGGCCCGTCGTCGTCGCGGCCGTCGCGGTACTGGCCTGGATGATGCCATACGCCGGTGATGGCCTGGCGATGCCTGTGCGAATCTACACGGCGGTCATCAGTCTCATGGTCATTACGGCATTTGGCGCACATGCGGCCGGCGCATCACGACTTATCGTCGCCGGTGCAGTCATGTTCTTCCTGTCCGATCTGTCCGTCGCATCCCTGCGCGTTGTCGGCACGGATTTTCCTGCGTATGTTTGGGGAATGCCGTTCTATTACGCAGGTCAGCTAAGTATCGGGCTGGGCGCGGCAGCCACGACCGCGCCGCCGGAAAGCGAAGAACTCGCATGATGGACATCATTCGTTCAGAAGACCGCGGCGCGGCCGATCACGGCTGGCTCAAGGCGAAGCACACATTTTCGTTTGCCGACTATCACAATCCCGAGCGGATGGGCTTCAGATCCCTGCGCGTAATCAACGAAGACCGCATCGAGCCGGGCCACGGGTTCGGCACCCATCCACACAGGGACATGGAGATCGTCACCTACATCATCGAAGGCGCGCTCGAGCACAAGGACAGCATGGGCAATGGCTCGGTCATACGTGCGGGCGACGTCCAGAGGATGACGGCAGGTACCGGCGTTTTTCACAGCGAGTTCAATCATTCGCAGGAAGACCAGGTGCACCTGCTGCAGATCTGGATACTTCCCGGCCGGCCCTCGCTGCAACCGGGTTACGAGCAGCTGAACTTCGGTCGGGACGATAAGCTCAACAAGTGGCGACTGATCGGATCAAGCGACGGGCGCGATGGCTCGGTGACGATCCATCAGGATGTCGAGCTCTACGCAACCATTCTCGAGAGTGACCACGAGGTCGAACACGCTTTTGCAGCGGGGCGCAGAGGCTTCCTGCAGATCGTCAGCGGTTCCGCGGTCGTTGAGGGAGAGACTCTTGATGCCGGCGATGCGATGGCACTCGATGGCGTCGAAACCTTAACAATGTCGTCGCAGAAAGATACCGAAGCATTGCTGTTCGATCTGGCGTGAACCCGTAGCTCCAGTCGCTATTCCAACTGTTCAGCCGCACTGCGCCGGCGGCTGAAGTACTCGTAAACAGGAAGCCCGCTGGCAATAAGCGCAACGCCGGCAAGAGCTCGCCATGGCATCGCCATCATTGAATTAACCAGCAGGAAACTGCTGACCAACAGGAACAGGGCCGGCATGAGTGGATAGCCCCAGGCACGATAAGGTCGCTCCGCGCCAGGCATGCGTCGCCGCAGGACGAAGAGTGCCGCGCCATTCAGGCCGAAAAACACCCACAGCACGAATATGTAAATGTCTGTCAGAATGTCGAACGTCCCCGAGACCGCCAGCACGACTGACCAGAGGCCGATCGCCACGACGGCAACTGCCGGCACTTTGTTTGCCGATATACGAGCGAGACCGGCAGGCAGAAGGCCGTCCCGGGCAAGTGCGAATGGCACGCGAGAGCCGGACAACAACGTAGTGTGAAGGGTGCCGTATGCAGACAGCATCAGGCCGATCAACAGCACCGCGGAAATCCAGGGGCCAAAGCTGCGAAATGCGACTTCGCCGGCGACGGAGGATGTTTCCGCAACACTTGCAACCTCCGCGGGCGTCAGAACATAGAAATAGGCTGTATTGATGAACAGGTACAGCGCTATGACAGTCAGCGTCCCGCCAACCAGTGCCCGCGGCAGCGTGCGCCCCGGGTTCTTGATTTCACCGCCGAGCGCCGCAATGACCGCCCAACCGTTATAGCCCCACAGGGCACCGAGCATCGCAGCCCCGAACCCCTTGACGCCTAGCCTGGCCCCTTCGGGTACGCCTTCGCAGGTGCCTCCTGCCGCATTCAAGGAGTAGTTTTGCCAGGAGCCGTCCGCGATAAAGTACGCGCCCAGCGCCACCAGCAGGACCAGTGCGATTTTTGTCAGGGTCAGGATCGTTGCGGTATTGCCGCAGGAGCGGACCGTCATGAGATTGACGGCCGTACCCACGGCCACCACCAGCACCGACAAAAGCTGAATAGCCAGTGGCGATAGCGTTCCGCCCATCAGATCATTCAGGAACATGATCATGATGATGGCCGCCGCCGCAACCGAGGCCCCGAGCGCAATGGTTTTCGTCCAGCCATAAAGGAATGCCCAGCGCCGCCCGAAGGCAGCATCGAGAAAGTGATACTCGCCGCCCGACCGCGGCATCATGGCGCCGAGTTCGGCATAAATGAGCGCGCCAGCCAGCGTCAGCAGCCCCGCAACGAGCCACACTACGAGAACCATTTCCGGTGTGCCGACGTTGCAGGTCATCACGCGCGCTTTGACGAACACGCCGGTCCCGATGATGTTCGCCAGAATGACGGCCGCGGCCGGAACGACCGTTAATGCGCGAACCAGTGATTTCTCGGTCACGACGCTCATGCCTCGCTTGATCTGGAAGGAAACTGCCGGAACAGCACCCAGCCAAAACCGGCGGCGAACAGGCCGAACACGAACGCGCTGCCCGCCAACTGGACAACCTGGTGGTCGATCGCCTCCCTGGCGAGCATGACTGTCACCATTGCAAAATGCAGAAAATTTCCCAGTGCAAGCGGCCGGGCATAGATGCCGCCGATGATCACGCCGCGCGCGGTCCAGTTCAGCAGTGCAAAGCCAAGATAGACCGCACCCATCATTTCGATAAGCAGGATGGTTGGCCCATCGGGTTCCGTGCCATGCCGCTGCAGCACTTCGTATGGGAAAAACGAAGTCAGGATTCCGAGTAGTGCCAGGAACAAGGCGCTCAGACCCATTAGTATTCTTGTACTCATGCCCTGCATCATACAGGACCCGATGGAAACGCCTTTCTAGTCGAGGCTACGCAACAATTCTCTCGTCTCGTTTCTGACGTCTTCGATACTTGCGAGCACTGCTTCGGCGCTCGTCTGATTTTTACCCAACCACGACCAGTGTTCGTCCCATGTGGCGTGGAGCCTTTCCGCCGAAGACGGCTGCGGACCCTCTAGAATCTGCGAAAGATCGCGAATCGTCAGTACGATAGCCCATCCCGAACGCGCGCTACCGCGGCTCTCCGTGTCGCGGTCGTAGTGCAGGTAGAAAACGAGTTCCTGCAGACTCTCCAGTTTCTGCAGTACCTCCACGGAGATCACTCGCTGATTACGATTGTACTCGGTACGCTCGTTTCGCCAGGTATTGTAGCTTAGACTGGAAACGGCCACGACGAGACTGATCAACGCAACGGAATTGCGCCGAACCTGTTCTTTGAAGCCGTTACGCGCCATTACTTGCATATTAAGTCAGACCGGCGCCTGACCTGTTTTATTTCACGTCCTGAAGGCGATTGAGTCGCATCAGCCAGGCAACGACCGCAACTCCGGTCGCGGCTATGGCGGCAAGCAGGTAGAACAGGTTTCGGAATCCCGTGAATCCCGCATCCGCGTCGAGAATGACGCCGGTCACCCAGGGGAAAAAGAAATCCGGCGTGTAGCCGATAAAGGAAATCAGCCCTACCGTCGCGCCAGTAATATGTCGCGGCGTTTTCGTCTCCTGCAGCAACGCGAAATAAATACCGCGCAGTGAAAACACGGCAACCAGGGTAACGGCCATGTTCGCGATGATGATGCTCAACGACGCAACACCGGGCATGAGCATTGATAATACGGTGAACACAATGGCAAGCACGACGAACGCGACGCCGATCGAGCGCGTTGCGCTAAAGCGATCGGCAATTATGCCCGCAGCCAGTGCCGCAACAGGCCGCACGAAAGAGCCATAACTCCCCCACCGTGCGCCATCCACCTCGTCCATGCCGAGCACCACGACCAGGTACTGAACGTAATAATCCGTAGCACGAAAACAGCAGTACGCACACACGATCACAGCGGCTTGCGCCCAAACGATGGGCTTCTGCAAGACGATCAGCATGTTGGGAAACGGATTCCGCCGTTCGACGACGGTCGGGCCCGGCTGTGGAAGCGTGAACCAGACCAGCACGCCGGTCGCAAACGCCGCTGATGAATAGACTAAATACACGGCACTCAGACCTGCCTCGCGGTCCGCCGCGGTCACCGACTCGCCGTTTTCCGGCATAAAGACGGCGAAGATCGCCACCGCCAGGACGGCAAACAGTGCCTGCGTAATACCTCGACCCGCCTCGAGAATGCCGAATGCCGCGCCCTGGGATGACTGCCCGCCCCACTCCCTCGTTGCCCTGATCAATGCTCCCCAGAAAAGGAAGACAGTCGTGACACCCCAGAATCCGTTCACAATGCCCAGCGCCGCCGCGCCGGGCAAGGTAGCAATGTAAAGGCCACCAGCCCCGGTCGCGAACAGCGACAGCGTAAGCAGTGTTCTTGCAGAATAGCGATCTGCCAGTGCCCCACCGGGAAAATAGGACAGCATTGCCGCGATGCCATAGGCTCCCAGCAGGTAGCCCAGCTCTGTATGTGTAAGCCCGAATACTTCGAGAATGGTCGGGCGAAAAAAACGTACCGTATGAAATGGCAGTCCAAACACCATCTCGCCGGCGACGACGAGCACAATGATGTACAAATATCGCGTCACTTCTTATGCTGTTATTGGTACGCTGTCACAAACCACCTTAGCACAGCCATCCAGGGGGAGCCGATGAGGATCACGATACTCTGCGCGATCGGTCTAATCGCAATGGGATCCATCGCAAGAGCAGACACGCCGGCTACGCTGCGCGTCGATTATTTTCACTCGGGAAACAGCGACGCGGAAATGTTCAGCCTCGACCAGGTGGTCGTCGAGCCGCTGCCGTGGACGGGCAACATGCACCAACCGATCGACACGACGCTGCGCGGCAAATATCTGTTCGAAATCGTCGACGCGGAATCGGGCGATGTTGCGTGGTCGAGGAGTTTCAGCAGCATCTATGGCGAGTGGGAGACGACGGGTGAAGCGAGGCAAATCAATCGCAGCTTCCACGAGTCGGTGCGCTTCCCGATGCAGAAGAACGTATTCGATCTGGTACTGAAGAAACGCGGCTCCGGCAATATCTTCGTCGAAGTCTGGCGTATCACGCTCGATCCGAACGACTACATGAACCATCGCGAGGCGGCGATGTTTGCCGACCGGGTCGTCGCCGTTCTCGACAATGGCGATTCGTCGCAGAAAGTCGACCTGCTGATTCTCGGCGACGGTTATACGGCTGAAGAGCATGACCAATTCATTGCCAAAGCGCGAGAGCTCTCGGAGGCTCTTTTTGCGAGATCGCCATTCAAGGAACGCAAGAGCGACTTCAACGTGTGGGCGCTCGCACCGGCCGCAGCCGAGTCCGGCATTTCACGACCGTCGACAAACACGTACCGCGATTCGCCGGTCGGCGCGACCTACGATGCGTTTCGCTCCGAACGGTACATCCTGACCTTCGACAACAAGGCAATGCGACGCATTGCATCGTCGACACCGTATGACTTCATCGAAATCCTGACGAATACCGAGACCTATGGCGGGGGCGGCATCTATGGTCTTTTCAGCACGGCAGCAGCTAACAGCGAATGGGCGCCCTACCTGTTCGTGCATGAATTCGGGCATCACTTCGCCGGGCTGGCGGATGAGTACTACACGAGTTCAGTTGCCTACGAAGCGCCGTCCGAAATCACCGAGCCCTACGAGCCCAATGTAACGGCACTGCTCGATCCGGAGAATCTGAAGTGGAATCACCTCGTCGGGCCGATAACGCCGATTCCGACACCCTGGCCAAAAGCCGAATACGAGGACTTCTCGATCGAGTACCAGGAGAAACGCCGGCAGATGCGCGCCGACAACGCGCCCGAAGCGGAAATGAATGAGCTGTTTCGGTCAGTGCAGAATTTCAGCGAAAACCTGTTCGCACGGGCTGAGTATCGCGATGCCGTCGGGGCATTTGAGGGCGCGAACTACCAGGCACAAGGCTATTACCGGTCGGAACTGAACTGCCTGATGTTTACGCGTACGGAAGAATTCTGCCTCGTCTGCCGCGCGGCCATCGACAAGGTTATCGACGAGTACGTCCTAGGCCCGTAACTTGTAGCCTGTCCGGAAGATCCACCACACGGCGACAAGACACGCTGCCAGGAACGTCAGCACCATCGCCAGGCTCAGGCCAACCGCGACGTCCGCATTTTCGTAGAATGCCCAGCGAAAACCGCTGATCAGGTAAACGACCGGGTTGAACAGGCTCACGGTCTGCCAGGCCGGCGGCAGCATGCTGATGGAGTAGAACGTGCCGCCGAGAAAAGTCAGCGGCATGATCACGAGTATCGGCACGATTGTGAGCTTCTCCCAGCCGTCTGCCCAGACGCCGAGAATAAAACCGAACAGGCTGAACGACACCGAAATCAGCACGAGAAAGAACAACATGATTACCGGGTGCGTAACATCGATAGTGACGAAGAAACTGGCGGTAAACAGAATGACGCACCCGATAATGACTGATTTCGTCGCGGCCGCGCCGACGTAGCCGATCACAACTTCGACGAAAGACACCGGCGCCGATAACACCTCGAAAATCGTGCCGGTAAATTTTGGAAAATAGATTGCGAACGACGAATTTGAAATGCTCTCCGTCATGATCGACAGCATGATCAGGCCAGGCACGATGAAAGCGCCATAGCTAACGCCGTCGATCTCCGTGATCCGGGATCCGATCGCAGCCCCGAAGATAACGAAATAGAGCGACGTCGACAGGACAGGAGCGACAATGCTCTGCACGACGGTACGCATCATGCGCGCCATTTCCGTGCGGTATATAGCTCTTATCGCGTAGAAGTTCATTGTCTCTTGCTCACGAGGCTGACAAAGATCTCCTCCAGCGAACTCTGCTTGGTTTTCAGGTCATTGAAGCGAATACCGGCGTCGTGCAGCGTTCCCAGAAGCTCGGTTATTCCGGTGTGTTCCCCTCGCGTGTCGTAGTGATAGGTCAGCTCCGTGCCATCGGCATTGAGCTCGAGACGATATCGGTCGAACTGCCCGGGAACTTCGGAAAGCCGCTCTTTGAGATTCAGAACGAGCTCTTTTTTGCCGAACTCTCGCATCAACTTGTGCTTCTCCTCGACCAGGATGATTTCGCCGTGGTTGATGACGCCGATGCGGTCGGCAAGCTGCTCGGCTTCTTCGATGTAATGCGTCGTCAGGATGACTGTCACGCCCGACTCGCGCAGGGACCTGACGACATTCCAAAGGTCCTGGCGAAGCTCTACGTCCACGCCGGCGGTTGGCTCATCGAGGAACAGAATGTCGGGCTCGTGCGCCAGCGCCTTCGCGATGAGATTACGCCGCTTCATGCCACCCGACAGCATCAGGATCTTCTCGTCTTTCTTGTCCCAGAGCGACAGTGACTTGAGCACCTTCTCGACGTGTTCCGGGTCTTCGGGTTTACCAAAGAGCCCGCGGCTGAATCGGGCCGTATTCCAGGGCGTCTCGAAGGTCTCGCTGGGCAGTTCCTGCGGCACCAGGCCTATCCGGGACCGCGTCGCCCGGTAGTCGGTCACGTTATCATGGCCATCCACGGTCACCGTGCCGCTCGTCTTGGTGACAATGCCGCAAATGATATTGATCAGCGTGGTCTTGCCGGCACCGTTCGGCCCGAGCAGTCCGAAAATTTCGCCGCGATCGATATCGAGGCTCACCGACTTCAAAGCCTCGAAACCGCCGGCGTAGGTCTTCGTCAGATTGTCGATGCTGATTATTGGCTGCATGTCGTCACTGCGAGAATTAGTAAACAGCCGCGATCCTGGCGGCGACCGATAGTGACAGATTGCCGGCCGTATCGGCAAATTGTAACGAGGTCAGCGCCAAGCATTCGTATTCATTCGACCCATTGCTCCGGCAACGAGGACCAGTGCGACGCAAACCAACTGAACGATGCTGAAGGGGCCAGCGAACTCGACATGATCGGCACGCAGGAACTCGATTCCGAAACGAACCAATGCGTAGCCGGTGATCGCGAGCAGGGTCAACGTGCCCGGCGCCAGCCACCAGGCGACCCTCCGGGGAAATGCGGCGAGCAGCGCCAGCAAAAACGCGGCCTCATACAGCTGCGTGGCATGGACGGGCAGCGACGCGGCAGCGCCGGGAGCGATCAGCCCGAGGGCAACGTGCTCCTCATGTGCGAAACCACCGGCCGGAAACGCGACGCCGAGCCATTGAAAAGCGTCGCTGCTGACCGGGTCGCCCCAGCAACAGCCGGCCAGGAAACAGCCGATGCGCTGAATCGCAATCGCCGCAATCGTCGGCAGTGCGAATGCATCAGTCAGGCGACCAAATTCCAACCTGGCGACCCGGCTGTAGATGAAAACGACAAGCAGGCACGTGATGATCAGCGGAATTAGCTGGATTCTCGGATCGGGGCGCAGCGCGACAAACAGGAAACCGGTCAAGAGCGCGAGCGGTAGCACCAGGTCGATATGCGAGGGCTCGATGCCGTTCTTCTTCGCGTTCCTGCGCGCCAGCCACCAGCAGGTGACCAATGCGAGCATAAGCATGAGCCCGTAGCTCGTTATCCAGTCCAGGCTGCCGAGGTGCGATTGCATCTGTTCTTACAAATCCAGTTCGTCAGGCACCACTTTGCCAGCAAACAGACTGTAGTCGTCGGGCTGGATGCGGAAGAAGTGTCGGGGATCAAGCTCGGAACCTGAGTAGATATCTTCGTTTTTCGCATTGCGCTTCAGCACTCGTTCGAAAGCCCGACGCGCCGAACGAAGAGTATCTGGATCTCTGGGCAACCCGTCTTCGTCGAGCTTCTTGATGGCCTTGTTTTCGTCGAGCTCATTGAACGCTTCGTCGTCGGGGTTGATGGGCCTAAGAGTGAATTCATCCTCTCCCGACTTTTCGATTCTGTAGCCCAGCCAAAGGGCAGGCTCGAAACCGTGGTCCGTATCGAACAAAGCTTTGGGCTCCCAGGTCAGAAACCATGTATCGGCGAGCTTCTTTCGCCAGGCCTTGTACGAGGACTGTCCGTCTCGTTTCAGACAATCTTTGCCCAGCGTGCGCAGGGCCAACATGATTTCATCGCGGGTTTCCGGCTCATCTTCGTTCCATTCACAGGACTCCTCTTCGATATCGAGGCCATACAAAGTGACGAGCCACGTTCGCTTGTCGAAGGGTTCGAACAAGACTATTGCCAGATTCCCTTCCTCCTCGACCTGGAGCCAGATTCCGCTCAATTCTTCGTCGACGCGGCTGCGTTCCGGATCGCCGATCGGCACCGGCAGGCAGGCCAGCAGGCCGATAATGAACGGGATCATGAGAATTGCGGTCACCGCGCCGGAGATGGAACGAGTTGTGGGCTTCATCGGAGGCTCCTTCGGCAATCAATTCGAGTACGCTGAAAAACATAGTACGCCTGCGGGCGACTATCGTCCTTAGGAAAGGATGATGTTTGTCTTAGGCGATGAGGCTGTAGCTAAGCGCCAAACTCATCGGCGTAGGCAAATAAAGCGACGGCGCCGCCGGTATGCAGGAATACGATGTTTTCCGCACCGGCAAAATGGCCCGTGCGCACAAGATCGATCAACCCCGACAGCGCCTTGCCGCTATATACCGGATCGAACAGCAAGCCCTCGAGCCGGGCGAGCAAGAGTACGGCTTCTTTCATCGCCTCGGTAGGAACGCCGTAACCATCGCCGACGTAGTTGCAGTTTGCGACGACGTCCTCGCGCACAACGATGCCTGGCGAGCCGATAAACTCTGCGGTTTCGCAGGCCAGTTTGAACACCTTGTCTTCCTGCTCTGCTTTCGGCGCGTTGACGCCGATGCCGAGCAAGGGGATGTCGCTTTTCATCACCTTGAGCCCGACGACCATCCCGGCCTGGGTACCGGCGCTGCCCGTTGCGTGAACGATGTGATCGATCGCCAGTTCCCGCTCTTCCGCCTGAGTCAATAATTCGCTCGCGCAGTTGACATAGCCGAGTGCCCCGACACAGTTCGATGCCCCGCCCGGGATGATGTACGGCTTGCCGCCCTTGTCTGCAACCTCCGCTGCAACTTCTTCCAGCGCGCGATCGAAATCCGTTCCACCCGCATACTCACGCAGGTTGGCGCCGAAGATCCTGTCGAGCAGCACATTGCCGGAGTTACGGTACAAATCGCCTGGATGTGCAATGCGGTGCTCGAGCAAGACTTCGCATTTCAGGCCGAGCTTGCAGGCCGCCGCCGCAGTCTGCCGAACGTGATTCGACTGCACTGCGCCGACGGTCACCACGGTATCGGCACCCTGCTCCAGCGCCTCGGCCATGGAATACTCGAGCTTGCGGGTCTTGTTGCCGCCGGTCGCAAGCCCCGTGCAGTCGTCGCGCTTCACATAGATCTCGGGACCACCAAGGTGTTTACTGAGCCGCGGCAGGTGCTCCAGCGGCGTCGGCAGATGCGCCAGGGCAACCCTGGGAAACTGGGACAGTGACATTACGGCTCCTTCGCGAATTTCACGGTGCGTCTTGCGAGCTCATCCGTTGAAGAGACTAGCGGCACGGATATCGTGCTGTCACTCAGAACCAGCGGAATCTCGGTGCAGCCGGCGATGATGGCCTGCGCGCCTCGTGCCTCGAGATCGTTTGCCAGCTTGCCCATCTCGTCTCTTACCGGTTCGCTCTGGTCTCCGCCTTTGATCGCGAAAATAAGTTCCATCAACCGCGATAATTCCTCGTCAGTCGGCAGCATGACTTCGTAACCGTTACCTGCAAGCGCTTTCTGATAGACGCCCGCCGCAACGCAGCCGTTCGTGGCCAGCAAACCGATTCTCCGGGCCTTCGGCGCCCTCTCGACAATTGCCTCTATCGTCACGTCGATGATGGATAGCAGCGGAATTTCGACGGCGGATCGTATGCTGCCCTCGAATACATGTGCGGTGTTACACGGAATAACCAGAAAGTCGGCGCCGGCCGCTTCAAGGCGGGTGGCCATTTCGGCAAGTGCCGGCGACGGATCTTCGCCGCCTTCGAGGATCGCTGCCTGCCGGTTGGGCACGGTCGGGTTGTGATCCACAAGCATGTGCAGGTGATCCTGATCGCCGGCGGCCGGTGTCATGGCGATCACTTTGGCCATGAAGTCGACAGTGGCTTCCGGACCCATGCCCCCCAAAACGCCGACAATTTTGTGCCTCACCTTCACTCAAAGCCCCTCAAAAGATTCAATCTATCGAGATACTGCTCTCAGACTGCCGTCGGCCGCAAGATCAGGATCCTGGAGCGGGTGAAGGGAATCGAACCCTCATTCTCAGCTTGGGAAGCTGATGTTCTACCATTGAACTACACCCGCATATCAGGGCATTAGCTCTCACCTGCAGCTCAGTGAGCATAAAAGTGAGAGTACTCGGATTCTAAGCGATTCTGGGGCGATTGGAGAAGAGATTAGGCGGCCAATGCCTGAATACAGCAAAGCGGGTGCCACAGGTTTTTAGCGAGGGCTCAATTTGTACGTTTGCAACAGATTCGAAGCCGTTTGTGACATTGGATGCCGCGCTGATTGATGTCCGAACCTTACCTCTCTTGGACAAGAATCTGCTCTGAGTGGCACTGATCGATCGACAGATCGTTGGTCGCCATTGTAAATGGCACAAACTGGCCAGACACGGCTTTCCCAATTAATTCAGTTGATTGGCACTCACGGCGCTACTCTTGTCCCTTGTTTTTGGTCCATGCCAATACACTCGGCAGACCACAGTGAGAATTCTTCAAGCCTATAGCTCCAAATTCCCCATCGGGTGAAAATGGTACCTTTGACAGACCACTATGGAGAAAATATTGAAATTGGATCTTGAGAATCTCGAAGGCGCACGAAAAACATTGGTCATTCTCGGAATACTATTACTTGCCGTTTCTGTTGTTTTTTTGATCGGCAGTTTCTTAGGGATCGTGTCGATGGAGTCACTGGCAATCGGTCAACAATCCGGTTTACGTACGCTTGCAGGAGGTGCCGTGGTAGGTTGTCTTCTCGCAGCTATTGGTTATTGGGATCGATAAAGGAGAATTTAAATGATTAAGCAATCCGACATATTCATACTTTTGGCCGTCGCCATTTCATTTGCCGTATCAGGCTACTTATGGTTTTCCGGCCAACGCGAGGAAGGTCTTTTCACAGCCTTATGGGTACCTTCGATTCTGTGTTTCGGTATTTACTTTAAGCTGATCGTACTAGGGGCCTCCAAATCATGAGTACGCAGACAATACTTTTTATAGCGCTCATCGTATTCGCCCTCATGGTCATTGGATTGATTGGAACGATGCGCGAGTTCAACCGTGTCACCGATGAGCCATCGAAAAAAAAGGGACCATCGGATGAATGATAAAGGGGTGATGCGCAATCGCGTAATTTCACTGAGTTGATGCCGCGGCCTGTCAAGCCATGTAACGCGCCACCGATCCCGCGATGTGCTTACAACCTCGTGAGTTGAACTTTCAGTTCTTGCTAAACGAAAATGGAACCTATAACCAATGGGCACACGGTTCGTGTGGTCGCGGGGGCCTGATTCTAGCCTGTAACAGCTGCATCTGAAGGACTCAGCTCAACCAGGATCACCAATTAGAAGCTTTGTGAGAGTAAAACTGAGCATAGTCAGAAACTCTGGTGGACTCAGTTGGTTACTTTGGGGTGATCTAACTTACTGAAACAGGTGGTCAAAGGACCACCAAAATCAAGCGGCAATAAGGATGTCCAACTCAGCGACTCCAATTGGGAAGCTGATGTTCTACCATTGAACTACACCCGCTTTTCAGGGAGTTAGCTCTCACCTGTGCCTTAGTGAGCATAAAAGTGAGAATAATTCGATTCTAAGCGATTCCTAGGCCTATGGAGAATATTTTGTGCAGCCCCCTCCTTAACTACAGTACAGTTTTGTAGCGGGGGCCCGAATTGCGCTGTTCCGACGGATCGAACACGTGTTCGATGCAAATAATCTGGCGCAGTCAACTATGGCTATTTGATGGTCACCAAAACAGCCTCGATGGTGGTGTCACCAGTATTGCCCATTTTATGCCCGTCGCTGACGTCGAGCGCGTCCAGCCAGCGTACCGAACCGGCCTGCATAAACGCCGCTTGCTTCGATTGTACGCCGTGATGGCGTTCTGACCACTTCCCACCCTTGATATGAACGTATTTTTTCACCCCGATGAGACCGGGCGAAATACAACGGGTGAGTGATACCTCCCGGTCTGTTGAAGAGATTGCGCAGGAGCCAGATCTCCCATTCTTTGAGTCGGAACCCGCTCGAAAGATCATCGTTCATGAGTCGAGACCAGTATGTAATCGTAGGCTTCCGGCCAGGCTGGCATTCAAGCCAGGCAGCGGAAAGATGGTCTCGACGATTTGGATCAGGAGCCACGCGGAGACCGTGTAGGCGATTGCAACGCGAAAGACATTGCGGCGCTTGAGTTCCTCGAAGAACAACATGATTGTTGTTGTGGCCTGTCCCGACGTTCAGCCGATCATGCAGGGTAGTGTCAAAATTGTCGATTACCAGGACATATGGAGCGGCATACTCAGAAGAAATTTTAGAGTTTTCATAACCTTGAGCCCCGGTGTTGTGCCCGGCGAGCAGTTCGCGGAGAATAATTGGCAGC
>JABAHS010000430.1_pt5 | contig 16747 bp, 16 predicted proteins | sample 7062111 | NCBI WGS metagenome assembly JABAHS01 (sample SAMN14534600, study PRJNA622989) | marine sediment metagenome | biome: marine biome [ENVO:00000428]; feature: marine pelagic biome [ENVO:01000023]; material: deep marine sediment [ENVO:00002113]; isolation source: pool of 4 deep marine... | reverse complement strand
GTTTTCTTCTTGGTCTTCTTCTTGACCTGCTTCCTGGCCGCGGCGGCGGCGCTGGCCGCCCTCTGGCGCATCACCTCTAACGCCTCGGTGATGGCCTGCGAGGAAGCCTCACCGGCTTCCCTGACGTGCTCCATGGCGCTGGCGACCAGCGTCGAGACCTCGTGGCCGAGCTGACTCTCCGTCATCGTCGTCGCCGTGTCGGCTGCGGAGCCCGCAGCCGCGGAAATCCTGTGTCTCAGCGTTTCGAACTGATCCTGCACCTCCCGCAGTAACGTATCGCCTCTTTTTTCCGCCTCGTCGAGCAAAGCCTTGATGGATTTCTGGGCGCTGGCCGCGCCGGCCGAAGCACTCTTTGCTCCCCCAGATCGCTTGGCGCGCTTCTTTTTCGCAGTGGCCATGTTTCATCGATCTCCCAGCTGAGTGGCTGAATTGCCATCCGCGATTCTAGACCAAGCGTCGAGTGCAATGGTAGCGATTAGTTTGTGGCGTGCAGCGTTTTGTCGGCGTTCACAACGGCGCACGCTTGAAAGCGGCTTGAGTGTGTGCTCGCGGGTGCTCAGCAGCCGAGCTGCTCGGCGAGATCCACGAACGATGCGGCCACCAGATCGAATTCGTGCTCGGCTTCGAGATCGGTTTTCTGATCGGGTCCGTACTCCGACGGCCGCGGCACGAATGCAGTGCGAAATCCGAGCGTGCCGGCGGCCACCAGGTCGTCGTTGTGTGCGGCGACCAGCATGCATTCGTGGGGGGCGAGACCGAGAAGCTCGGCGGTGACGAGATAGGCCTGCGGTTGCGGCTTGTAATGGCGCGCCACCTCGGCCCCGAGCACGGCGTCCCAGGGAAGCCCGGCGTTCTTGGCCATATTGACGAGCAGGGCGACATTGCCGTTGGAGAGCGTGGCGATGACGTAGCGGCGCTTGAGACGGGTCAGGCCCTCGACGCTGTCCGGCCAGGGTGGCAGCCGATGCCAGGCGCGGTTCAGATGATCTTTTTCTCGCTCGTCGAGGCCGGTAACCGCGAACTCCTCGAGCAGCGCGTCGAGGCTCGCGCGGTGCAGGCTGTCGAGGTTGGTCCACGGGATCTCACCCTCTCGCACACGGGACATCGACGGTTGATACCTCCCGCGCCAGGCGTCGGCGAACGCTTCCCAGTCGACGTCGATACCCTTCTCACGACCGAAGGCGCGACCCTCTTCGGTGATGCCGGTGCGCCAGTTCACCACTGTCCCGAAGACGTCGAACGCGAGTGCCTTGACCTCGGCGATGGCACTCATCGCCGTCACGTCCTCTCACCCACGTCATTGAGTACCCGCACGGGATCGCCGGCGAGCCATGCCCGGATGTCCTCGACGGCCTGCGAATAGCTGAGCTCGTAGTTCTCGAGCATGACGTAGCCGGTGTGGCCGGTGAGCACGGTGTTGGCGAGATCGCGCAGGGGATGGTCGGCCGGCAGGGGCTCGGTGTCGTAGACGTCGAGGCCGGCGCCGGCGATGCGGCCCGCGCGCAGCGCCTCGATGAGTGCCGCTTCGTCGACGATGGGCCCTCGCGAGGTGTTGACCAGCATCGCGTTCGGCTTCATGAGCGAGAGCTCGCGCGCCCCAACGAGCCCGCGCGTCCGCTCGCTGAGAATCAAGTGGATCGTGACGATGTCGGCCTCGCGGAACAGATCGTCCTTCTCGACGCGGGTGGCGCCGTGCTCGGCCGCCTGCGCGTCGGTCATGTTCTGGCTCCAGGCGATGACGCGCATGTCGAAGGCGTGGGCGACCCGCGCCACCTTGGCGCCGAGCTTGCCGAGCCCGAGCACGCCGAGCGTCTTGCCGTGCAGACCTTCGGAGACGCCCGCCTGCCAGCCGCCTTCGCGCATCAGGCGATCTTCGCGCGCAATGCGTTTGACCAGGGCGAGAATGAGCGCCCAGGCGTGCTCGAACGCCGCGTAGGGCAGCAGCGCGGTGCCGCACACGGGCACGCCGCGCGCCGCTGCGGCCCCCATGTCGATGGCCAGGTTGCGCATGCCCGTGGTGATGAGCAGCCGCAGCTTGGGCAAGCGCTCGATGAGGCTCGCGGGAAACGGCGTGCGCTCGCGCATCGCGACGACCACGTCGAAGTCGGCGAGCGCCTCGGCGACGGCATCCTCGTCGGCCAGGTGCTCGCGAAACACCACGATCTCGGGGCTGCCGGGGATCGCTTCCCAGTCGGCGCAGTCGAGGGCCACGTTCTGATAGTCGTCGAGGATGGCGATGCGCGTCACGGCAGTGAGCCTCGGATCCCGGGCTTGTGAGAGGGTCGGCAGCATAGCCTGTCCGCGCAGCGCACACGAGCCTTGCGCGACCGCGCCGAGCCGGCCCGGCGGGTCCCCGCCGTCTTGATTTTGCCCCCGGGAAGTGCCATGTTGCATCGCAACATAGGATTTCCGTCTCAACCCTTTTGGAGGTTTTCCATGAACGACCCGGAGAAAAGCGCTTCGGCGCACTTACCAGCGGCAAGGACCTGGCTGCGGCGCGGGGAGATGCTGGGGGCGGCGCTCGAGGCTCTGGCACGCGGCACGAGCAGCGCGCTCGGCCGTCTGCTGGCCCGTGTGCACGGTGCCCGTGCGCGCCGCGCGGCGCGCCGGGATCTCTACCGTCTCGACGATCGGTTGCTGAGAGATATCGGCTTGCGCCGGGATCAGGTGGCAGAGCTCGTCGACAGCATGTATCGCGGCACGGCCGTCGACGCGCTCGGATCTTCCCTGCGCTCGGGGGTTGTCGCCGGCGTGGAGGGCATCGCCAAGGCCGCTGTCGGCAACGATGCCGAGTACCGCTCCGCTGCCTGACGGATGAATGCAATCCCCGCGGTGATCGCGATCACCGCGGGTGGCGGCCTCAGGCCGACAGACTGACCACGGCGTCCGAGCCGGGCGACTGGTCGCCGCGCCTGGGCGTCGACTCGGCGCTCTGGTTGCCGGCCCAGTGGTCCATCCATGCCAGGAACTCCGGCGAGGGCAGGGCGACGGAGAAGAAATTGCCCTGGCCGATGTCGCACTGCAGCTGCGCGAGCCACTCGGCGGTGAGCTTGTCCTCGACGCCCTCGGCCACGACCTTGAGCCCCAGCCGATGCCCGAGCTCGATGGTGGCATGGATGATGGTCGCCGCCTCCTGGCTGTCGAGCGCGTCGATGACGAAGGAGCGCTCGATCTTGAGCTCGCCGAAGGGCAGGCGATAGAGCTGCAGCAGGGACGAGTGCCCGGCGCCGAAATCATCGATGGACAGCTGCACCCCCTTCAGGCGCAGACGCGCGAGAATTTCCATCGTCTGGTCCGGCCTCTGCATGGCGCCGCTTTCGGTGACTTCCAGTATCAACCGTCCCGGATCCATATCGTAGGAGCGCACAATGCTGGCGATGCGATCCGGCAGCTCCAGGTTCGACAGCATCGAAGGCGAGAGGTTGACCGCGAGGTTGAGCTCCGGCCACTTGTCGCTCCAGGTACGGGCGTCGGCAAGCGCCGTCTCCAGAACACGCTGGGTGAGCGCATCGATGAGACCGGTCTTCTCCGCGAGCGGAATGAAGCGATCGGGCGGGATGAGATCTTCGCTGGACTGCCGCCAGCGCACCAGCGCCTCGACGCCGGTCACGCGTCCGGACTTGAGCGCGATCTTTGGCTGGTAGTGGACCGTAATCTGATTCTCCAGGATGGCCCGCTCGAGATCCCTCTCGTGCAGCGGCCCGCCCGGACCGAGCGTCACGGTGCCCTCGGCGAGAGGGCCGAGCTCCGTGCGCAGAACGTTGATGTCGATGGGTTTGTTCAGAACGTTGACGATGTTGAGCCCCAGGGACTTGCCGAGTCTGGCGGCCGTATCGATGATTCTCTGGTCGACACCGCTCATCAGGACGATGGCTTCCTCGGCGCCCTGGTCGGCGAGATAGCGCAGCAGCTCGACGCCGTCCGAGTGCCCCATCTGCAGATCGAGCACGATGACATCGGGTCGAAAGCCCTGATAGGCGATGGGGAAATCCACCGGGTTGTCGGTGGCGTACGTGTGAAAGCCGATGCCCTCGGAGACGCGTTTTACCAGTCGGCAGACGCGCGCGTCGTCATCGACGATGAGCAGACGCTTGGAACGCTTGCCCATCATCTGGGCCGAAATCTGGCTGTAGAGCGAGCTCCGTTCAGCATTGCTCGAAAGCGTTGCCGTCGTCGGCGCCGTCGCCGTGTTCGACTGATCGACCTCGGGATTGATTTCCGTGGCCGCGTGGCGGTCGATGATGCGGCTGCGCGCGTAAGCAGGCGTCACCTGACGGGTGGTGGACGGAGAAACCGCCCGGGTCGTGTTACCGGTTTCGGTAACGGTGCCGACCGTCGAACCCCCGCCCGGCAGAAGCTCGAGCAGCTCGGAGACGCTGCGCGGGCGTTCGTGCTCCATGAGCTTCATGGAAATGTCGATGGCCTTCAGCAGCTCTTCGGAGTACGCGCCCCGGGCCAGCACGCTGGCCGGCGTCAACGGATCGCTGCCATCGTGAAGGCTCGCAGTTCGCTCCATCGCGGTGGCCGGCATGCGGCCGGTCAAAAGGTGGTAGAAGGTGGCGCCGAGCGCGTAGATGTCCGTCCATGGCCCCTGATGAGCGCCCTTGTCCGAGTACTGTTCGACCGGTGCGTAGCCGGGTGAAACCAGGCTCGTGAGCGAGAGCCGCTCACCGGAGACGGTCTGCCGTGCGGATCCGAAATCCAGCAGCACCGGCGTGCCGTCGCGGCGGATGAGAATATTGGCAGGCTTGATGTCGCGGTGAATGAAGCCTTCGTTGTGGAAGCGCGCCAGCGATCGCAGCAGCGGCAGCAGGATCTCGAGAACATCGCCCTCGGAAAGCCGGCGACCCTCGCGGATGATGGACTTCAACGACTCGCCGCTCTCGTACTCCATCACCATGTAGCTGGTGTTGTGGAGCTCGAAGAAATCGAGCACAGAGACAATATATGGATTGCTGAACCGGGCGAGAATCTGCCCTTCTTTGAGAAATCGTTCGCGGCCCCAGACGAAGGCGCTCGATTCCTTTTCCGAGGTCGCGTGAATATTGCCTTCGTCGTCGCGGCTCGCGAGCTGCTCGGGGAAATACTCTTTGATCGCGACGGCGCGATTCAGGTTGGTGTCGGTTGCGAGATAGGTGATCCCGAATCCACCAGCGCCGAGGACGCTCTCGATCCTGTATGAAAGTAGCTGGTGACCAGTGGGAAGAGACTTACGGCTTCTTAACGAGCTCTCCTGATGCATCGGTCGTTTGCCCCTACGCAAATCATTATTTTGACGTGCCGTGTCGTATTCTTGGCGTGCCGGACGGGTGAGGAAGGGCACACGAGTCACACGTGGTGGCCGGGAGAAATTCAGCCACTCTTCAACACTTTAGCTGAATTAGCCCGTGAGGCAATCGCCTCGGCGCCGCCGGCGCGAGTTTTTTGTAACCGCTTTGCAAGCAAGGCGAGTCGCCGGTGCGCAGGGCGCCCATCGCTGACGAGACCCGCCCCTGGCGGGACGGATTCCGCTAGCGGTTCCGCAGCTTCGGATCGAGCAGGTCCCGCAGGGCGTCGCCGAACAGGTTGAAGCCGAACACCGCCAGAGAGATGGCGATGCCCGGGAAGATGGGCACCCAGGGCGCGCTCTCGGCGTACTCCTCGGCGCCGCCCTGCAGCATCAGGCCCCAGGCCGGCGTGGGCTCCTGCACCCCCAGCCCCAGGTACGAGAGCGAGGCTTCCAGGAGGATCGCCTGGCCCACGAAGGTGGTCAGCATGATCAGGTACGGTGCCATCACATTCGGCGCCATGTGCCTGAGGATGATGCGCAGGTCGGAGAAGCCGCAGGCGCGTGCCGCGTCCACGTAGGGTATCTCGCGGATGGACAGTGCGCTCGAGCGCACCACCCGGGCGCACTGCGGGATGAACGGTATGGTGATGGCGATGATGACGTTCTGGATGCCGGTGCCGAGGGTCGCGACCACCGCCAGCGCCAGGATGATCAGCGGGAAGGCCATGAACACGTCCATGATGCGCTGCAGGATCAGGTCGAAGCGGCCGCCGAAATAGGCGCTCGCGACACCCAGCACCAGCCCGCCGGTGGCGCCGATGAAGGCGCAGGTAAAGCCCACGAAGAGCGCCGTTCTGGCGCCGTAGATGAGGCGCGTGAGAATGTCGCGGCCGAACTGGTCGGTGCCGAACCAGTAGTCGGCGTTGGGCGCCTGAAGCATGTTCTCGAAGGCCGCGAGCTCGGGATCGTAGGGCGAGATCAAGTTTGCGAAAACGGCCATCACGATCATCGCGATGACCACCAGCGCGCCGGCGGCGCCGAGCGGTTGGCGCCGGCAAAGGCCTGCGAGCTTGCCGAGCAGCGAGCGCTGGTCCTCTGCCAGCCCTTCGCTGTCGATGTAGACCTCAGGTGTTGCCATGGCGGATCACCGTTGACTCCTGGCCATCAGCTGTAGCGAATGCGGGGATCGAGCCAGGCGTAGAAGACGTCGACCACCAGGTTGGTGAAGACGAACACCAGCACCACCAGCATCACCAGCTGCTGGGTAAGGGCGAAGTCCTGATTGCCCACGGACTCGACGAACAGCTTGCCGAGGCCGTTCAAATTGAACACCTGCTCGGTGACCACCAGGCCGCCGATCAGGAAGGCGAACTCGATTGCGATGATGGTGACCACCGGCAGCAGCGCGTTCTTGAGCGCGTGGTGGTTGATGATGACCTTTTCCATCAACCCTTTGGCGCGCGCGGTGCGCACGTAGTCCTCGCGCAGCACCTCGAGCATGGCCGAGCGGGTCATGCGCGTCGCCACCGCCGAGTAGCGGTAGCCCGTGGCCACCGCCGGCCAGATGAGCTGCGACAGATTACGCCACGGATCTTCCAGCGGCGAGACATAGTCTATGGGCGGCATCCAGGGCTCGCCGAGCCAGGCCTGGGTGAAAATCAGCAGACCCAGAATGATCATGATGCCGAGCCAGAAAGAGGGTATCGCGATGCCGGCGATGCTGAACGCGCGCACCGCGTAGTCGATCCAGGTGTCCTGCTTGACCGCCGAGATGATGCCGAGCGGAATCGCGATGGCGACCGCCACGACGGTAGCCATGATGGCCATCTGCAGCGACAGCTTGAAGCGAAGACCGATCTCGTAGGTGATGGGCTTGCCGGTCCACATGGATTCGCCGAGATCGAAGGTGAAGTAGCCACCGACGAAATCGGTGAACTGGGTGTCGAGGCCGAGGATCAGCGGCTTGTCGAGGCCCAGGCTTTTTTGGCAGAGCTCGATCTCGGCCGGATCGGCATAGAGTCCAGTGCCTGCCAGGCGCACCTCGCAAACGTCCCCGGGGATCGCCCGCAGGAGCAGGAATACGAGCACCGCCGCCCCGATCAGCGTCGGGATCATCATCAGCAGGCGTTTTACGACGTACTTGTACATGGCAGTCCGATGTCGGCCGAAACGTTGCCGGCGCCCCGAAGGGCGCCGGCAAAACGCGTGACTACATCAACGACTTGTCCAGCCAGATGTTGTCCAGCTGCTGGTTCAAGTAGTGGCTCGGAGCAATCTTCCACCCCTTCACGTAGGAGCGGTGCGGATTGATCTTGTACCACCACAGGGTGACGCCGATGTGCGCCTGGTCGCTGATGGCGCGGGTCTCGTACTGGCGCATGAGCGCACGCTGCTCGGCTTCGTCACCGGAGCGGAGCAGCTTGTCGTAGATTTTCTCGAGCTCCGCATCCTCGTACTGGCCGTAGTTGTTGCCGGCGCTGCCCAGGAACTTCGTGACGTCGGCTATCGGGTTGATCACCGACTGGCAGTTGAAGTCGATGGAGACGTCGAAGTCCTTCTTCTTGCGAAGCGTCGCGTAGAAGGGCGGGGTCGGCTGCACGCGCTGCTTGACCTTCATGCCGGCCTTGGCCCACTGGTCGATGAGCCAGGTGCCCACCACCTTGTACGGCTGGTCTACGCCGCGGTTGTGCAGCTCGAAGGACAGGCCCGACTGCCCGGCCTCGGCCAGCAGCTTTTTCGCTTCGGCGCGGGAGGCCTCCAGGTCGGTGCCGTACCCTTTGAGCTTCGTCAGCTCGTCCTTGGTCGCCGCCAGCGGGTGGTTGGGATACACGACTCCGCCGACCGTCTTGACGATGGCGATCTGGGACAGGTACTTGGAGCCGCCCCAGCGGTCGACCCCGAGCGTCAGCGCCTGGCGCACGCGCGCATCGTCGAAGGGCTTGCGCTGCTGGTTCGGCGTTGACAGCAGCACGCAGTTCCAGTCGCTCTCCTGGACCGTGATCTTGTCGCCGAGGGCGTTCACCAGATCGTCACGGGCCTTGGGCGGGAAGCCGCGGAACTCGATGGCCGCGCGGTCACCGCGGATGGCCTGCAGGCGTACCGCCATCTTGGGCGCGGCAATGGCCTTGTAGCCGTCCAGATAGGGCTGGCCCTTGTGGTGATAGTTATCGTAGCGCTTGCCGGATACGAACGATCCCGGCTGGTGCTCGACGAACACGAAGGGGCCCGAGCCCATGACGTTCTTCGCGTACCAGCCTATATCCTGGTCGAGCTTCGCCTTCGACATGATGATGTTGAAAGGCGTCGCGAGGGCCGGGATGAAGGCGCCCGACGGAAAGTCCAGGTTGAACACTACCGTGGAGTCATCCGGCGCTTCCACCGACTTGACCATCTTGAAGAACGCCTTGCGGGCGCTCGGAACGCCTTCGGGCGGGAAGATGATCTTGTCGAAGGTGGCCTTGACATCGGCGGAGCTCAACGGCGTGCCGTCGTGGAACTTGATGTCCTTGCGGATCTTGAAGGTGTAGGTCTTGCCGCCGTTGGTTGGCGCGGGGACGCTGCCTTCGCACACATCGCAGACAAAGTCCGTGGCCGACTGCGGATTGTCGGGATTGACCCGTATCAGCAGGCTGTAGAAAGGCGAGATCGGGTGGATGACGCCGAACGTGGTCTCCTTGTGGAGATCGTAGGAGGGGATTTTGCTCCCCACTACGAAGTTCAAGATACCGCCCCGCTGCGGCATGTCTGCCGATGCCTGCCCGGCGATGCCGAGGGCAAGAGCGCAGCCGACAAGGACGGCGGTAGCGAGCTTGGGACCGAAACGTCTCATTGTGCTCTCCTCCTTCATGGTTGTCGTATGGTTGTTGCTCGATTACCGGGCGCCGCGGCACCCGTCCATTGGCACAACATGCAAGGCTATCACACCTGCGTGCATGCCACCCAATGGCCCGGCCGCTTCTCCTCGAGGGGCGGCACGACCTGGCGGCAACTGTCCACCGCCAGCGGGCAGCGCGGGTGGAAGACGCAGCCGCTGGGCGGGTTCATGGGGCTCGGCACCTCCCCCTGGAGGACCTGATGCCGGCGCTGTTTCTCGGTCGTCGGGTCCGGCACGGGCACTGCGGAAAGCAGTGCCTCGGTATAGGGGTGCATGGGGTTGTCGAAGAGCTCGTCCGACTCCGCGAGCTCCACCATCTTGCCCAGGTACATCACGGCGACCCGGTTGCTCAGGTGGTGCACGACGCTGAGATCGTGGGCGATGAACAGATAGGTGAGGTCGAACTCTTCGCGAAGGTCTTCCAGCAGGTTGATGACCTGAGCCTGGATCGACACGTCGAGGGCCGATACGGCCTCGTCGCAGATAATGAATTCCGGATTCAGCGACAGCGCTCTGGCAATGCCGACGCGCTGGCGCTGCCCGCCGCTCATCTCGTGGGGGTAGCGTTCGGCGAATGCGGGATTGAGTCCGCAGATGGACAGCAGCTCGGCAACCCGCTGGCGGCGTTTGCCCGGGTCCGGCTGGATGCCGTGGACTTTCATGGGCTCGCCGATGATCTCGCCTATTTTCATGCGCGGATTGAGCGAGCTGTAGGGGTCCTGGAAAATGACCTGAATCTTCTGCCGTACCGGGATCAGGCCCTTCTGGTCGAGCTCGTTCAGGTTGACGCCCTCGAAGATGATGTCGCCGGCCGTCGGGTGCTCGAGCTGCAGGATGCAGCGCCCCGTGGTGGTCTTGCCGCAGCCCGATTCACCCACCAGCCCGAGGGTCTCACCTTTCTTGATCTCGAAGCTGACGTCGTCGACGGCCTTCACGTGGGCGATGGCCTTCTGGAACACGATGCCCTCGAGGACCGGGAAGTACATCTTGAGGTTCCTGATCTCGATGAGCGTCTCGCCCTTCTGGACCTTTTTGAAGCTCGATGGCTCCGATGCGGGGAGGGGCTGCACGCTGCTCATGACGCCTCCCTGCGCAGAGCCTGCATCTCGCCTGAGCGCCAGCAGGCCGCGAACTGCTTGTCAGCCAGCTCTTCGAGCGGGGGAATCTCGGCTGTGCAGCGATCGACGGCCCAACGGCAGCGCGCCCGGTAGGCGCAGCCGGCGTCGAGCCGGGTCAGATCCGGCGGCTGGCCCTCGATGGGCACGAGTCGCTTGCCGCGATGCTGATCCATGCGCGGCACCGATGCCAGCAGACCCACCGTGTAGGGATGCTGGGGATTGTGGTAAACCTGCTCCGCGGAGCCCATCTCGACGATCTTGCCTGCGTACATGACGTTCACGCGATCGGCGTAACGCGCCACCACGCCGAGATTGTGCGTGATGATAATGAGCGCGACGCCGAGGCGTCGCGACAAATCTTTCATGAGCTCCAGGATCTGCGCCTGGATAGTGACGTCGAGAGCCGTGGTGGGCTCATCGGCAATGATCAGCTTGGGCTCGCAGCTCAGAGCGAGCGCGATCATGACGCGCTGGCGCATGCCGCCGCTCAGGTGATGCGGATACTGCTTGAGCCGCCGGGCGGCATCGGAGATGCCCACCATGCCGAGCAGGTCACGGGATCGCTTGTTGGCCTCCTGTTCGCTGACGCCGAGATGCAGGCAGATAGTCTCGGTCAGCTGCTGCCCGATGCTCAGGACCGGGTTGAGCGAGGTCATGGGCTCCTGGAAGACCATGGAGATCTGGGCGCCGCGAATCTTGCGGATTTCCTCGGCGCTCAGCTGCAGCAGATCGCGTCCCTGGAACTCGATGGAGCCCTCGACAATGCGGCCGGGCGGATCGGGAATGAGCCGCAGGACGGACATGGCGCTCACGGATTTGCCGCAGCCCGACTCGCCGACGATGGCGACGGTCTCGCCCTCCTCGACGTCGTAGCTGATGCCGTCGACGGCCTTGACGACACCGCCAGAGGTCCGGAACTGGGTGCGCAGATTCTTTATATCGAGCAGCTTGGCCACAACGGCGCCTTGTTATCGTGTCGCGACACGGCTCCGGCCCGCACGAGGCGGTACCCCCTCGCGGCCGTGTCGAGGAAGCCAACGGTAGGGTGGTGCCGTGAAAAAGTCAATTGAATCAGGGGGCGACGGGGCGCAAGCTCCCGGGGGGGCCGCCTTTTTCCGCGAGCGGGCGATGTGGTACGGTCAAACGCTGTAAGCACATCCCGGGGGACTATCCATGAGCCGTCGAGCGCCCAGTATGCGGCCCGCCGATGCGGCCGACGAGAGCGAGCGGGTCGCGGCCCTGGTGGCACGGGCGCGCGCCGCCATGGATCGGTTCAGCGACGCCGACCAGGCGCGCGTCGACGAGGCGGTCACAGCGCTTGCCTGGTCCATCTACAAGCCCGAGCATGCCCGCGAGCTCGCCGAGATGGCGGTCATGGACACCGGCCTCGGCAACGTCGACGACAAGATCACCAAGAACCAGCGCAAGACCTTCGGCACGCTGCGCGACCTCATGCGCGCGAGGACCGTCGGGGTCATCGAGGAGCATCCCGATCTCGGCATCGTCAAGTACGCGAAACCCGTGGGCGTGGTGGCCGCGGTGACGCCGTCGACGAATCCCGCGGCGACGCCCGTGAACAAGGCGATGATGGCCGTGAAGGGGCGCAACGCGGTCATCATCGCGCCCTCGCCCGCGGGGCTCGCCACCACCACCCGCACCGTGGCGCTGATGCGCGCCGAGCTTGCCAGGATCGATGCGCCCGAGGATCTCGTCCAGGTGTTGCCCGCGCCCGTGAACAAGGCGCTCACCCATGCGCTGATGCAGGCCTGCGACCTCACGGTGGTGACGGGCTCGCAGAGCAACGTGCGCGCGGCGTACTCGAGCGGCAAGCCCGCCATCGGCGTGGGCGCCGGCAACGTGCCGGTGATTATCGACGCGAGCGCCGATCTGGACGATGCGGCTGCGAAAATCTGCGCTTCGAAAACGTTCGACAACGCGACGTCGTGCTCGTCGGAGAACTCGGTGGTGATCCTCGACGCCGTCTACGATGCCGCGCTCGAGGCGCTCGCCAGGGCCGGGGGTTATCTCGCCGACGACGACGAGAAGCGTGCCATCGCCGCTACGCTGTGGGTGGATGGCCACCTCAATCGCAAGGTCATCGCCAAGGACGCGGACGTGTTCGCGCGTGAGGCGGGTCTCGACGAGAGGGCGCAGAAGGCCCGCTTCCTCATGGTCGAGGAGAGCGCCATCGGCCCGGAGCACCCGTTCTGCGACGAGAAGCTCGCGCTCGTCCTGAGCGTCTACCGTGCCGCCAACCTCGACGACGCGATCGCCAAGGTACGGCGTATCCTCGACGTCAAGGGACGCGGGCACTCCTGCGGCATTCACACCCGGGATCTGTCCCATGCACGCCGCGTCGCTGAAGAGGTGGATGTGGTGCGCGTGCTGGTCAATCAGGCGCACACCTTCGGAAACGGTGGTGGCTTCGACAGCGGTCTCAATTTCACGCTGAGCATGGGCTGCGGCACCTGGGGCGGTAACAGCATCAGCGAAAATCTGAACTATCGGCACTTCATCAACATCACGCACCTCGCGACGACAATCCCCGAGGACAAGCCGAGCGAGGAGGCGCTTTTCGGCTCCTACTGGAAGCGCTACGGGCGTTGAACTTCGAGGAGCACGCATCGAAGCCGCTACTGGCCGCCTCGGGCATCGACGTGCCGAGCGGGCGCGTGGCTCTGTCACCCGAGCAGGCCGCCGACATCGCCGCCGAGCTGGGTCCGGTCGTGATCAAGGCCCAGGTGCCGACGGGCAAGCGCGGCAAGGCGGGCGGCATCGTCGCCGCGGCGAGTGCCGGCGAGGCGCGCGAGGCGGCGAGCCGGATTCTCGGCATGGATATCGGCGGGCACCGCGTCGAACGCCTGCTGGTCGAAGAGCAGGCGCAGATTACGCGCGAGCTCTATGCCGCGGTTCTCAACGACCCGTCGAGCAAGGGGCCACTGGTCATGTTCTCCGCGACCGGCGGCATGGATATCGAGGAGATCGCCCGTTCCGATCCGCAGGCCATGCGCGAAGCCCGNNCTCGCGCTCGGCGAGGCACGGGACGCCGCCGCCGAATTGCTGGTCAAGCTCTACGATTGCTATTGCCGGCATGACGCGGAGCTGCTCGAGGTCAATCCGCTCGCGCTGCTCGCCGACGGGCGGCTCGTCGCCCTCGACTGCAAGTTCGTCCTGGATGATTCCGGGGCCAAGAGGCAGCCCGAGCTGGCCGGGCATGCCGCCCCGGAGCGCCTGAGCGAGCTCGAGGCGCGCGGCCGCGACCTGGGTCTGCGATACATCGAGCTCGACGGCTGCATCGGCGTGCTCGCCAACGGCGCCGGGCTCACCATGACGACCATGGATGTCATCAGCCACCACGGCGGTACGCCGGCGAATTTTCTCGAGATTGGCGGGGAAGCCTACACCAAGGCCGAGCCGGCGCTCGCGCTGGTGCTCGACAATGCCAACGTACGCAGCCTGGTGGTGAATTTCTGCGGCGCGTTTGCACGCACGGACGTGATGACAGAAGGTGTCATCGACGCCTGGCAGGCGCTTACCCCCGACGTGCCGGTGTTCTTCAGCGTGCACGGCACCGGCGCCGAGGAGGCGGTTGCCATGCTCGAGCGTCGACTCGGCATCACGCCCTACGCGACGATGGACGAGGCCATCATCGCGGCCATCGCCGCCGCCGGAGAAGCGTCGTGATCGTTCGTGGCGACGAGCGCATGCTGGTGCAGGGCATCACCGGTCGACAGGGCACGTTCTGGACCGAGCGCATGCAGGCGTACGGCAGCTGCATCGTCGCCGGTGTCAATCCGAAAAGGGCCGGCGAGACCCACTGCGGCGTGCCCGTTTACGCGAGCGCCCGCGACGCCGCCGCCCAGGGCGACATCGACGTGTCGGTGCTTTTCATACCGCCGCTGGCGGTGCGCGACGCGGCGCTGGACGCCATCGAGGCCGGCGTCAAAAAGCTGGTCATTCTCACCGAGCACATTCCGGTGCAGGACGTCATGTACTTTCTGTCCGCCGCGCGCGCCAGCGGCACGCGCGTGCTCGGACCGAACACCGCCGGCCTGGTGACGCCCGGTGAGTGCTTCGCGGGATTCATGCCCGCGTTCAGCGAGAGCATCTTCCGTCCCGGCGACATCGGAGTGATTTCCCGCAGCGGCAGTCTCGGCACCCTCATCTGTTTGAATCTGGTGCAGGCGGGGCACGGGGAGTCGGCTTTCATCGGCATCGGCGGCGATCCCATCATCGGCACGACCACCCGCGACGCCCTCGAGGCGCTCGACGCGGACGAGCGCACGCGCGCCGTCGTCATGGTCGGCGAGATCGGCGGCGCCATGGAGGAGGACGCGGCGGAATACGCCGCCGGCATGAGCAAGCCGGTGGTGGCATTCATTGCCGGGCGCGCCTCGCCGCCCGGCAAGAAGATGGGGCACGCCGGCGCTATCGTCATGGGCGATCAGGGCACCTATGCATCCAAGCGCGATGCTCTGGAGCGCGCCGGGGTGCGCGTGCTCGACACGCCGTCGGACGTGGGCGGCGCGATCTCGGAACTCGTGTAGTCGTTCCGCGTCACATGGGGCGAGCGGCGCAGCGAATCATGAGAGCCATTCAGGTCAGGCGTTACGGCGGTCCCGAGGAGCTGGTGCAATGGGAGCTCGGTGTTCCCGAGCCCGGCCCCGGCGAGGCGCTGGTGCGCATTACCCACGCGGGCGTCAACTTCACCGACATCTACACGCGCCAGGGTGTTTATCGTCATTCGCAGACCTACCGCAACCAACCGCCCTTCGTGCCCGGCATGGAGGCCACCGGCATCGTCGACAGCGTCGGCGAGGGTGTCGAGCACGTGTCTTGCGGGGATCGGGTCGCCTATTGCCTGAGTCTCGGCGCGTACGCCGAGTACGCCGTGGTGCCGGCGTGGCGTCTGGTGCTCGTTCCCCCCGAGCTCGACTCGACCATCGCGGTCAGTCTCATGCTGCAGGGATGCACCGCGCACTATCTCACGCATTCACTGTTCGCGTTGGAGAGCGGCCAGGTGTGTCTCGTGCATGCCGCCGCCGGCGGCGTCGGTCAGCTGCTGCTCCAGCTCGCACGCCTGCGCGGTGCGCGCGCCATCGCCACGGTAGGTAACGAGGAGAAGGCGGCCATCGCCACCGAGCTCGGCGCCGATCCCGTGATTCGCTACCACGAGGTGAAATTCGACGACGCCGTGCTCGAGGCGACCGACGGGCGCGGCGTCGACGTGGTGTACGACGGCGTAGGCCGCTCGACCTTCTCCGGCAGNNGCGGTCGAGTCGGTGACGCCGCTCGATCTCGCCGAAGCCGGCTCGGTGTTCTTCACCCGCCCGCACATGGCGGACTACATGGCGAGCTCCGAAGAGATCGCGTGGCGCGCGGGCGACATGTTCCGTTTCGCCATTCACGGTGACATCAAGGTGCGCATCGATCGTCGGTTTGCTCTCGCCGAGGCGAGCGAGGCCCACCGCGTCATGGAGCAGGGCGGCACCCGGGGCAAGCTGCTGCTCGATACGGACACCGGCGAGTGATCGCATACCGCGCCTGACTCATGACGGACCTGGTATTCGGCGTGCTTCTCTGGTGCACGTTCGCATTCTTCATGGCGGGAACCGTCAAGGGCATCCTCGGAATCGGTGTCCCCGTTGTCTCGGTCTCCCTGCTGTCGCTGGTCATCGGCGTTCCCGCAGCGGTCGTGCTGCTGCCGGTGCCGATTCTGCTGTCGAATCTCTACCAATCGCTGTTCGGCGATCAGTTCGGCAATACCTTGAGGCGTTTCGGGCCGCTCATCGTCGCGCTGGTGATCGGCACCTTCGTGGGTGCGCGATTGCTGGTGGACATCGACCAGCGCACGCTGGTCGGAATTGTCGGCTTTGCGGTGCTGACGTTTGCCGTGAGCGCGCATTTTCCAGCCCGGATGCGTCTCGGCAAGCGTGGCGAGCGCTGGCTCGGGGTACCCGTGGGATTTCTCGCCGGCGTGCTCGGCGGCATGACGACCTTCTTCGGCCCGCCTCTCATCATGTTTCTGTTCGCGCTGGATCTGGAGAAGGACGTGTTCGTCGGCACCATCTCGACTTTGTACCTGTGCGCTGCCGTGCCGCTCGCGTTTGCCCTCGGCATGTTCGGCGTCATGGGAGCACAGGAATATCTCTGGTCGACGATCGCGGCGGCGCCGTTGTTCCTGGGTGTGCTGATCGGGCAGTGGCTGCGCGCGCGGATCAGCCAGTCACTTTTTCGGCGCGGGCTGCTGGTGATGCTGCTGGTGGTGGGCGTTCGCCTCGTCTACCGGGCGATCGCCTGATGGGATCAATTGCACCGCTGCGCGGGAAGCGCTTCTAGCTCGGCGAGCTCGACGTCGATGGCGAAGTCGCCGTAGTCGTAAATCATGTCACCCGCGACGCCGTTCTCGTAGAGAATCGCGCTCAGCTCGAACTCCGGCGACGGTTGCACCGCCTCGGGCTTGAAGTAGGCGAAGCGGAAGGGCCA
>JABAHS010033901.1_pt1 | contig 16762 bp, 18 predicted proteins | sample 7062111 | NCBI WGS metagenome assembly JABAHS01 (sample SAMN14534600, study PRJNA622989) | marine sediment metagenome | biome: marine biome [ENVO:00000428]; feature: marine pelagic biome [ENVO:01000023]; material: deep marine sediment [ENVO:00002113]; isolation source: pool of 4 deep marine... | reverse complement strand
GGTACACTCAAACGGGCGTCTGACCCCTCACCTGTCGGTGGCAGGGAGAGGCTACCGCTTATTATAGCGGCGTCTTGCCTTTTTTCAAAGGCGAGGCGGTCGGCTAGGTCAATCAAGCGGCGATCTCCCCTACCCTCCGGGGGGTCGCCGCTTTTGCTTGCCTGGCGCTTTGCTTGGGGCGTGGTGTGGCGAGGCGAGCGGGGCGTGGCCCTAACGCGCGGCGGGTCTTTTATCGTCAGGCCCGCCGCGCAGAAAAGGAGGGAATGCTATGGCGATGTACGATTGGCCGGAGTTATTGAGGCATTGGGAGCACAAGAAGCTGACCGCGGAACAGGCCATCGGTCAGTTGCTCCAGTGGGGCCAGGAGACAGCCAGGACCTTGACCGCCTGGCGAGCTCAATTGGAGGCGCTGGAACGGCAGGCAGCGGCCTTGGTCAGCCGGGTTGAGGCCCTGGAGCGCCGGTTGGCGGCTTTGGAAGGCCGCCAGAGACGGCGGGACAAAGGTGGGACAGCCTCGCAGTAAAGGGGCTACTCCTGCACACAAAAGGCGCCGGTCGAGAGGCCGGCGCTTTTAATTTTGGTTTACGATGGTTACAGATACATATCTGTAACCGATACTATGCCGACTTAAGTCGGTTGAATACCCGTTACAGGGTTAACCCTGTAACGATCAAAACTGCAGGAATAAGAGCGCCCGTCCGACGGATGCAATTAAAGAAAACCAAACTCATCGCACTCCAGCAGTTGGAACCTGCTAATAAAAGGCTGTTGAAAAAGGTAGGAATAGAAGCACTCAACCTCACCCAAGTATATGGCTATGAACGATACGGACAGGATATCAAGAACCTGCTCGATGACACCCTTTAGTGGAACAAGGCCAGGGCTGACACGCTGGGGCAGGAAACCGTTCGCCCTCTGGACTAAAAGACCCGGTGGCGAAATCTCCCTGGATTTCAGTCAAGAAACCCGGTAACATAATCTAAGCATGCCGGCAATTGTATTTGAGGGGAGATTATGATATACTCAGGGTCCAGCTAGCCGCTTGTTTGACAATAGAAAACCGCCTGGAAGACTGCCATGAAACAACTTGCTCAGTTCTGGAAGACCAGTCTGGTCGGCAAACTGATGGTGGGTGGTGGCGTCGTATTCCTTTGTCTGGTAGGCCTGGTTTGTGCGCTACTTTTTGGAGATACCCGGCAGGACCGCACCCTATCGGGCACACATGCGTCGACAACATCAACGGTGGCTGTCGTAGATGTCCAAGAAGATGATGCAGTGCCAGCGACAGCTACGCCACGACCGAGCCTGACGCCAACGCCGCTTCTGACACCAACGCCGACCAACACCCCTGAACCGACCTATACGCCGACCTTCACCCCCACACCAACCGCGACGCCGGAGCCAACGTCGACGCCAGAACCGAGTCCCACCCCAGAGCCACCGACGCCGACCCCGGAACCGCCCAGGCCGCTCGTTACTGCTGGTGAAGCGAACGTCAATATCCGCAGCGGGCCAGGCGAAAATTATGCGATCGTCGATATCTTAGCCGCGAGACAAAGCCTGGATATTGTGGGGCGTAATGCCGATGCCTCCTGGTGGCAGGTTCCAACGCCCAATGGCCTGGGCTGGCTGTCAGCTAGTGTCACTACAGCCAGCAACGTTGAGGAAGTGCCCCTCGTCGCCGAAGTGCCCCCGCCGCCCAGGCCAACGGAACCCGCTGTCGCCGAGGCAGGGTCAAGCTTGCCGGCCGGTGCTGCCATGGTGGTTATTAGTGCAGTGAATGATCGGGATGAATATGTTGATATCCAAAATATCGGTGATACAGCGGTGGATTTAACAGGTTGGCATTTACTCTCGGAAAAGGGGGGCCAAGATTGTGTCCTGGGCGGGGTGATCCAGCCAGGGGAAGTGCTTCGCGTCTGGGCCTTGCGCAAAGATAGCGGCCGGGGAGGCTACAACTGCGATTTTGGCCGCAACATCTGGAACAACTCAGAGCCCGACCCGGCTATTTTATATGATTCAGCCGGGGTTGAGTTGTCTCGAGGCGATTAAAGCGGACCTGCGGGCCAACCCAGTCGATCTTCTACCTAATCAACCGTCGACTCAAAACCCTGGAAGGTATTGTCATTAAACAACAATAGAACTTTTTTCGGGCTGTCCTCATGCGTCGCCAGGTCAACGGCAACCCCCCTCTCAAACTCCTGAATTTGGACCTCAAACCCAACCTCTTCTGATAAGCCCCAGCCCAACGTTTCGCGTACCCCTTCAGCTTCACGCCAGACTTTGCCAAAGCCCCTGACTGGCTGGTAGCGACCATTTGGAGCCACGATCGCCGGGTCAAAATCCAAATCACCTTCACGCCATTTGTCGCCCATAACCTGCCAGTCGCCAGAATCAGACAGCATGTAAATCAAACTCAAATCCTGTCGCCATAGCATCTCACCTCCCTCAAAGGGTTGCCAGGCGACAGCCGTCATTAAGACCCGCAGGGGACAACCAATCTTTTCAACCAGACGAGTGTTACTTTGCCAAAAACTATTTACAAACTCGGTCGGGGAACGATCACAGGTTATAGCCGGCGTTTCTACAATTAAAGGAAAACTTTCTACGAAATATTCCGGCACGATACTGATGTCCTCGACCCTATACCCCAAAGCCCACAATGCATCGCCTATAGGCATCGTTCGGCGTTGTCCCGCTTCCAGTAAGAAGACCTGGTCTGTCCCCTCTGGTTGGATTAAAGCGGTCAAAGCTGCGCCAAATTGGTAATTCGAGTTAAATAGGATCGGATCCTGTATGCGTACAGCATCGGTCTCGGCGTACCCATAAGCCGATAGCAAATCCTGATCCAGGCGACGGACAACCCCTCCCTCAAACAGCAGGTAGTACGTCTGAGCGTCGATGGTCAGCAGAGTTCCGGCCGGCAAATCATCCACATCAAGCGTGAGGGGCAAGTGGGCCAGTAGAATCTCATCGGCAGAAGTGGGGTCAAGCGATTTGAGGGCGTTTTGCCAGCGCTCAACGGCCCAACGCTCGCCATCAACAACCCAGTAAGCGACCCCGGCTTCATCTTGAACAACCCGTGTCAATTCCTCGAATTCTGGCCACTGAGAAAGTACACGATCCTCTACCGGCACAATATCATCCTGCGCAAATCCAAAGGCCAGGAATGTTTCCCAATCGAAGATATGTTGTAGCCGCCCATCTGCCCCAATTCGAAAGATTCCCTCACCGCTCCCTTTGAGTAAAGTTCCGGCCGGATACGTAAAGGTTAGGTTCGGCGTCGGGGTTGAGGTAGGCGTTATTAAGGGTGTAGAAATGGCTGGGCTGGTTAGGGTTAGTGAAACCGTCAGAGAGGAAGCACGCGTTGCCGTAGGTATCGTTATAGGTGTATCAACTGCTTGGGGAGTAAGCAGTGTTGGCGAGGCTGACAAAACCCCCTGAGCAGTAGGAGGGGTTGGCGTTAGCGGCTGTTTGAATATCAAGTTGCTAAACCACCATCCCCCTGCCACCACGACAAGTGCCAAAATGACGACAATAGACCAGTTCAGCCGTCGTTTTGACTGGACCGGCGGGCGTTCAAGCTGCGTTTGTGTTTGGGCAGTCAGACCCCCTTCAATCTGCGCCAAAGCTTGCGCCATCTCCGCCCCGGTCTGAAAACGATCAGCCGGGTCTTTGGCTAATGCCTGTAAAATAATGGCTTCTGTCAGGGGGGAAATATCAGCCAGAGCAGAGGGTGTGGGCGGCGGCACATAAACGTGAGCGTGCAACACCTGGGGGGTGCTCCCTTCGAAAGGAATGCGTCCGGTTACTAATTGAAATAATACCACCCCCAGGGCGTACAAATCGGCCCGGCCATCAATCTGTCGCTGGCCTGCCGCCTGCTCCGGGGCCATGTAATATGGCGTGCCGACGGTTAATCCTGTCTGAGTCAGTTTGGGGTCGTCAAGGGCGCGAGCAACGCCAAAATCGGTTAGCATCGCCCGGCCATCCTCGGTTAGCAAAATGTTGGAGGGCTTAATATCACGATGGACAATGCCCCGTGTGTGAGCGTAATGCAGCGCATCCGCCACCTGCCAGGCCAGATCGACGGCTGAAGGTTCATCTAGTTTTCCTGTCAGGCGTAAGCGCTTGGCCAGAGAGCCACCCTCAATAAATGGCATCGTCAGGAACGAGATCCCTACAGCATCTCCCAGGGCTAAAATTGGCACAATACCCGGATGGTCCAGTGTCTGAACCATTTGTGCTTCTCGCCGGAACCGCTCCTGGACTGCCTCCGTCCCCGGCAGGGGAAATAGCACTTTTAAGGCCACCACCTGGCCTGTACGCCCATCGACGGCCCGATAAACGACCGTCATACTTCCCCGGCCAATGATAGCTTGAATTGTATAGTTGGCTATGGTTCGACCAATGAGGTCTTCTGCCTGCACCGTTTGTCCTTCGGAAAAATCGTTGATAGAATAACCTTAAATATATTTTATCATATCCTCAGGGATTTTCCACGATGATGCAGGTTTCGGCTAAACTGGTGATGATAACTGGCCCCAGCCCAGGCCAGGAAATAGACCTACTGCATGATGTTACCACATTGGGGCGGGCTGTCAGTTGCCAGGTCATCCTTGAGGGGGAGTTCGCCAGCCGGCGCCACGCCCAGATCATCCGTCGCGATGAGGTCTACTGGCTACGTGATCTGGGGAGCAAAAACGGCACCTACCTTGACGATGAGTTAGTCGCCGGTGAAGTCCGCCTGGCTGATGGGGCCGAAATCCGCATCGGCGAAACAAGCTTCCACTTCTACGATCTGGCCGCAACGCGTACTCATTCAGCAGTTGATAGGGAGTCAGGGCCATCTTCCCAGCCAACTCCGCTGCAGGTCATTGCATCAGCCCGCGAAGTCTGGGTGCACGGTCAAAAGCTCGACCCCCCTCTCTCGCCCAAACAATTCGATTTGCTGTGCTTCTTGTGGCGGCAACGCGGCCAGGCCGTTAGCAAAGACGACATCGCCGCCGCCGTCTGGCCTGAAGCAGCCAGCGATGCCGTTTACGATTATCAAATTGACAAAATGGTCAGCCGTCTGCGCGAACGATTGGGTAAAGAATTTATTGAGACTATTTGGGGGTTTGGGTATAAGCTCGTTTTTTACAGGTAAATAGTCAAACTTTGGTCAAACTTTGGTCTAACACCTGCCGATAACTATTGGTACACTGTGAATAAACAAATCCAATAGTTATGTGGAGGTTTTCATAATGAAACAGTTACAGTCAGTATTTAATCAAAAGTCAATCCTTTACTTAATCATGGGCAATATCCTACTGGGATTACTCATGGCAGGCTGCCAGAATCTAACAGGTCCTGGGGGTCAATTCATTGATCAACCAACCGGCTCGGGCACAGCAGAAAGCCCTGCTGCCGCTCGGTCCGTGATCGCCCCAACAACAACAGTAACGCCAGCAACTCTGACGGCGTCCAAATCTGATCTTCCTTTTTCTGCCGGTAGCTTACTCAAAAGCCCCAACGATCCTGGTGTCTTCTGGCTGAATCCGGACGGCACACGCCAGCACATTTATGACTGGCCTACTTTCTTGGCCTTCGGCTTCAAGCCAGAGGAAATTATCACTGTTCAGGAAGATTTGCTGGCAGATATGCCCTTAGTTGGCGAATTGACCCGCCTGATTTATGATGCCAATGGCTGGCATTATTGGGCCGTCAACGGAACTTTGTGGCGTATCGAGGAATGGGATAAGGTTTTGACTGGAGGTACTTATCAAGGTGTGCCAGCGACGCCGGCCGATGGCCTCTTGCTAAATAACATTCCCCTACAATTGACCATCCCAGACCATGTGGTGATGCGCGATGGGGACGACTTCTACTTGAAACGAGCCGGGGAAATCTACCACCTGCGTCAAGCATCTGTCTATCGCTCTTATGGCTATAGTGACGATGAAGTAATAGAGGTACCGCTTGGTGTGCTAAGAAATATCCCTAAACATAATCTAGTCCCTTATTTGCGAGACAAAGATATATCGCCAGAAAAGGCTGACATTTATGAAATAAGCGGTGGTAAACGCTACGCAGTTAGTCGAAAACAATTGGCTGACGATAACATCCCATACACCAGCCAGGTACCGGCCGAATTTCTGGAGTCGTTCCCTCTGGCTATGAGCCTTCAAGTTGTTACTTCAGGAGGGGCCAACCTGCGTCAGGGACCCGGCACTGATTATGAGATCATCGGTTATGCTCCTGCTGAAGCCACTTTCGCCCCGATAGGACGCAATGATGATTTGTCCTGGGTGGCTATCATCTATGAAGGCGAAACAGTCTGGATCTCGTCCAGTGTGGTTAAATCCTCTGGAGACCTGCGTACACTGGCCGTGGAAACGACGGACGCCCCCAAAGCCGTCGTCGCCGCTCCCACCCCGACGCCGATGCCCGCTACCGTCACGTCTCAATCCATCACCTGCGAAGAAGTCCCTATTCGCGGCTTTGGCAAAGTGTGGGCCGACCACCCGGAAATTCAATCCTATCTCGGCTGCCCTAACACGTGGAACGGTGGTGAACGCGGCACCAAGGCGGCTGTCCAATCCTTTGAGCATGGGCTGATGATTTGGGTTGAGCAGGATCGGATCGACAGTAGTGATCCCGTGTATGTCCTCTTTTACGATGATAACACCTACCAACGCTTCGGCGACTTGGGCGCAGCCGACCCGGCCAAGGTGGGCGAGACAGAAGCTGGCTTCTACCCTGTTGGCGATAAATTTAGTAAGGTTTATTGGGAAGGCACCGGGGCCAGGGTGAAAGAGCGGCTGGGACAGGCCATCACCCTGGCGGCAGACAGCCCTGGCGCGTTCCAAGGCTTCTGGAATGGACGAATGCTCTGGCTTGGGGAGATTGACCGCATCTTTGTTATCTACGATTACGGTTATTATGACGATCAAAACAACTGGATTCGGGCTAAAGTCTGGTCGAGTTACGAAGATACGTTCTAAAACAAACCCTCACCCCAACCCCTCTCCCACTGGGAGAGGGGCGAATGTTCTCTTTCTGGGGTGGGGTATGAATTTATGTTATGTAACCCGACTGGGCAATTCGCGACCGGCTAACCCAGCTTTGAGGTTATCAACGGATAACTGGGCCATCTTCTGCCGGGTGCGGGTAGTGGCGCTGCCGAGATGGGGCGTGATGACTACGTTGTCCAGCTTCAATAAAGGATGATCTCGTGGGAGGGGTTCAGGCTCGGTCACGTCAAGGGCAGCGACGGCGATCCAGCCCTTTTCCAGGGCCTCCACTAAGGCGTCGTGATCAAGGACGCCGCCACGCGCCAGGTTGATCAAGATAGCCGTCGGTTTCATTTGCTTCAGTTCCTCTCGCCCGATCATCTTTGTGGTTTCTGGCGTCAGCGGGACATTGAGGGTGACGAAGTCGGAATTGGCCAATAGATCCGGCAGGGTGGCATAGGTGACCCCCAGTTCGGTCTCAGCCTGGAGATTGCGGTTGCGGTTGTGGTAGAGGACCTGCATCTCAAAGCCCTGGGCCCGTCGTGCCACCTGGCGGCCAATATTGCCCATACCGATGATACCCAACGCGCTGCCGTGGATTTCATAGCCCAAAAGGATACTGGGGTCATAGACAGTAAACTCTGGGCTACGGGCATAACGGTCACCGATGATGATATTGCGGGCCGCGGCCATCAGCAGAGCGAAGGTCATATCCGCTGTGGCCCCGTCGAGGATGTTGGGGGTATTCCCCACCGGGATGCCGCGCTGGCGGGCGTCGTCGAGGTTGATGTGATCGACGCCGACGCCGAAATTGCTGATGACTTTGAGGTTGGGCATTTTGTCCATGAGTGGACCCTCAATGATCGGATGGCCGTAGGTGAAAACAGCATCAAAGGTGCGGAGAAAATCATCATCAGGCGGTGCTTCCAACCAGATATGAACATGCCAGTCAGCGTCGAACATGGCCAGTATTTCTGGGGGAAGGGGGACATCGGCAAGAATTTTATAAGGCATAGGAGATATCCTTCATTAACAAGCTAAAAGTATGGCCTCAAGTTTTCGTGTAGCCATAAACATATCTACACTAAAAAATAATATACCACTGCCATCACTGAGACGCAACACACGCCCATTTTTGTTTTATGGTATTTGAAGACATCGAAGCCTTAGCCGGTATTGTGATGGTTTAACAACTGTGCTAAAATGAACTGCTTATGGTAGCTAGTGCACATCGGTGAAGCAACCGATTCAGGTGAAATAGTTTCTTGGTTAGGAGAATATTGACTGTAGGAAGCGATTCTGAAGTTTGATATAATAGGTTAGCCTAACCTTATGGCAGATAGAAAACATCTCAAAATCCTTACCACCAGTTCAGATACTTGGAATCAATGGCGAGGGGAGAACCCTCACATCAGACCCAACCTTCGTCTGGCCGATCTTCGTAATGCGAATCTCGTTGAGGCGAGCCTAAACGGGGCCGGGTTATTTGGGGCTGATTTGATTAAGACAAACCTGGTCGGCAGTGATTTAAGTGGGGCCGACCTGTATGGGGCCAGTTTGTTTGGGGCTAATCTGAGTGGAGCCAATCTGACGGGGGCTGATTTAAGCGGGGCCAAATTGAGCAGCGCTATTTTAGTGCGGGCTGTCTTGGTACGGACTGATTTATATGGGGCCTGTCTGGATGGTGCTAACTTAGAAGGGGCTGACTTAAGCGAAGCGACCCTATACCGGGCCACTTTAATTAAAGCCAGGTTGGTGGGGGTCAACCTGTTTGGGGCTGACCTGGAGAGAGCTAACTTTTTTGGCGCTAATTTAGCCGGAGCCAATTTGAGCGAAGCCAACTTATATCGAGCTGATCTAATAGAGGCTGACCTCAAGGGGGCCAATCTGGCCAGAGCCGACATGCTCGGAACCATCTTATTTGGGGCTAATTTGAGCGGGGCCAACTTAAGCAAGGCCAATATGTATGGGACCAATCTTCTGGGGGTTGATCTGAGTGAGGCTGATTTGAGCCAGACTTACCTCAACCAGGCTCAGTACAACTGGGAAACAAAATGGCCTCCTGGTTTCGATCCGGTAGAGGGAGGTGCCGTTTTCATTGAATAGAATTTGCAGGGCAAGCTTTTAGCTTGTTTCCTTGAAAGGTCAAACTAAAAGACAAGCGGTTTGATTTGACTTAAAATTGGGCCAAAGGTATACTTTTCTTCCTAAACGTCGTAAGTTCTGTCTCGGATAAATCAAAATCGCCGTCCAGACTACGGTTTGGGTGGCTTTTTTCGTTTGTTAGGGATAAAGGCTGGGGCGTTGTAAGCCAACTTTTCCGATTAATCAAGGAGTTTTTAAAGATGAGCGAGCAGGAAACAGGAACCGTTAAGTGGTTCAATGACGCCAAAGGCTACGGTTTTATTGAGCGCGATGCCGGCAAAGGAGATGTTTTTGTCCATCACTCAGCTATCAGTGGGTCAGGCTTCAAAACCCTCAGAGAAGGCCAGCGCGTTACATTTTCGGTGGAACCGGGCAGAAAAGGCCCGGCTGCTGTCGATGTACGCGTTATATAAGTAGGCTTATTCCATGACAAACACAAAACTTACCGTGAAAGACGATTTGGTGGTCAGCCTCACTTACACCTTGCGCCTCGATGATGGCCAAGTCGTTGACAGTGCTACAGATCAGAACCCGCTTGAGTTTTTACAAGGACGGGGCCAAATTATCCCCGGTCTCGAACGGTCGCTTTATGGGATGTCCGTCAATGATGAAAAGGAAGTGGTAGTTGTGCCGGCTGATGGCTATGGCGAGGAAGACCCCGATGAGTTCGAAGAGATGCCTCGTGATGCCTTTCCGTCAGATATGAACCTGACCGAAGGAATGGGTCTCCGCTTACGCGATGCTAATTCGGGGCAGGTTTTTGAGGCTTATATTGCCGATATTCGTCCTGATAGTGTCCTGCTCGATTTTAACCACCCCCTGGCGGGGGAGACACTCTATTTTCAGGTGAAGATTACTGCCCTCCGCCAGGCGTCGAAAGAAGAGTTGGCCCACGGACATGTGCATAGCCCAGGCCAGGCCCATTAAACTAACGCCTCAGATTATTTCTACCATAGATTTTTAGTTCAGGGATGGTGTTAGACTGGCCTCGCTAAAGTAGGATTGACACATCATAAAAAGCCCCCGACGGCTAAACGTCGGGGGCTTTTTACTTAGGTTAAGGGGATAGTCTCGCCGCTATGCCTACTGCTTACGATCAGGTCATTCAGAGCTCAACGGCCCAGAAACGATTATACCAACACTATCATGATGGGGCTGGATTATATAAGTTATGGGGGAGTCCCGGCTCAGTGTTCAGCGCCATACTTTGGGGTTGGGACAGAGCAGATCATCCCGCGCAACTCCATTATGCCTGGGACCTTAAACAGGCCCCTTCTATTAATGAAGCGATTAACAACCTCGTTCGACAAGGGATGAGATATCTTGGGGTTAATGAGCTAGAGTACCCACGTATCCTTGAACCGGGCTGTGGTATAGGGGGTGTTTCGAGCCTAATGGCCAAAGAACATCCGAATTACATCATTGATGGTATTTCCTTGGTCACCAGCCAAATCGCCATTGCCCGAAAGAGAGCCAACTACTTAGGTTTGCCAAATATTAACTACCTCGTCGGTAATTTTCTGCAGGTCGCCGTCCAAGATGAAACCTATGACGCGATTTTGGCGGTCGAGACATTCTGCTATATTCCAGTTTTAGAAAAACTAAGCCTCTTAGCGGAGATGTTCAGAGTATTGAAGCCGGGGCATAAACTGGTTGTCTTTGACGGTTATTTACGCCGGAGGCCTGACAGTTTTGTTGAAGCGACGCTTTACGAACAATTCAAAAAGGGCTGGACCTTACCTGATCTGGTTTCCGCTCAGCGCTTCAGCCATCAGGCGCAAGAAGTCGGGTTTCGGGTTGGGTTAGTCAAAGATTGTACGGTACACGTTAAAGATTGTGTCTTGCTGGTTTATAAAATTGCTCGGACCTTCAAGCCATTTATCAAACTAGCCCACTTTTTGGAAAAGAACAAGATTAATATTCCACTATTGAAACGCTTGTTTAAGAATTTGGGCTTCAATGGGCAGATCGCTAAAGACTTTGCGGATACCTGTCTGATCCAAAAGCCGCTGACTGAGTGGGGGGTCTGCGGGTATTATGTACACGTTCTTGAAAAGCCGCCACGGCGCACGCAGTAGAAGATAGTCAAGATTAGGGAGGGGGTAGTGAGGTTAATTTTCATTTTCTGGGATTTGGGTATAAACTTGCTTGGCTTGATTAGAGTAACGATTTTATAGCACGACCAGACCGCAAAAAAAGAACACTCACATGGAATAGCTAGGACTCACATCACAGTTTACAAAGGAGACCCATTCATGAGTACCTACGATCTGCAAGATCTGATTCACCTCTGGGAGACTGAACGAATCACCCTCGAACAGGCGCTAGGGCAAATCTTATTGCATTTACAGGCAGTATTAGAGCGGCTGGAAGCTTTGGAACGGCGATAGGCAGTAGAGAGAGTAGGGGATGGGAAGTACCCCAATCCCCTATTTCCGATTCAAACCCGTTGCCGGTACAGTTTAGGATCAATCACCTCGCTCATCTTTTCTTCATTCAACTGACCGCCCAGAAAACGATTAATTTGTTGGATCTGCTCAGTTGGATCTGCCAATAACTCATTATAATTGACATACAGCACACTTAAGTTAGGTTGGATGGCCAGCCAGGCTTCGATTTGTTGGAGATGTTTTTGAAATAAGGCCTTCATCTCTTCATCGCTGACCGTATCGGTTGGCTTGTCGCGGTGATTGAGCATCTTCTTTTGGGAGGCCAGCGTCTCTTCGAGGTGTCTTTGCATGAAGATGACCCGGTAGGTGTAATCGGGCGGCAGGTGTTTCAGTAACATGGAAATTACTTTGACGGCTTTACCTTGTGCCTCGGCCAGCCAAGCTGTGTCTCCTTTGTCCAGCTTTTTGACCCGCTCAAATTCATAATAACCCCGGGGGTTATCGGTATCAGCAGATCTAATTTCGTCGGTCAGGGGAGGGATGCCTCCTGCGTCTAGCATCTTCATCATCAAGGAGGTACCGGAGCGGGGCAAGCCCGAGACAATGGTGATCATTTCCTCTTCGTGTTTGGACGATCCATCTAAGCCAATTAATTTCATGACTGCTTGCAGGCTTTTCCAGAAGCCTTTTTGAGGTTTGGCCATGTGAACTCCTAAATTCAAGAAATTTACCACAAAGTCAAGATGACATCCACGATCTAATTTTACATCTTTATTGATAAATGAAAAACATTTTTGAGCTTAATTCGACAACACATGCTCCAAGCCGATCCGTGGACGGCGTTTGACGGGGTCACGGACCCGTCAAACGCATTCCGTTGCGGTGTACTGATATCTCATCTTGTCCTGATCATTGCACAACCTGCGCAATGGGGCTAAGTTCGCTCTTTAGCGCTTGGGGGATGGTAGAGCGCCTTGCGACAAAAAAAGCCTCGCTGCTAACATTTCTCAAGTTTCCCAGGTTGACAGATCCCCCTTCGCATCTGTTGAAATAGGGGGTGACTGTTGAACGGCGCCATGGCTCAATCTCGCTCCGCAGCGGACACAGTTTCGAGCTTGTCGTAAATTATATTCCTGACATCTGGGACAGGTAATGGTCATCTTAGCCTCCCAACCAGGCAGTTTCCAGACTTGGGTCTAAGTGTACACCTTTTATAAGCTGAGGCAACTGCCAGCTCAAGTGAATGACGATGTCTGCCGGATGTTAATTGTCACGCTGAGTATAGGCTGATATACTGGAGGCGCATGGATAACTTTATTTAATGAAGCAAGGCATATTTCTAAGGAGGTTCAAATGGCCCGCGCAAAAGCCGATAAAGAAAAGATAGAAGCCATCAGCCAACAATTACTTGAACTGACTGGAGAGTTCTGCGATCAATATCTGGACGATGATTACAAACAGTTATGTGAGAAAATGATCCTCAAGATGAAACGGAAACGCCAGGTGCCCTTCTTACGAGGACGGATCAACACCTGGGCTGCGTCCATTATCTACGCCCTGGGCCAGATCAACTTTCTGTTCGACCGAAGTTTCGAGCCATATGTCTCAGCAGATGAGATCGCCAATTATTTTGGCCTGTCTAAAAGCACCATCGGTCAGAAGGCAAAGCAAATCCGAGACATGTTTGATATAGGCTATTGGGACTCGGAGTTTTCAACCGAGCAAATGACGGAGAGCAATCCGCTCAAAAATATGGTGATGGTCAACGGCATGATTGTTCCGGCTGATATGCTGCCGCCCGAAGTTCAGGAGGAACTACGCCGCCGAGGGATCATCTGAGTGATACAGAGTAGAATGAGCCCTAAACTGATGGAGATGGCTCAATAATCTTGCTATGACCGCTTTGTTAGACATAGCTTTTGATAAAAGCTCCCATATCACATAAGATATATTATGTGATATGGGATGGCCTAAACAATGTGGCTAGCAGCCGGTACCCTCTCTAGCAATAGGTCGGATTGTTGGATCCGCCCCCTCTTTCATCCCCAATTTAAGCCCAAGCGAGTGAAATTTTATGGAGCGCTTTTTGGTAACGCTCTTGGTGCGCCTGGTAATTATAGTATTGGAAGTAGGTGTTATTGTGTTGGACACGTTTATAAGTGCTCAGACACTGGCAAGATAAAAGATGGAGGGATTAAAATGGATGCTATAAATTTCCAGGTGATAGCAGGTATTCTCTCAACGACAATCTTCACAATCAGCAACATTCCCATGCTTGTCAAAGCGGCAAGAACGCACGACTTAAAGTCATACAGTCGTATAAATATCGTTTTAGGCAACATCGGTAACCTGATACATTGGGTATATATTTTTCATCTTCCGTTTGGGCCGATTTGGTTTCTGCATAGTTTTTACACCATTTCATCAATTTTTATGTTGCTGTGGCATTTTCGTTATGAAGGCGGTCCTTTAATCAGCCATTGGTACGACTTGCATCTGGCCGAGAAGATCAGACGATTATCTCTGGGACCGATACCGTGGCTAGCCGGTAGTGGACGTGGCAAGCGATTATCTGTCGCCCATCACGACTGCCCGGCTGTCAGGTGTTGAGAAATGCACCATATCGTTCCAAGATCACAAGGTAATCTTGGCCACCCAGCCAGAGGCCGCATCGCAGTAAAGGAGGTCCTGACCATAGATGGACAGCCCATGCGGTTCCGGCTCTGAGGGGGGGACGACGATGCGATCCAATTCTGCACCATCGTTCAGGTCGAGCTTGACAATGACCCGGTCGGCCGTGTGGATCACCCAAAGGCCATCGGCGACACGGACTACACCATGGGCCCGTTTGTAAGGAAGGGGAATGATGTGTTGTATCGACCAGTCCTCGATCCGCATTTTGGTTAAGGTTTGCTCTTTAAGGGTGGTTAGCCAGAGGTAGCCTTCTTCATAATGATCGTATTCTAACCCGTGGGTGCCGCCACCACCGGGCAATGGATAGCGGACCAGGGTCTGGCCTGTTTGCGGGTCAAGCTTCAAGATTTCCCCCTGGCCTTTCTGAGCGTCGGCGGGTCGGGCTGGTCGCCACATGTCGGCCGAGCCATTGGCCGCCAGCCACAGGGCTCCGCCGCCGTAGGCCAGGCCACTGGTATTGGACGACTCGCTGGGGATATCGCGGATGAACCTGGTGACGCCGTAGTAATCGGTAGGCGCATTCAGCTCAACCAGAGCAACCCGGTCGGTAATCTGGTCCACGATCCAGAGACCGTCGCCGGTCACTTGTAGGCCGTTGGGGACAGCATAAGGGGCACGAAAGAGTTTTTCAATTTTTTTGGCCATGATGTCTCTCCTTTGTTGTTGCGTTGTCGGTTGGATTAAGTTTCTGGACCCGAATATGCCCAGATGTCACAGACTTCGTAGGCTCTTACATCATCACGATCACTCATAGTAAAGCTTCGGTTAACTCGTTGAAATCGTTGACGATCACATCCGGTTGGTAAGGCGTGTCCTCGTAAGGAAGGGCATAGCGGTTGACAAAAGCGCCTCTGAAACCGCAAGCCCTGGCCCCGACCACATCGAACGAATTGGCGGAAACCATCATACATTCCCCCACCTCCAGACTGAGGCGACGGGCCGCGCCACGATAAACGGCCGGATGAGGCTTGAAGGCTCCCAGCGGCGTGACCGAGATAATCTGATCAAAGTCAAAGTGGATACGATTTTTGACCAGGTGGTCCAGGAAATGGGGATCCCCATTGGAGAGAACGATCAATTGGTAACGCGTTTTCAAGCGTTTTAGGGCGGCATCTACTTCGGGAAACGGGGAGAGCGATTGCCAGGCTTCCATGAACTTGACAACCTCCTCCTGGGAAGCCGAGAGCTGGTTGAGACCCAAAGTATAGACAAAAGCCCGCCGGGCTGTCTCCAGGTAGCCGCTGTGACCAAGCATCATAATCGTGTCCTGGTATTGCTCCAACCGCTGTCGCGCGCGCCACTGGTCCCAGAAATGGTCCGGCGAGGTATCCGATCCCTTTTCCTTTAAGAAATCGGTGATAAAGGGTTTGAGGCTGGTCCCCAGGTCGAGGACGGTGCCGAAGATGTCAAAGGTGAGGGCTTTAATGTGGGAAAATGTCGTCATGATTACCTCCGGGTTTTTTGTGTGTGGACATCCAAGAGGACTGGGAGAAACTTTAGACCCCTTCCTCAATGGTAATAGTTTGTTTGTTGGTTGTGTGGTGTTTTTGACTACACGAAGTACTACGAAATTACCAATCAATCAGTTCTAATAGCCGCATTATCCACCATAGGCTAGCTATAAAGAACCCAGTGATTGGTATAGCCCACAATAGTCCTGCCAGAAACAAACCTGGCTCGTCTTTCCGTGGTCCTTGATAGAATATCCTATCCCCTCTTTCTGTCTGGGTCACCCAGAGCAAACCAATCATACCAATAATCACGTTGAGCCAGGCGCAACGCCAGGCCCACACCCCAGGGAATAGTGCCGACACAGCTAAATAGGCGCTGAAAAACCAAAACAGAGCCAGCACCAACTGCCATTTAATACGGTTTATCATCTATATCTCCCTTGGCCGCTTTTTCTCGGACTTCGTTCCAATTAACAAGGGGCCAAAAGAAGAAATCAAAGGGCGTCCAACTGTACCAGGGCTTATCGAAAATTAATAGGTAAGCCCGCCGTAAATCGCCAATCGTTGTACCAAGATAGAGCCCCGCCGTAAGTGTTAGCGTTAACCAAAAGAGCAATCTCCCCCATATCCCTTCACGGACTGCCTGACCGGCCGTTAGGCCAGCAAAAATGGCAAAAGCGGTGACCAGGATAAAGAAAATTACAAAGGGAAATAACATCCCTACTAATCGCTCCGCACGGTTCATGGGGCCAATAGGGGTAACGAAGGGATTACCCCAGCGATAAGCACATCGCTGACCAACCAGGCGAAAGCCAATCACATGCAGCAATTCGTGGGGAATTAATAGATATCCCTCAAGGTGGGAAAACCAAGGGAGATTGTCTTCCTGCTTCATTCAAAAAACGCCTCCTTGTTCAGCCGCTAAAGTATAAAGCTTCCTCAAGTCGATGTCAAACAATATCAGGCTTCAGTGTGTACAGGTCTGCCTCTGAAGCGTTGGCCGATTTCTCCCCTGGCGAAGGTCCTCATAGTCTTGCTCAAATTGCTGTCTCGCCCTATTATAAAACTTACTCTGTGGACAACAATA
>JABAHS010000124.1_pt3 | contig 16768 bp, 17 predicted proteins | sample 7062111 | NCBI WGS metagenome assembly JABAHS01 (sample SAMN14534600, study PRJNA622989) | marine sediment metagenome | biome: marine biome [ENVO:00000428]; feature: marine pelagic biome [ENVO:01000023]; material: deep marine sediment [ENVO:00002113]; isolation source: pool of 4 deep marine... | reverse complement strand
GCAACCTGCCCGCTGTCGCGCAGCGTCACCGAGAAGACGTTGTCGAGGTTGTACGCGTTCATCTTCTTGGTGGGACGCTCATTGGCCGGCACCAGCACCTTCCAGGTTTCCTTCATCTCGGCCATGCCGTACTCCGGCGGCATGGGGGGCTCATGCAGCAGAAAGCGCGCCATGAGGTCCACATCATCCTCGGTGAACTCACCCGAGGTGCCCCAGTTCGGCATCCCCGCCGGGGACCCGAAGTTGATGAATACCTTGAGGTAGTCCTTGCCGCGCTGCTGGGTGATGTCAGGCGTCAGCGGCTTGCCGGTGGCTCCCTTGCGCAGCACCCCGTGACAGCCGGCGCAACGCTCGAAGTAGAGCTTCTGGGCCCGTGCGAACTCCTGCTCGCTGAGAGGCGGGGCACCAGGAGTGACAATCTGGGCGCCGCCGACTTCTTCGGCGGGCGCCCCCTTGTAGCGGAGCTCGCCCGGCGTGGTCTTCGGATGAGACGTGGTCTGGGCCTGCGCCACGCCGGAGATGGCGATTAACGCAGTCGCTGCCAGTGCGAGGATGGCGCGCGTGGATGCAAAGCTCATTCTGATGCCCTCCTGAATGGGAAATCGAATCGCGGGAATCTCTACCTGCCTTCTAATACCCTGGCCGGCGAAGGGCATTGATCCGGGTCAAGGCGACTACAGCTTGCGCGTGAAGGGCTGTCCGCGACGCTCGCAGCGCCTGAGCCGCTCCACCATCGGCGGGCATCGACGCGGATTCCAATAGGTCACCTGACAGTCGAGACAGTAATGGCACTCGTTGGCGTCGATCTCACCGGTCGGACGGATGGCCTGGGAGGGGCACTCGACGGCGCAGATTTGACACGGTCGGCCGCACTCCCTGTGGCGACGCAGCCAGGAGAAGATGCGGAAGTGGCTGGGGATGGCGAGCGCGGCGCCCAGCGGGCACAGATACTTGCAGAAGAATTTGCCGTTCACCGCCGACACCAGCACCAGCGCCAGGGCGTAGGCCACGAAGGGCAGCTCGCGCTGGAAGCGCAGGGTGATCGCCGTTTTGAACGGCTCCACCTCGGCGTAGCGAGCGGCATCGGCCATGGACTGGAGGAAAAGCCCGAAAAGCACCAGCAGGATGACGTACTTGATCGCCAGCAGCCGCTCGTGCACCAGCGCCGGTATACGCAGCTGGCGCAAGCCGAGTCGCTGGGCGCCCTTGTTGACCAGCTCCTGCAGTGCGCCGAAGGGACACAGCCAGCCGCAGTACACGCCCCGGCCCCACAGCAGCAGGGTGACCGCGACGAAGCTCCAGAGAATGAACGTGAGCGGCTCGATCAGGAAGGTCTCCCATCGGAACTCGCGCATGATGGCGTCGATGAAAGTCAGCACGTTGATGATGGAGAGCTGCGCGAGCGCATACCATCCGATGAACACCAGGGTGTAGACGAGGAATCCGAGACGCAGGTAGGCGAGCAGCGTCGCGTGCCAGGCGAGCCAGTCCTGCAGCACCAGGATGAGTGTCAGCATCAACAGGCCCACGACCAGCACGCCGATGCGCACCCGGCGCGCCTGCCACACGTCCATCCACAGGGGCTGCGGCTCGGCGGGCTCGACGAGTACCGGCTCGGCGCCGCTCGGCGTGCGGGCCTGGTCGCCGTCGCCTTCGCCTCTCGCCAGGGGCACGCCCCTCGACTCGGCGACCGTGCGTGCCGATCGGGTGATCGATGCGTTGAGCACCATGACGGTGATGGTGGCGCCGCTGATGCCGTCCACCGTGACGTAGCCGGGGCGCGTCTCGCCGCCCACCTTGAAGCGGTCGAAGACACTGCGCCCCGTGTATTGGTCCACATAGCCCTTGAGGTCGCTCTCGGTGACGCCGACCAGGAGGATCGGTTCCTGGTGCGCGAGGATCTGCACCCCGCGGATGCGCCCGGCGACGTCGAAGCCCACCAGAACGCTGATGGGCTTGCCCGAGTAGGCTGGAATGCGCACCACGTCGTCGCTGAGAAAGACGTAGCCGCGCAGCTCGTCGGCGCTGAGCACCGGCGCCGCCGGGGGGGTTCCCGAGATCTCTCCGACTCTGTCCGCTTCGGGGAAGAACGACAGCGCGAGCGTCCGGGCGTCGGCGGGCAGGGCCGCGGCCCGGGCCGCGTCGAGCCCCATACCGGCCAGGAGCAGCGCCGCCACCAGGGCCACGCAGGTGCGTGCGTACAGCGCTTTGGTTCGAGCGACGTTTCCGGCCATCGATTTGCTGGGCGCCTTCAGGGCAATGGGAGAAGCGATGTGTGAATGGTCCGGCGACAGGAAGCGCTGGCGCCTTGATCCTCGTCAATTTCATCTGCGCTTAGGAGGGCAAACTAGGCTGTAGTCCCAAGCCAGCGGTGTCTGCACCCATGAGCACGATGATCGACGAAGTATCCGAACTCGCTTCTGCCCGCGATTTGCGCGTCGCGCTGGAGGCGAGCCCGCTGTTTCACGGGCTCGATGAGGATTCCCTGGCCGGCTTGGTGCTTTTCAGCGCGCTGCGCCGCTTGAGAGCGAGACAGACGCTTTACTCGCAGGGACAGTCCGGAGAGGCGATTTTCCTTCTCCTCGAGGGTTCCATGAAGCTCACCCGGCGCAGCGGCGGCGCCCGTGAACACGTCGTGCGGCTGATCCGGCCGGGCGAGGTGCTCGCCGAATCGGTGCTGTTTTCCGACAGGGTATACGCCGCCACCGCCGTCGCCCTGGAGGATTGCCGCGTGCTCGCCATCGATGCGAGGCGCTTCGCGGAGCACCTGCGGCGCGACCCGCATCTGGCCTGGAACGTGCTCGAGCGCCTGGGAAAACGAATCGAGGAGCTGCAGTCGCAGACCGAGCTGCTCGCCACGCACACCGCCGAGCAGAAGGTCGCTGCTTATCTGATGGATCGCTACCGCGCGATGTCGCCCTCCGATGCGGTCGTCGCGTCGTCGTGTCGTCGCAGCGATCTGGCGAGTCTCCTCGCGCTCGCGCCGGAGACCCTTTGTCGGGTCATCACCGCGTTCAAGCGCCGCGGCTGGATTCGAAGCGAGAACGGCCGAATACTGGTGGTCGATGCCGAGGCGCTGTCGAAGGCCGCACCCGGCTGATTTTCAAGGAACGCGTTCCGACGCCATCAGCCTGTCGGCCAGGGCATGCTCGCGATGCTCGTGCTCGTCGAGCCGCTGCAGCACCTGGGAGACCTCGTCGAGGAGCGTCGCCACGTCGCTTTCACGCCCGATTCGGGTGAGCTCGAGCAGGCCGCGAACCGATGACAGGATGGTGCAGTGTTCCTCGATGAGAGTCTTCAATTCGTCGTGGTAGCGTGCGTCGTGTGCGCCCATGCAATCGTAGAGGCCGCCGGGAAACTGCTCATGGGAGAAATGCCTGATGAGCAGGGCATGGAGCTGCTCGAGCAGGGGCCCGAGCCCGACGACCTCGCCATGCGCTCGAATGCGCTCGACCAGAGACATCAGCTCTCGATGCTCCTCGGCGAGTTCGCTGTAGACTTGCTGGAACGAGGGATTCATGATCGGACGATAATTTTCCAAGGCACCGGAGGACTGGTCTCAATGGGCAAGCCCAATCTCGTCGTCGCCGACGTCATGACCAAGGAGGTCTTGACTCTCGAGCGAAACGACAAATTGAGCATCGCTGACGATGTGATGAAGCAGAGACGCATCCGACACATTCCGGTGCTCAATCGAGACGGCGATCTCTGCGGCATTATCACGCAGCGCGACCTGTTCCGAGGCATTCTGCTCAGGTCGCTGGGCTTCGGCAGCCGTGCAGAGGACAAGATGCTAGAGTCCCTCGCCGTCAAAGACGCAATGCACGACAATGTTATCACCACGTCTCCCGATACGCCGCTCGCCGAGGCCGCGGAATTGATGCTTTCGAACAAGATCGGTTGTCTTCCGGTGGTCGATGGTGAGCGCCTGGTGGGGCTCATAAGCGAGGCAGATTTCGTCAAGCAGTTCGCCGGCAAGAGCGAATGTTAGATCAGCCGGCGCGTCGAAGCCGAGAGATTTCTTTGCGTGCCGAATCAAACCGGGAGGTGTCGTCATGTCTGGTCAGATTCTGGTTCCAGTGGACGGGTCGGAGCACGCTTTTCGCGCACTCGAGGTAGCCTGCAGTCTCGCAAAAGCCGAGGACAAAAAGATCAGGCTGGTGCATGTCGTACCGAGCAAGGATATCCCCGAGGCGCTGAAGCGATTCGCCGAGGTTGAGCACATTCACGACTCGGTGGGGCAACTCTATGAATCCGCGATTGCCGAGAACGTCCTCAACGCGGCGCGGGATCAGGCTCTTGCAATCGGTGCGAGCGACGTCGAGTGCTCTGTGGAGCGCGGAGACGCCGCGACGGGCATCCTGGCGATAGCGTCCGACAGTGATGTCGACACGATTGTCATGGGCACCCGCGGGCTCAGTGACATCCAGGGACTCGTTCTCGGCAGCGTCGCGCACAGGGTTGCCCATGGCGCCGATTGCCGGGTCATTGCGGTGAAGTAAGCGGCTCGGCATGGCGGGATCGGCGCTTGCCGATCCCGCCGGCCGCACTCCGGATCGCTTAACGGGGATTTTTCGTTGCTTCGCCTTCGCTTCTTCGAAACGGATCGAGTTCCATCAGGTTGCCCACGCCCATGTGGAGTCACTCTTCGGAAAAGAGCTGGTCGAACATGCGGTCCAGCTCGTCGCGAATCGCTTGACTTGGATTAAATATTCCGCGTGCCGCCCCCGGGCTTGTAGACACCCCGGGAATGGTGTAAACGCTTCTAGCATGGCCAGTGGAGGTAGAGTCGTGCCGGATTCCGACAACGGGCTCAGCGAGTCGCAGATGGCCGCGCTCGAAAGCAAGCTGCGCGAGCGTCAGGCACACCTGCGCGAGGAGCTGCGCGGAGAGCGTGCCGACTCGGAGAGCGAGCGCGACCGCCGCAGCGCCCGGGAGGTGCAGGACCGCGGCGATGAAGCCAACACCGGCCAGTGGCGCGAAGCGAACGCCGCTGTCATAGACCATCACGAGGTCGAGATTCAGGGCATACAGGCGGCTCTGTCGCGACTGGCCTCGGGCACCTACGGCATGTGCGTCGACTGCGGCGAGCCCATTGGCTTCAGTCGGCTGCAGGCCTGGCCTTTGGCGAACCGCTGCGTGGCCTGCCAATCGAAAGCCGAGGGCGGCTGACCGTTCAGGTCACGAGCACGAGGGGAACGGCGAGCGACTCGAGGTAGTCCAACATCGCTTCGTTCTCGAGCGCCTGGCTGTGCTTTGCCAGCACCAGCAGGCTGCTTGCTCCGAGAGGCAGCGACTGCTGCAAAAACGCGCCATTGCCGGCGACTTCCACGAAGCGCAGATCGAGGTCATGGATGGCCGAGCGCGCCTCGTGGGTGAGCGCCTCGGTCTGTCCGGCTGAGCGACTCGGCACCATCACGACCAGAGAGCATGTGAGCAAGCGCGCGAGCCTGGCCGCAACCCGAAGCGCGCGCGCGCTCCCCGGGTCGCCCTCGTAGAGGATCCAGACCGGTTTACGCCGCGGCTGCAGCCCCCGAGGCCGCGAGCCCGCGAGCGGGCTCGCCTGCGCCGGCGGCGTTTGCGAGCGGCCCTCGCAGGGCAGCGTGCGTCTGGCATCGAGCACGAAAGTCACGTCGACACCGGCAGATGCCGCCAGCGCTTCGATGAGCATGCGCCCGCGCACGACCCGCAGCGTCGATCGCGTCGAGGACGCGCGTTGGATGCGCGCCAGCTGCTGGCGCAATCGCCGCGCCTCGCCCTCGAGCGCGCGCTTCAGACGGGCACTGTCGAGATTCCGGGTAACGCCCGAGACGCGGTCGGTCTCCCGGGTCACGGGCAGATCGGCAAGACGGGACAGATCGGCGCTCTCGACGAGCACGACCTCCAGATCGGCACCAACGCTCGCGGCCAGCGCTGCCGCGGTCTCGAGAATCCCGGCGCAACGTCGGCTCGCGCTGAGGGCGACGACGATGGGGCTGACCGTGCTCGATGCGCCCGGCTCAGTCACCATCGCCCGTGCCTTTCTCGCCGTCTTCGGCCTTGCCGCCGAATTCGCGTCGGATCTCCGAGAACTCGACGAGGCGTGACTCCACCCGCGCATTGACTGAATTCCTGGTGAAGCCACCTTTCTTGAGGGGATCGCCCGCGGGGATCCCCGTGAGGATTTGAATGGCCTCGTCGACCGTCTTGACCGCGAAGACGCGAAATCGTCTGTCCCTGACGGCCTGCACGACGTCGCTGCGCAACATGAGATTCTTGACGTTGGACTCCGGTATGATGACGCCTTGCGCACCCGTCAGTCTGCGCGAAGCGCAGACGTCGAAGAAGCCTTCGATCTTCTCGTTGACACCGCCAATCGCCTGCACCTCTCCGTGCTGGTTTATCGAACCCGTCACGGCGAACGACTGATGCAACGGCGCGTCCGAGAGGGAGGAAAGCAAGGCACACAGCTCCGCGAGCGAAGCGCTGTCGCCATCTATCTGACCGTAGGATTGCTCGAAGACCAGGCTTGCCGCCAGAGAAATCGGGTGCTGTCGAGCATAGCGCGACATCAGAAAGTTCGAGATTATCAACACACCCTTGGAGTGAATTGCACCGCCGAGCTCGATCTCGCGCTCAATATCGACGACCTCGCCATCGCCAACACGCGTGGTGGCGGTAATTCGGCCGGGTTGACCGAATATCAGGTCGCCGTGCTCGAGCACTGACAAGCCGTTGATCTGTCCGACGCATTCTCCTTCGGTATCGATAATGACGGTGCCGCGCCGAATCTCCTCCTGTAGCCGCCTTTGCACACGACTGAGGCGATAATGCTGCTGATCCACGGCGTGCTGGACTTCCCGCGCGCCGATGCGCTTTCGATTGGCCTGTTGCGCCCAATAGTCGGCCTCTTTGAGCAGGTTGACCAGGCTGCGCCGATGCAACGAGAGCTTTTCGGCATCTTCTGAAATTCGCGAGGCGCGCTCGATGACGCGCGCTACGGCTCCGCGATCGAGCGGTAACAGATCCTCGTGTCGAGCGATCGTCGCAACCAGCCTTGCGAAATCGTTTTGATTCTCGATGGTGCGATCGATCGTATCGTCGAAATCCGCCGCAACCTTGAAAAGGTTATTGAAGTCCGAATCGAGTTCATGGAGGTAGTAATACAGGTAGCGCTCTCCGATCAGGATCACCTTCACATCGAGCGGTATCGGCTGGGGCTCCAGAGAGGTGGTCGTGACGAGGCCGAGGGAACGCTCCGGGGACTCGATGCGAATTTCCTGGCACTGCAGCGTGCGCTTCAGACTCTCCCATGCGTGGGGCTGCATCAGCACTTTCTGTGCGTCGAGAATCAGGTATCCGCCGTTCGCGCGATGCAGCGCGCCGGGCTTGACCAGGGTGAAGTCGGTCACCAGCGTTCCCATCTGTGCCTGATGCTCAACGTTTCCCACGAGATTTCCGTGACTCGGCAGGGTTTCCAGGATCACCGGCGCGCCGCTGAGTGCGCCGTTGTCCACGATCAGGTTGACCTGGTAGCGCTTCAGCGCCGCCGCCGGCTGGCCCATGCCGGCAGCCGGCGTGGGTTCGCCGCTTGGCAGGAAGTCGTTGAAGTGCTGAACGATGTCGTGCTCCACGGCGTCGAGATGCAGCAGCACCGCTTCGATGCCGGCGTATTCCTCACGCAGGCCGTCGATGAGGTGCCCGACCGCAAAACGGGTGATCTCCCGGTGCAGCTCGCGCAGCTTCTCGCGGGTCTCCTTGTGCCAGCCCTGGAACTGGCGCAGCAGCTTCTGCAGGCTCTCCTGGAGCTCGGCCACGTCTTTTCCGATGCGCGCCTGCTCGGATTCCGGCAGCTGCTGGAACTGCGTCGGGTCGAGGATCTGCCTGGCTTCGCCGATGGGCGCAAACGTGAATCCGGCGGGGGTCTCCACGAGCGCGATGCCGCGACGCATCGCCTCCTCGCGCAACGTGTCGAGCGCACCGGCGCGACGTTCCCGGAACTCCTCCTCGATTTCCGCCAGTCGCGCATGGGTGTCCTCGTTATCGAACGCCGCCGGAACGACGCCTCCGAGCTCCTCGACCAGTGCCTGCATGTCCGTTCGAAAACGCGCGCCGCACCCCGCCGGCAGGCGCACGGCGACGGGCTGACGCGGCTCGCTGAAGTTGTGCAGATAGCACCAGTCCGACGGCACGCCCTGGGATTCGGCGAACTGGCGCACGAGCTCCTCGACACAGATGAACTTGCCGACGCCGGGCATGCCCAGCGCAAAGACGTTGTAACCCCGACGCCGAATGCCGAGCCCGAATCGCAGCGAATCCGCGGCGCGGACCTGGCCTGCCGCGGCGTCGACCGCTTCGAGGTCGTCGGTGGTGGTGAAGCCCAGGGCTCGGGCGTCGCAGGCCCGATACAAGGCCCTTGCTGAGAGTGGCTTTGGTGTTCTCATGATTCTTTTCGGCCGCCGCGCGTCCTTGACCGAGATCACGCCAGCCAACCCGTTGGCCGATTATAGTCGGCTGGCGTCGCGCCGGTTGAGGCTGTCGACGCTTGACAGGAGACCGTCTTTGTCCGTGCATGCGACATGGGTGGTGGTGGCCGATCAGACCCGGGCGACGATTTATGCCGTGCCGAGGGGCATGTCGCGGCTGCGAGAGGTTTTCGAGCTCGAGAGCGGCGGTGAGCGTCCCCCGGGCGGGCGGGCGCGGGCCTGCGCTTTTGCCGCGCAGCTGGCCCTTTACATCGACGAGGCGCAACGCGACGGTCGCTTCGACGAGCTCATCCTGGTGGCGCCAACGGCCTTTCTCGAAGCGCTGCGCGAGAAGCTGAGCAAGGCGGCGCGCGGCGCCCTGATCGGGGAGATCGGCAAGAACCTGGTGGCGGCGGGGCGCGAGACCCTGCAGGAGGAGGTCTTACGGGTGCTCTGAAGCGACGCAAAAAGAACCGACCAAAAAAAAGAGGCGATTCGGGGGAAACCGCCTCTCCAATGACACCTAGAGAGTCCAGGAAGAGATAGACACAAGCATGCGTTTACCGCTGTTCGTTACGCTACCCTCCCTTGGCTCGCTTCGGTATAGGGGATTCTACGTACTAAACCTCGCGCCCATCAGTGAAGCGGCCGGGCCACCCGCGATGGCCGGGGCCGTGCTTCGAGGGTTTCCTCGGCAATGGTTGCCAGCCTTTGCAGGTCCAGGATCCGAACGCGGTTTCGCTGCACGTCGAGCAGACCGCCGTCCTGGAGCCGCGTCAGCACCCGGCTGACGGTCTCGACCGCGAGCGCCAGGTAGCTGGCGATATCGGCCCGCGACATGGGCAGGTTGATGTCCAGCGCGGAAAGTCCGAGATCGTGCTGGCGCCGGGAAAAATGCAGTAGAAACGCCGCCATACGCTGTTCCGCGGTCTTCTGGCCGAGGATCAGCAGCAGCGCCTCGTGGTCGACGATCTTGCGGCTCAGCCTGTTCATGAGCCGTGACTGCACGTCGGGCACGCGCTGCGAAAGCCGGCACAGCTGATCGAAGCGCAGTGGGCAGATACACGAGGTATCCAGCACCATCGCATTGCACATGTGCCCGCCCGACTCGATGGCGTCCAGTCCGACGATATCGCCCGGCGTGTGGAAGCCGATCACCTGCTCCTCGCCGCTCTGCAGGATGACGTAGGTCTTTATGGCCCCGGAGCGCACCATGTAGATATTCTGGAAATCGTCGCTGGTGCGAAACAGGTGGTCACCGCGGTGCAGCACTTTGGGCGCCACCATGACCTCGTCAGCGCGAGCCGGCGCGCAGCCTCCTTCGCCGCATGCGACGCACTCGCCCCGGAATGCACACTCCGCGCAGCCGCTCTCCCTTGCCCTGATTGAGACAATTTGTGCCGTGCTCTGCATGATGCTGTCTCCCTGATTGCCCCTACCCTCGATTTCAGTATCGAAGAGCGCGGACAGCCCGGATATAAGGGATTACCCCTAGGTTCGAGGGGGGAGGCCGCAGAGCGGCCCGGGGACCCCGCCCGGCCGCGCCGAATCAGGTGCCGACGTGGCCCTGGGGCAGCACCATGCGCATCAGCTCGGCGAGCGCGCGCGCCTTCATCTTCTTCATGATGCGGCCGCGATGCAGCTCGACGGTACGCTCACTGATCGCCAGCTCGATGGCGATGACCTTGTTGGCCTTGCCGGCGACCACCAGGTTCATGACCTCGCGCTCGCGCGGTGTGAGCAGGGCGACCCGCTCGGCCACCTGGGCCTGCTGGGTGGCCAGCTCGTGCACCTCGACGTCCTTGGAGATGGCCTGCTGAATCAGGTCGAGCAGCGCCTGCGGATTGAAGGGTTTTTCGACGAAGTCCACCGCGCCTCCCTTCAACGCTCTCACGGCGGCGGGTACGTCGCCGTGGCCGGTCAGCACGATCACGGGGATGCGCACGTCGTCGTTGACGAGCCTTTCCTGCAGCTCCAGGCCGCTCATGCCGGGCATGCGGATATCGGTGATCAGGCAGCCGCGGCGCTCCGGCGTATAGGCGTCGAGAAACTCCTGGGCGCTCGCGAACGTCTCCACCGCCAGGCCGGCGGAGTCGACCAGCAGCGCGAGGCTGTCGCGCACCGCCCGGTCGTCGTCGACGACGAACACCGTACCCGATGCGTTCAAGACGCCGCTCGCCCGTGTATGGGAATGGCGACGTGAAAGACGGCGCCGCCGGCGCCTTGGCTGGCCCACAGCCGGCCGCCGTGGTCCTCTATCATCGTGCGGCTGATGGCGAGCCCCATGCCCAGCCCATCGGGCTTGGTGGTGAAGAACGTCTCGAATACCCGCTCGGGTCCGCTGTCTCCGAGTCCACCGCCGCTGTCCTCGACCTCGAGCACGATACCGGAGTCACTGCCGCTGCCGGTTCGAACCGAAAGCTCGCGTGCCAATGGCTCCACGTCCGCCAGCGCATCCATGGCATTGCGCACGAGATTGAGCACGACCTGCTCCAGCTGAATGCGATTGCACTCCACCGGTGGCAGCGATTCGTCGAAATCGAGGTGAAGTGCGATGTTGCTGGTCTCGAGCTCGTTCTTCACGAGGGCGAGCACGTCGCACACCATGCGGTTGATATCGACCTGCTCGTGCTCGCGTTCGGCCTTACGCGCCAGCCGGCGCAGCTGACGGGTAATCTGACCCGCCCGCTGCCCCTGTGCCGCGATCTGCTCGAGGACATTCTCGAGCTTGTCGCTGTCCGAATCGCCCGATCGCAGCATGCGCAGGCAGGCTTCCGAGAAGCTGACGATGGCGGTGAGGGGCTGGTTGATCTCGTGGGCGATTCCGGAGCTCAGCTCGCCGATGGTCGACAGGCGCGCGGCGTGGGAAAGCTCCTCGCGTCGGCGCCGCGCCTCCTCCTCGGCGCGACGGCGGTCGGAAATGTCGCGCACCATACCGGTGAAAAGCCGCCGGCCACCCGAGTAGAACTGGCTGACCGCCAGATCGATGGGAAAGCGCGTGCCGTCCTTGCGCAGCGCCTCAGTCTCACGGCCGATGCCGATGATGCGCGCTTCTCCGGTTTGCAGATACCTGGAGAGGTAGCCGTCGTGTCTGCTGCGATCGGGCTCGGGCATCAGCAGTCTGACGTTCTGTCCCAACAGCTCGTCCGGTTGGTAACCGAATATGCGCTGAGTTGCGGCGTTGACCGATTCGATGATGCCGCTCTCGTCGATTGTTATGATGCCGTCGACGGCGGTATCCAGTATGGCGTTGAGACGTGCTTCCCGATCCTCGAGACGTTCACGGGCCTGCTTGAGCGCGTCCTCGGCGCCGGGCGGTGCATCCTCGACTCTCGCCGGCGGGCTTCGTCTGCGATTCATAGCTGCGGAACCCTTCACAGAATCCTTCGCGGGGTGCTCGCTGGCGCGATCGAGCCCGCGGCCGACCGGCGCTTTGGCGCGGTCTCGGCGTCGGGTTACAATTTGCCAAGCTCGTTGATCCCGATCAATACCGCCAGGGCGCTCATTCTAGTACGCTGCGCGCCGTTCGGGGAGGCATCCGGGGTTTTCGCGGATCTCCGGCAAGCGGGGGGACTCATGTCGATCGGCCATGTCATCAAGCTTTTTGCCAACCCGAAGTCCGGCTGGGAAGCCATCCACGCCAGCCGTTACTCGATTGGAGGCGTGTTCTTCAAGCACACAATCCTGTTCGCGCTGATTCCGCCCGTCGCCGGATACATCGGCACCAGCCAGGTGGGCTGGCAGGTCGCGGACGGGGAGGTGATCCGGCTCACTGCGGCGAGCGCCGCGAGAATCGCCTTGCTCTACTATCTGGCCATGCTCGCCGGTGTCGGCACCGTCGGCTGGGCCATCCATTGGATGGGCAAGACCTACGGCGCCGACCAGCCCATCGGACAGTGCGTGGCGCTGGCGTCGTTCACCGCGACGCCGCTCTTCCTCATCGGCGCGCTGCAGGTTTACCCCGTGCTGTGGCTGAATCTGATAGCCGGTCTGCCCGTGCTCGCTTTCACCACCTACATATTCTATTCCGGCGTTCCGGTCATGATGGAGATTCCCCCTGAGCGCGGCTTTCTTTTCTCGTCGGCGATGCTCGCATTCGGCCTCGTGACCCTGGTGGCGCTGCTCGCCATCACCGCGCTGCTATGGGGCACCCCGGGAATCGCACCCGCATTCACCAGCTGACGGTGCCGACCACGCTCACGGAGGATTAGATGGCAGAAGCACAAACGTATAACTACAGGGTCGTGCGGCAGTTCGCCGTGATGACCATCGTGTGGGGCATCGTCGGCATGCTGGTGGGCGTGTTCATCGCCGCCCAGCTGGCGTGGCCGGCGCTCAACTTCGACGTGCCGTGGCTGACGTTCAGCCGCCTGAGACCGCTGCACACCAACGCGGTGATCTTCGCGTTCGGCGGATCGGCGCTGTTCGCGTCCTCTTACTATGTGGTGCAGCGCACCTGCCAGGTGAGACTGATCTCGGACCAGCTGGCCGCATTCACCTTCTGGGGCTGGCAGGCTGTCATCGTGCTGGCAGCCATCACCTTGCCTCTCGGTATCACCACGACAAAGGAATACGCCGAGCTCGAGTGGCCCATCGATCTTCTGATTGCGGTCGTCTGGGTGGTCTACGCGGTCGTGTTCCTCGGCACCATCGTCAAGCGCCGCGTCAAGCACATCTACGTGGCGAACTGGTTCTTCGCCGCCTTCATAGTCACCGTCGCAGTGCTGCACGTGGTCAACAGCGCGGCGCTGCCGGTGAGCCTGTGGAAATCGTACTCGGTCTACGCGGGCGTGCAGGATGCCATGGTGCAATGGTGGTACGGGCACAATGCAGTCGGATTTTTCCTGACCGCGGGCTTTCTCGGCATGATGTACTACTTCGTGCCGAAGCAGGCCAATCGGCCGATATACTCGTATCGGCTCTCCGTCGTGCATTTCTGGGCGCTCATCTTCACCTACATATGGGCAGGCCCGCATCACCTGCACTATACCGCGCTGCCCGATTGGGCCCAGTCGCTCGGCATGGTCATGTCGATCATTCTGCTCGCGCCGTCCTGGGGTGGGATGATCAACGGCATCATGACCCTGTCTGGAGCATGGGAGAAGCTTCGCACGGATCCGGTTCTGCGGTTCCTGATCGTGTCGGTGTCCTTCTATGGCATGTCGACCTTCGAGGGACCCATGATGTCGATCAAGACGGTCAATGCGCTGTCGCATTACACCGACTGGACCATCGGTCACGTGCACTCCGGCGCGCTCGGCTGGGTGGCGCTGATTTCCTTCGGCACCATGTACTACCTCATTCCGAGGCTCTTCGGGCGCGAGCTCTACAGCCTGCGGCTGGTCGAGCTGCACTTCTGGATCGCCACCATCGGCATCGTGCTCTACATCACCGCCATGTGGGTATCCGGCATCATGCAGGGTTTGATGTGGCGCGCTGTGAATCTCGACGGCACGCTTACTTACAGCTTCGTCGAATCGGTGCAGGCCATGCATCCTTTCTACATCATCCGTTTTCTCGGCGGGCTTCTGTTTCTCGTCGGAGCCGTGGTGATGGCGTATAACATGTGGAAGACGGTTGCGGGCGCGAAGACCGTCGACGCTGTCATTCCCGCTCCGGCGCACTGAGGGGTCGCACCGATGGCAAACGGACACGAGAAGCTCGAGACAAACATCGGTTTGATGGTTGTCCTGGTCATTCTGGTGATCAGCGTCGGCGGCATGGTCACGGTCGTTCCGCAGTTCTTCCAGAGCGAGCTGACGACGCCGGTCAAGGGACTGAAGCCGCGCGGTGCACTCGAGCTCGCCGGAATGGACATTTATCTGCGCGAGTCCTGTAACACCTGTCATTCGCAGATGATTCGGCCGTTTCGTGCCGAGACCGAGCGCTACGGTCACTACTCGGTGGCCGGCGAGTTCGTCTACGACCGTCCGTTTCAATGGGGCTCGAAGCGCACGGGACCCGATCTGCATCGCGTGGGCGGGCGCTACAGCGATGCATGGCATCGCGTGCATTTGATCAATCCGCGTGACGTCGTGCCGGCTTCGGTGATGCCGGGTTATCCCTGGCTGGACGAAAATGCCGTGGATGGAAGTCTCATACAGCGCAAGATGCGTGTGCTGCGTGTGCTCGGTCATCCTTACAGCGACGAAGAGATCGAGAATGCTCCGAAGATGCTCGAGGGCAAGACCGAGATGGATGCGATCATCGCCTATCTGCAGAATCTCGGCACTTCGATAAAGACACGCAGGTAACAGCTTGGAAATCAGCGTTTTTCATGGCATCTGGACCGCAGCGCTGCTGGTGATATTCATCGGCATCGTGATCTGGGCATGGAGCGGCAAGAGGAAGCCGGATTTCGACAAGGCGGCGCGCATACCGTTCGACGACGAGCCGGGGCCATCCGATGGCGGGATAAAGAGGAATCAGAATGACTAGCTTTACCGATGGCTTGTGGAACATGCTGATTTTCGTCGGAACCATTGGCGGAATCGTGGGCTTGTTCCTTTTCACCAGGAGCCAATCGGCAGGCCGGCCGCCGGGCGAAGGCGTTCAGAGCATGGGGCACAAGTGGGACGGTGACCTGGAGGAGCTCAACAATCCGCTTCCACGCTGGTGGCTGAACCTGTTCTACATCACGCTCGCGTGGGGCCTGGTCTATCTACTGCTGTATCCCGGCGTTGGCACCCATGCCATGCTGCTCGGGTGGTCTCAGGCCAAGCAGTACGAAGAGGAGATGGCGGCCGCGGACGCGCGTTTCGGGCCGATATTCGAGCAGTACGTCAACCAGGATATCGCCGCCGTGTCGCGCGACGCCGATGCCTTGAAGATTGGACGCAGGCTGTATCTCAATTACTGCGCCGGCTGTCACGGCTCGGATGCCGGCGGCAATCCGGGATTTCCCAATCTGCGCGATGATCACTGGCAATATGGTGGAACGCCGGAGGCCATCAAGACGTCCATCTTGAATGGCCGAAACGGCATCATGCCTCCGTGGCGGGACGCCGTCGGTGAGCAAGGCGTGAGCAACCTGACGCAGTATGTCCTGAGCCTGAGTGGCCGTGAGGCGGACCCGGCNNGGAGCGGATGGCACCGGCAACCAGCAGCTCGGCGCTCCGAATCTGACCAGCAATGTCTGGCTCTACGGCGGCTCGCCCAAAGCGATAAGCCAAACCATCGCCGACGGGCGTCAGGGTCAGATGCCGGCGCACGCGGACTTTCTCGGCGAAGCCAAGTCGCATCTGCTGGCAGCCTACGTCTACAGCCTGTCGAATAAGTAGGGCGGCTATTGAATCGCCGAGCCGAATCATCGGGCATGCCACTGGTGCAACGCGTCAGCGCCGTGCTGTGGCCCGCCTTCCTGTGCGCGGGCGCAGCCACGGCCGTTTTCTTCACCTTCTTCGATCCGATTACGCTGCTGGAGTGCGAGGGTGAGCCGCCTCTGAGCCGCATGGGAGCTTACAGCCTCGGCTTTTTCATGTTCTGGTTCCTGTGCATCGCGTCGTCGATCGGCACTTCGTACTTTCTCGGACCCCGCACCGGCGATTCCCCGCATACCGCACGCACGCCGTGAGGCCGCCGGCAGTCGAGGGGACGAACGGCCCGGTGAGTTCCAAGGCCTCTGCTAAAGCGCTCGACGAGCGCGTCGAGCAGTCCCTGTACGCGCAGCGGGAGCAAATCTACCCGCGGGAAGTTCACGGCATTTTCGCGACCATGCGGATCCTTGCCGTCGTGGTGCTGCTGGGGCTGTTCTATGGCGTGCCTTGGCTGCACTGGGAAGGACAGCAGCTGGTGGTTTTCGACCTCCCTGCACGGCGCTTCCACATATTCGGGCTCACGCTGTTCCCCCAGGATTTCTTCTATCTCGCCGCACTGCTCATCATCGCCGCTTTGAGCTTGTTCTTCTTTACCGCTTTGGCGGGTCGACTGTGGTGCGGCTATGCGTGCCCGCAGACGGTATGGACCGAGGTGTTCCTGTGGATCGAGCGCAAGGTAGAGGGCGATCGCCGCAAACGCATGAAGCTCGACAAGAGCCCGTGGTCCGGGCGAAAGCTCACCGTCAAGGGTGCCAAGCACGCGATATGGATCGTTTTCTCGTTATGGACGGGCTTCACTTTCGTTGGATATTTCACACCGGTGCTCGATCTCGGCGCCCGCGCTCTGACTTTCGAACTGGGGCCATGGGAAACTTTCTGGATCCTGTTTTACGGATTTGCCACCTATGGAAACGCCGGCTGGATGCGCGAGCAGGTGTGCATTTACATGTGTCCCTACGCGCGCTTCCAGAGCGCGATGTTCGACAGTGACACGCTGGTTATATCCTA
>JABAHS010068808.1_pt2 | contig 16788 bp, 14 predicted proteins | sample 7062111 | NCBI WGS metagenome assembly JABAHS01 (sample SAMN14534600, study PRJNA622989) | marine sediment metagenome | biome: marine biome [ENVO:00000428]; feature: marine pelagic biome [ENVO:01000023]; material: deep marine sediment [ENVO:00002113]; isolation source: pool of 4 deep marine... | reverse complement strand
CGAGATCTGCCAGTAGCCGTCCAGACCGGCCACTCGATTATGATAGGCCTTCGCCTCACGGTCCGTGTAAAGTATCCCCAGCGTGGAAGCCCGCCCCACGTCGCGCCGGTATCGCATGACGGCGCCCGTGACATCCTGATCGATAGACGTGGACACGGACGTCTGGTTGGACGGCAGGATCAGGTTGTTGATACGATCGCGAGTGACGAATACCCCGACGGCGTTTCTGCCTTCCTTCCCCGTCAGCTTCAGGCCACCCAGCGGGTCGGCTACAGTACGCGTGAAGACGACTTGAAGCGGGGTAACGAAGAAGTCGGACCCTTCGAGGAAGAACTGCCTCTTCTCAGGGAAGAATAGTGCGAATCGTCTGTTTACCTCGAGCTGAGCTACATCGGCCTCGACGTGAGAGAAGTCCGGATTCAGGGTACCGTTCAGGCTGAGGTTGGGGGTGACGCCCCAGTGAACGCTGAGGCTTGGCTCGGCCTCGAGATCGCCGACCTGCATGTCGCCGACGCGGTCATCCTCTCTGCTGTCGGTCCGGGTTGCGGTGAGGGTCGGATCGAATTCGAGATTGTGTCCGGGCGCGATCCCCTGCAGACCGTCCAGCCGGTTCGCCTGGCAGAGAAGGCAAGTGTTATCACGGTCGGTGTAGCACGAGCGGATCTCGTGCCGAACGCGACGAGGATACGATCGGAAAGCGATGAACCCCCAGGTTTGCTCCTGCACGCCTCGTTGAAAGCGCAGCGACTTGAGCGGAATCGCTACCTCTACGACGTAACCGTCCTCGCTGATCTTGCCCGCGGAGTTCCAAATCGCATCCCAAGAGAAGTCCTCGTCCCCCTCTGTGGAGAAGACCCCGTCCATCTGGACACCCAGGGCGTTCACCCGAAACTGGAAAGCGCGCCGCTGGTCATTGAAGGTGTCCAGGAGGATGCCGATGTGATCATCCTGAGCGATCAGGCTGCCGTCGTCTCGGTCCGCCAGGTGGGCGCGAATCTGCGACGGCGACGGATCCAACGCGCGGCAACCCAGGTAGAAGTTGCTCGCATCGTAGGTTATCCGGCATTCGGTCTCCACTGGCGGATGAAGGTTGTCACCGGGATACGATTCATAGGGCAAATCGATCGCGGTGGCATCCAACCAGGCAGGCTCGTCGAGAACGGCGTCCACATGAATCTGCGAGGTGGCTGGCGCGACCTTGAAGCGACGTAATGGAGGAATTCCCTCATCGCGGGGCTGGCCGAGAAGGGGGTTGCTCGGTGAAGCGATGCAGATGAAAGCCACTACGACAAGCAAAAGCTTGTCGCAAGGCCGTCCTCGTTGCCGAGCCGGCGCCCGGGGAGCCGAACTCTGCAGACGCAAGCCAAATGCCTCGCGCAGGTCTTTCACCGCTGGTTCCGGCTGAGAGATTAGAGCCGGTTAGCCGCGCGTTCTGAGAGCACAACAGCATGGACTGTGCCGTTCCGCACCGGGGCTCGATTTGGTGTTTTGTGCGGGACGAGAGGTGTAGGATACGGCGATCGCGACGAGCTGAATGCGGCATATCACGCGATTGGTTGGGGGATTTGACCCAACCGGCGCTCGCCGGGGTCTCGCCCTGCCTGAAAGAGGAGATGAGGAGAGATTGCACGGACAACGTCCTGTGGTGACTTGGCACCAGGCATCAGAGGCTTCTGCTCGACGCACATTTTACAGATGAGAGTGGCTGGCAGCGCCTTCAAACGGATCTATGCGACAGATCAGGTGAGTATGGGGGTGGGGCTGGACTGCCAGGCGAACTCTGCGTGTCCTGGTCCATTCGTTCACCACTAAAACCGCCGTACGATCGTATGGAAGACCCGGTCCTCATCTCTGATTGCAAACCAGTCGCGGTAACGGAATTCGGCTGTCACGGTCCCATGTCCTGCCGGCAGTCTCACTCGCACTTCGCGACTCTCCCCGGCGGGAATCTTGGTCACCTTCAAAAAGGGCCAGAAATCCAGATAGCCCGGGATCCACTCGCGTGTTCCGAACTCCCGTTCGACCTCCTGGACCAACCGCTGTCCCGGATCACGTGCGGTCAGCTTCACGATCAAGAAGTTCGTGCCGCTCGCTGGAAACGAATGTCCGATCCGGTCGTTGGTGATCCGCAGGACCGCCTCACCGTTTCCGACGATTTCAAGAACGGCATTCAGCCCGCTGCGCAGAAATTGTGGATCCTTGTCGCCGGGGAACCGGTGGCTCCGCCGGAGGCGGGCGGGGCCCCTCTCCACCGTGGGAGCCATCACCTCTGGCATGTGGCAATGAAGACAGGTGACCCCTCGCCGGGCCAGCTCTGTCCGTCGCCAATCGGTCACGGTCCTCGCGTGCTCCAGGGCCTCGTCGTGGCAGCTCGCGCAGATCGTCGTGCTGGCCAGTTCTGGATCTCGAAATCGGATGTCGGCGATCACCTCGTGTGGGGCATCGACAGATCTGCCCGGGCCCCGGATCCCCTCCTTCGACACGTGGCACGAGACGCAGTCCACTCCCAGCTCGCGGTCCTGGGTCCGCTCCCTCGGATGACTCCTTTCGGGCAGGTCCAGCACGTTTGCCGGAGCGTGGCAATTGACACATGGCACCCGAAGCGAGGCGAAGAGATCATCGAACCCTTTGTCGCGAATGCGCTGCCAGAAGGGACCGGTGAGGCTCCGGAAGTGGAAGGACTCCCGCCATTCGTCAGCGATCGGGCTGTGGCACTCGAGGCAGCTCGAGCGTTCGAACACCGTGTGTTCAGTGGCGGGGACCACGCCCGGCGGCTCTCTCAGCGTGCGACCGATGGCGAGGTAAGCCGCGGCGGCAACGGTTGGGAGGGCGAGGAGGACAATGAAGATTCGGAGGATCGTCGCGGCTGGCATCGGGCCTTCCTTTGATACTTGGACAACCATCGTAATATTGCGGCACAAAAAAACCTACGTTTGCGATCGCACGAAGCTCTCGACTTCTCTGAGCGCTGCCTCATCGACGGAACAATGCACCCACCGGCCGCGCTTTTCGCAGCGGATGAGGCCGGCGTTCTTGAGCTCTTTCAGATGGTGTGAAACCGTCGAGAGCGACAGATCGAACTCCTCGGCGATCTCCGACACGGTCTGGCCGATCCTGTTCTCGGAGAGGGGAGGCTCGGAACGGCACCGCTCGCGAAGCAGCTGGAAGATGGCCAGGCGATTCGCGTCGGCGAGAGCTCGAAAGATCATAGAGAGGTCGAAGGTTGCCATTTTCTTCTATAGTTTTATCACTATCGAAATATAGTCCACACCCAGAGCCCCGTCAACCCCCCGCGAGGCCCTGAAACGAGGATCGCTTCTCCTCGAGGTATCAGTTGCGTGGGCTGTGCGGTGTTTCGCCGAACCGCTCCTCCGCCCGCTCTGGGCTCGGACCCCCCGAGCCACGAGAGAGGCGGTCGTTGCCCCTCGGAGCGAGCGCGAGGGGTCCCTATCTTCTACTTGTGCTGTTCCCAGTTATCTGTGGGGTAGATCTGAGAAAGATCGGCGGAGATGTCGTCTGTTGTTGGAGTCGACGTGGCCGATCGGCGAACCGCACCAGCGGGGAGGGAGCGCATGAACGGAACGGAAACGGAGAAACTGAGGCTGCTCGACAAGATCGCGGAGGGGCTGAGGGTGAAGCCAGCCTACCTGCTGTTCTTCGCGATTCTCGTGGTCATTCTGTTCATCGTCATCGGGTTTCTCTCATGGGACCAGAGAGACCCGACGATCACTATCGGGGCGTTCGCCCTCTGCGGAGTGGCCCTGCTGGTGGCGCCCTTCGTGATCAAGACGGTCGAGGTCGCCGGGCGGGTTCCCAAGGAACAGCGCGATGTGATGAACCAGCTCCTGGCGCTGGGGACGAAGGAGGATATCCCGCTCAGCAAGGCCAAGGCCGAGCGGTGGGCCAAGAGATGGAACTGCCGCTGGACATACTTGTCCAAATCCGGCCAGCTGCGCCGGTACGTCGACGACAATGTCACGTTCGATCTGAATGGGATCGACACCGAAAGTGGTCTCGTACAGGGTCGGGGGGAGTCGCCGTATCGCGGGGGCACGACATACGAGATTTTCGGCCGGCTCTCGAAGCGGGACATGGCACTCATGTTCTATCGTTTTCGTGGAGAACTGGAGGCGCTCATGGGCGTGATGATCGTGCGGATGAGAGCGGGGGGAAGCGCTCACGGTTGGTGGCTCGGCATCGGGAAGGAGAACATGGACATCGGAGGTCGGTTCACCTGGACGGATTCAAGGCAATCGTCCGCTTTCGAACCGAAAGAATACCCTGTTAGGGATGACCCTCCTCTGGACTCCACCTTCGTACCCGCGCACCAAGATCTGAATGAGGAGGCGTGACTCGATCTCGCATCCACCTCGTCTTCCCGTCCTTCGGTCGGGGTCATCCGCTCGGCAGCTTCACGTCGGCGAACAGGCTGAGGCCCAGCCAACCGGGGAAGGCGCGGCGCAGCCGCGTGGGGCCCCGCGCCTGGATCGACTCGTCGGCGCGGGCATCGCCGTAGCGAATTTCGCCTATCCATAGCCGGGTCAGCGTGAGCACGTCGCTCTCCACCACCGGGGTGGCCCGGATCCTTCTGGCCGAGATCCCCGCGGTCGGCAGCTGAAACCTCAGCCGATGTCCGGGGTTTTAGATTCATACCCTGCCGCGATCCCCTGGCTAACATCCCGGTCCCCATTTGTGACACCTGGGGCGACCACCCGCCCTGAGGTTACGACACGGAGCAACACCCATGAGCGAAAGAGTTCTTCGGTTTGCAGCGCTGACCGCGTGCGTCGCCGCAGCGGTCGCGTGCGACGACACAACGGCGCCGCTCGACGTCACGTTCGGCGAAACCACGTTTGTCGTGGTGGTGAATCCCGTCGTGAATGACTTGAACGAAACGCCGGTGCCCTCCCCGGGGACGACTCGTTCAAATGTATCGGTCTCCCTGGACCTGGGTCCTTCGGCGACGACCGACGGGGCCGGTGTGGCGGTGTTGAGCCCCGTACCGGCCGGGACCAGGACGCTGTCGCTCAGCGACGGCAGCGCCAGCGGCGGGGTCAGCCTCGATATCGCGGACAAGGATTTGCGAGAGGTGGCGATCGCCCTGAACGGAACCGGCGCAGCCGTCATGGCGGAGGTGCCTTACGCATTCGGGGGTCAGGTGATCGAGGTCAGCCCTTCGACGCCGCTGTCGGAAGTCAACGACGCGTTGGCGATGAGCAACGTCATCGTCTTCTTCAGCGGTGGGACCTACACGGGCGACCTCGTGTTCGGCGGAAGCGACGTGACCCTGTTCGGCGAAGGAGAGCAGGGAGGCCAGGTGACACTCGACGGCAACGTGACGGTCTCGGGTAGCGGCAACCGCATCCGCGGCGCGCGGATTACCGGCGATCTCTTGGTGCCGGGCAGCGACGCCGGAATCTCGTTCAGCCGCGTCGTTGGAGCATTCGACCTGGAGGGAAGCTCGGCCACGCTGATCAACAACTCCTTTTGTGGATCGGTGACGATCGGAGGGAGTAACCCGACGCTGTTGGGAAACGCTGGGCTGAGCCCGATACCGCCACCGCCGGCTGGCTGCTGACACGGCGACGCTGAGGCACGACGCGGAAGGGCCTCCGGGCCGAACCCGCGAGGCGTCGCTACAGCGCGCCGTGGAACGGGTCCGGGGCGAGCGGGCGGCGCTTCGCTGACTCGATTCCTTTAGCGGAGACGGCCCTCAGCCGCTGCCATCGATCTCGCGCAGCAGCGTGTTCACCGCCGCCCGCAGCTGCTCGTCCTCCCCATCGGCTCGCGAGTTCGGCCGCGTCTCCACGATCACATCCGGCACGGCGGGCCCGTTCTCCATGTTCTCGTCCGTCGCCTTCACGTACCAGCCGCGGAACGGCAGCCGCACGAACGAGCCGTCGATCAGGCCGGCGCCGCCGGTGGAGATCACCGCGCCGTAGGTCGGCTCGCCCACCAGCGGGCCCAGCCCCAGCGTCTTGAACGCGTGGGAGAAGATCTCGGCGTTGGAGAACGAGCTGGCGTTGCAGAGCGCCACCGCGGGCTTTGTCCAGGCGGCCAGCGGCAGCCGCTCGCCGAACGGGTAGTGGTCGCGGAACCGCTCGTGCTCCCGCTGCAGGTCCTCTGCGGCGCCCCTGGGGATCGTGTACGCGTGTTGCCGGACGGTAAGCACCGCCATGAGATAATCGGTGGTCCAGCCGCCGCCGTTGTAACGGACGTCGATGACGATGCCGTCCTTGCCTTCGCCCGCGGCCACCAGCTCGCGCTCGAACCGCTCGAAGCTGGGCCAGTTCATCCCCTGGATGTGGATGTAGCCGAGCCGGCCGTTCGAGTATTCCTCGGTGAGCGCCGCCCGCTCGCGCACCCACTCCTCGTACAGCTCGCGCCTCAGGCTGCCTGTGGGACGGATCACGACCTCGCGCTCACGGCCGTCGCGCTGCACCAAGAGGATCGTCTTCTCGTCGGCCCTGTCGGCCAGCAGGTCGTAGAAGTTCGGCGCCTCGGTCACCGGTGTGCCGTCCACGGCGATGATCTCGTCACCGACCTCCAGCCGGCTGGAGCTTCGGTCGGCCGGTGAGTTGGGCACCACACGCTCCACCCGCACGCCGCCGTCGACCGGGTCGATCTCCACGCCCAGCAGGCCGGTGCGTTCCCGCTGCGTCTCGGCACGGTCGGGCCCGTACAGTCCCAGGTGGCTGGCGTTCAACTCCCCCAGCATCATGTTGAACACGTCCCGGAAGTCGCGGTTCGTCGATGCGCGCATGGCCCAGGCCCGATACTTGTCGCCCAGCGCTTCCCAATCGTTTCCGTGGAAGTTCGGGTCGTAGAACCCGTCACGCAGGATACGCCAGGCTTCGTCGTAAACCTGCTCGCGCTCCCGGGGATGCTCGATGTTCATGCGGGCCGAGAACGCGAGGCTCTCCAGCTTGCCGCTGCTCGGATCGATCCGGGCGAGTCGGCCTCCGGACCGACGCATGAACAGGTACTTACCCTTAGGACCGAGGGTGACGTCGTAGGGCGACTGGCCGCCGGAGGTCAGCGCTTCCATCTCGGTGCCGTCCCACTTCACCTTGTGCAGATCCTGCTCCGCGTCGTAGCTCTGGCGGCCGCCGCGGTTGCTGACGAAGTAGAACCACTCGCCGTCCTCCGAGATGGCCAGGTCGGACTCGTTCCCCGGCAGGGACGTGACCTGCTCCAGCCGCTCGTGGATGCGCTCGAAGTCGATCTCGACCGCCTGGTCGGCCTCCTCCTCGTCGCCGTTCTCCTCCTCGCCGGCCAGCTCCTCTTCCTCTTGCAGTTCTTGCCAGTCCGCCCGGGTCTTCTGCCAGTCCTCGGCACGCAGCCAGACGAACCACACGTCGCTGTCGCCGTTGTTTCGGAGCGAGAGGAACCCGAGCTTCGAGCCGTCCCGGCTCCACACCGGCGCGCCGTCGCCCTTGGGGTGCTGGGTCACGTTCACCGGTTCCCGGGACCCGTCGGCGGCGTGGATATAGAGCTCGGCGTTGAAGTCGAGATCCGACAGCGAGTAGGCCAGCCAGCGGCCGTCGGGGCTCCAGGCGACGCCCGACGGCGTGGCCCAGCCGTCCAGCAGCGCGCGCTCGGTCCCGAGCCGTCCGTCCTCGGTCTCGGCCACGACCAGCGTGCCCCGTCCGCGGCGGAACGCTACCTGGCTTCGGTCCGGCGCCATCACCGGCGCCGACTCATCGGCTTCGGTCTCGGTGAGGCGCACGGCGCGATGCTTCAGGCTCAGGTACAGGTCCGGCTGCTCCGGATCCGCCGACTCCAGGCGGTAAAGCTCGTACTGGCCCTCCCGGTCGGAGGTGAAGATGAGCGCAGTGTCGCTGAGCCAGGCCACGTCCTGATCCCGATAGGGGTGGTCCGTCAGGCGAACGGTGCGGCTCTCTTCGTCGGTGTTCCGGGTGACGAACAGCTCGCCGCGCACGGTGAAGGCCAAGTACTTGCCGTTTGGCGACACCGCGTACTCCGAGGTGTTACCCGTGTAGGTGCGCCTCTCCACCGGGTCGAACCGGTAGTCCCGGGGGAGGTCGATGGAGAGCAGCCGTGGCTCGCCGGCGTCTTCCCGCCAGACGTACAGGTCGGTCCCTCGCTCCAGGACGACGACGTCCCCCGCGCCGCCGCCGACATCGAAATCGCGGACCCCGTCGTCTTCGAAACGGGTGAGCTGCTCGGGGTCGCCGGTGGGCGCCCCGTTATCGTTCAGCGGCTGGCGATACAGGTTGTAGGTGCCGTCGCGCTCGCTGACGAAGAGCAGCGTGCGCGAGTCCGACCACTGGGGACGGATGTCGTTCCCCTCGAAGTCGGTGAGACGGGTGTACTCGTCGTCTCGGGTGTCGTAGAGCCAGACGTCTTTGTTCGCGGGACCGTGGTACCCTTTGCGCCACTCGCCGTTGGTGCGGAAGGTGAACGCGATGAAACGGCCGTCCGGTGACATCACCGGGGTGTAGCCGAAAGCATCGAGCAGGCGATCGGGCGTGCCGCCGCTCACCGCTACGTGATAGATCTCGTTCTCGCGCTCCACCTGGGCGTAGGTCCGCTCCGTTTCGAACAGGAGGCGATCGTCGGGCGTCCAATCGGATAGCACATCCGTGGCGGAGTGGTAGGTGAGCCGCCTGGGATTCCCGTCGTCCAGCTCCATCACGAAGATGTCATCGCTGCCGTATCGATCGCTCATGAAGGCCAAACGGGTTCCGTCGGGGCTGATTCGCGGATGGCTCTCGTAGGCCTCGTGGATCGTAAGCCGGACGGCGCGGCCCCCATCCACGGGCACCGTCCAGATGTCACCCTGAAAAGAGAAAGCCACCGTCCGGCCGTCGGGGCTCACGTCGGGGAAGCGGGCGAAAGGGCGCTCAGTCTCCTGCGCGGAAACCCCTGCCACCAGCGCGGACTGTAGAGCGAAAACGATGACGGCTGGGAGAGATCGGCGGATCATCGGACCTCCTGACACTACGGGTGCAAGGCTGTGCGGCTGAGGCGTTGGGACAGTAGGGCGCCACCGCTGCGGCTGTCAACGCGTCTCGACCCCGGTCGTGGCCTCTCCCGGAGCGACCGGCGGCGCGGCCGGCTTCGGCCATGGCCCGGTCGACGCCGACCGTCATCGTTTCGGCCAGCGACAGGGACGAAGGTAGCCGCAGCCGGGCGAGGGGCCGCCGTGCAGTGCGATCACCGGCACGCCTCTACCGAACGCACGATAGAAGAGCTACACACCGTTCAGGCGTACTCCGCCGCTGTCGGGCGGCACGCCACCCGTCGCCCCACCATCGCGGATCTCATTCGCCAGTCGCCGGATCTCGGCCAGCACGAGATCGGGTCGGTCGTGGTGCACGTTGTGGCCGCTGTCCTCGGCCCGAACGTGACGGCCGGCCGGCGATTCGCGAGCCAGCTGCGCGTGGAGCTCGTCGGCGGCGGCATTGATGGCGTCCGGGTCCCAACCGGGCCCCTTCTGCCGGCGGGTGGCCGTGATGACGGTGAGCGGCATCCGAGGCGTGGGCGCTTTGCGCAGGAAAGCGCCGAGGGCGCGCTGGTCGATGCCGTCGGCGTTGCGAGCGAGGGAGTCCTCGAGGCGCCGCCAGGCATGGGACGGCATGGCATCGCGGACGCGATCCGGCAGGTCTTCGTGCGCCGGGTCGATCAACACGAGCCCCAGGACGTGGTCGGGCGCCAGCGCGGCCAGCGCCCGCGAGTAGAGTGCCCCGAGAGAGTGGCCGACCAGCAGGGTGGGGCGTGTGAAACCGAGAGCGCGGTGGATCGTCTGCAGCTCGTCGATCAGCGCCCGCCAGCCGCGCCCGCTCGCCAGCGGGTCGCTTTGACCGTGACCGAGCCGGTCGTAGGCGCACACGCGCATCGGATCGTCCCAGCGCTCGAGTAACCTCTCCCAAGTCGCCCCCCGACTCCCTGCGCCGTGGAGTAGCAGGACGCCAGGGCGTCCCGAGCCGGTGCAGATGGCGTGTATGCGCTGTCCGTCGACGACGACGGTCGTGTCGCCGGGCTGGACGGCGACGACGCGGCCGCTCGAAGCCGGGTTGAGTACGGCGAGTGTGAGGAGCAGCAAAGCCATGGGGATGTGCAATTGCCGCTGCGTTGGACGTGTTTGATGTCGAGGCAAAGGACCACCTCAGCGATTGAGCCCGTCGAGGTTCGTCCGGGACACCGAATTCCGGACATCGGGTCGCCATGAACTGGAACCAGCACTCGAGCGGATCGGTTCCGGAAGCTGGACGGTCCCCTGGGTGCTGATGGCGGCATCGATCTCATCTCCGTTCGAACCCGCGGCCAGGCACTTCGCGTTCGACGTTTGGGATTCGTACTGGCGCTCCAGGCCGTCGCGCACGAGTTAGCTTGAAAAGACAGCGACCCATCAGATCACGCCTTGCGCGAGCGCGAGCGATGTCGATGTAGCTTCCGGAATCGGTTTGGCGGGAACCGTTCCCGTCCAGCCGGACGAACCGTTCGGGCGCCGCGATCGGGAAGACTTCGGAGTAGGTAACCGCATGAGCAAGAAATCCAGGGGAAGGGAGAGCGGGAAGGGCAACAGCGGAAGGATCGAGTTCCCGGTGGTCGCCATCGGCGCGTCGGCGGGCGGCATCGAAGCCGTGGTGCAGTTCTTCCAGCAGCTGGAGAAGCGGCCCGGGATGGCCTTCGTGTTCATCCAGCACCTCAAGCCGGAGCACGAGAGTCACCTGGTCGAGATCCTGGGCCGGCGGGTCGAGCAGCGGATCGTCCAGGCGGAGGACGGTGCCGAGCTCGAGGCCGACAACGTCTATGTCATCGCGTCGGGGACGAACCTGATCGTTGGTCCTGCGATCGCCGCATAGTATCTTTCCAACGTCTAGCTGCAGTTCCATACTCTCGCTCCGGTCTGGCGTCTGCTACCGAGGGGGCTGGAATGGTGAACAGTGCCTAACCCACTCGTCGAGCGCTCGCCTTTCGATCCGAGATCGAGAGTGCCGAGTCGTCGCCGCATGGCCACGGCTCCCGAGCTCTCTCGACCCTCCCTCGCTGGAGACATCATGAACGGATGGAAGCGTTGGGTTTCGGGCGTGTTGCTGGTGTTGGGCGCGGTCTGGCCCGCCGCCAGCGCGGCGCAAGAAGGGCTGCCCGATTATCTACGGGACCGTGGTGAGGGCACAGCCACTTCGATGTTCGGCACGTACATCAGCGAAGGTGAATTGCTGGTCTATCCCTTCTACGAGTACGTACGTGATCGCAATGCCGAATACGAGCCGGCGGAATTCGGCTTCGGACTCAGCGACGAATTCCGTGGCGAGTTCTGGAGTCACGAAGCACTCATCTTTCTCGGCCTCGGGATCACCGACTGGCTCGCCTTCGAGTTCGAGGCGGCGGTGTACACGGAAGCGAAGATCACGAAGGCGGCAGGCGACACGTCCGCCATGCCCAACGAGTTGCGCGAGTCGGGCTTCGGTGACGTACAGACTCAGCTGCGCTGGCGATACTCGAAAGAAACGGAACGTCGGCCCGAGTTCTTCAGCTACTTCGAGACCGTCTATCCGTTGCAGAAAGACAAGCTCTTGATCGGGACGGCGGATTGGGAATTGGCGCTGGGAGTCGGCGCGATCAAGGGAACGCGCGTCGGAACGTTCACGGCTCGCGTCACTGCCGCCTACGACGCGGCTGAGCACAAAGGGGAGTTCGGCGAGTACGCGGTGGAGTATCTAAAGCGCTGGTCGCGACTATTGCGTACGACCGTACTCGTCGAAGGGGAAGAGGACGAGGTCGACCTGATCCTCGACGCCCAGTTCCATCTCAGCCCACGCGTGTTCGTCCGCCTCAATACCGGGATCGCCCTCACGTCCAAGGCCGAGGACATCGCACCGGAAGTGGGCGCCATGTTCTCCTTCCCCGTGTTTTGAGCCTTCCTCTAACTGGGACTGCCGGTCGGTGCCGCGGGTTCTTGGCTGAGGAGGCGGTCAACATTCCTGAAGCGCCGCTCAGCTCCCCCGTCCGCCTGGGTGGAGGACGGCAGATCTGCAGGAAGATCATGAAGTTGGAAATCGCCGAGCCTGAGACTGACCGAGCCCAGGAGTGTCGTGCCCAGCGCTATGTGACGGGTGCCCGAAGCCTGTATACGTTGAAAATGTTCGGCCTGGTCGAGATCTTGCCTTGCTTGTAGAGAGCCATCAAATGGTCTCTGCGGTCTTTCCTTCTCCAGTAGTGCAGTGCCGTGGCGCAGGCGCTCCAGATGGCTCCCAGCGTTAACGCACAACCGCCTCCGATGACCAGGGCAAGCCAGCCCAGTATCTTAAGTGCTTCTAAGGCCCCCGAGTCCACGTTGACCTCCCGCGCAGAAGGGAGTTCGCCCGTTTAGGTCAGGATATTCAACGAGAATCAGTACTAATCTGCGATGAGAGTTGCACGTCCGGCAAGAGTTACAACTGAGGCCCGAACCGCCGGCGGAATGGCAGAGGCTGCATCCCCAATGAGGCCGAGGCCCGCTCGTCGGCCCCGTCTGAGGGAAGAACGGATCGAGCATGGCCTGTACTTCCGTGTACGGTGCGGGTCCGCTCAGATCGACCACCGGATCGTCCACCTCACGGAGGGGGACGACGGGCTTTCACGCCACAGGAAGCACGGGCGCGAGCTGTCCACGAACTGACCGTCGGGCGCTGGTCATGGCGGCGACGAACACGTCATACTCAGCGATTCGTTGTCGTAGCGGCATTCCAGGGGGTCGCAACAAGGCGGATCCCAACGGGCGCCACACTCCTGCCCGGCGCTCGCGCACGAGGTACACCCGGCTCCGGGTCCGCCAGCACAGAGTCGAGAACAGCCGACCGACACCCCGGCCAGGTTGGATAGAGCGAGGATGAGTGCGACCCTGGCGAGCGGGACCCGAAGCTTCATCGTTCCTTTCCAAGAAGTGAGGGTCGACGCAACCTGGCTTCTTCGCCGATTGCGACTCCACGATGACCCGCGGGGTCAAGGACGAGTCAAGACCGATGAGAGACACCGTACTCGCCTCGCCCTGGCGCCGACCGGCAGCTCGTGAGGCCTACGCCTCCCGTCTCTCGCGCCGGTAGCGCCAGACGACATACACGGCGAACAGGACCGCCAGCACCATCAACGGTCCGGTCACCAGCATGAAGATGATGCGGTCGTGCCGCGCCTCGGCTTCGCGCAGCGCCTGTGCCTCGTCGCGGACCCGGGCCAGGTGCCCCAGCACGTCGGCGTAGCCGTACCACCAGGCGTAGTCCGGGCTCATGTGGAAGGCGCCCTTGTACGACTTCAGGTTCGAGAAGAAGAACATGTCGAAGTACTCCCTCTCGATGGACGTCACGTTGTAGTAGAGGCCGGCGGGCCAGTGCTGCGCGAACTCGGTGGGCAGCTGCGTGGCGGTGAAGCGGGGACCGGGCAACAGGCCGGCGGCCAGCTGCCCGTGGCCGGGCTCGATGATCCCGTCGTCGTACAGCCCCGCCAGGATGTCACGAGCCTCCACCACCAGCGCGTCGCCGGCCAGCTTGTGGGCGTCGGCCGACTTCAGGTAGCCGCGGGCTTTGTCCTCCGAGTGGCAGGTCATGCAGACCCGGACCATCTCGTTTCGCGCCGCCTGGTTCTCCGGTGTCACGCTGATGTCCTCGAGCTGGCCGGTGGCCGCCTGGACGCCCATCCCCCAGACGATCTTGCCGATCATGTTGTGGCTCGAGGAGCGGCGGCCCGCCGAGTCCACGTACACCATGTGACAGTAGGCGCAGGTGGGCGCCTCCCAGGTCGACTGCGCCAGCGGCGCGTTCCAATCCCACTCATCGCCCCGGGCCGCGTAGATCGAGCCGTGCTTCGACGACATGTACGCCTCGTAGTTGGGATGGTCCGGCCCCATGTGGCAGGTGTAGCAGGCCTCGGGCTTCCGCGCCTCCTCCAGGCTGAACGCGTGCCGGGTGTGGCAGGTGATGCAGCCGTTCCGGATCGGCAGGCTGCTGGTATCGATGTACTTCTGCTGCTCCTCGCTCCAGTACTCGGCCGCCGTCGCCCCCGCCTGCGCGTGGCACGGGTCACAACCCATCTCCATCACCTTGCGCGGCATCTGCTCGTAATGCGGGACCCCGATGTTGCGTTCCCAGTTGATCCCCAGGTCCCCCGGACCCGGGCCGTAGGAATGCCCGGCGTCGAGCACGTGCTCCTTGTAGATGGTCGGGTGACAGCCGGCGCAGGTCGTCTCCGGCACCCGACCCTGCGACGCCATGATTTGGTCGTGGTCGACGCCGTGGCACCCCGCGCAGGTCATGGAGCGAGTCACGTACTCGACACGGGGATTCTGCGTACCCGCCCGCCCCATGGCGCTCCCCTCGAACTGCCGGACGATCGTCGGGTGCAGCCCCCGATGACAGCCCGCACAGCTGGTGGAGTCCTGTACTCCTGAGGGCAGACTCGCCGCCAGCCGAGACGGCGGAGCCGGAACCGAGCGGACGTAATCGAAGATTGCCTGCGCCTCCTCCCGGCTCACCAGGTCCTGGGGAAAGCTCGGCATGATGGCCCGGGGCTCGCGAAGCTGCGAGAGGAACGCCTCGAAACTCAGCGGCGTGCGGGCCAGGTCGGGACCCACGCCGCCTCGGGCGCTGGCGCCGTGGCACCCCAGGCACCCCTTCGCGATGTAAAGGCGCTCGCCGGAGGTCGAGCCTTCCTGCGAGTAGAGCGGGACGGCCATCAGGATGGATAGGGAGAGAATCGTTACGGCGGCCGCCACCTCGAGCGAATTCCCAGCGCGCGTACGGTTCGACATCGTCGATCGTCCTGTGGGTGGTGTCGGGCGTTTGGGAGAGCGTGCTGGACCAACCTACGACGCTCCGCAAGAGCATGGCAAGCCGAGCCCGGACCCGTCGCTGGTCAGCGGTGGAGGCCGTGTTGCTCAGATGCACGTGGCCTTGCATATTGCCGCGGCCAAATCACTGCTGCGCTCGCAGACCGCCGGGTGGACGACGTACCGATCCGGGCCGCATCTCTCAAGGGAACCGACACATGAGCCATAACAGGTCTGCCTTGCCCCCGGGCTGCCGCTGGTGCCCTGGGAGGACACGAAACTGACTTGCGCCGCTGAGCGAAACTTGACCAACCGGGCCCGCGAGTTGCGCGGGAGAGATCGTCGGCGCGTTCGGGCTTCGGCCGGGAGACATCGATAATGCGAATCCTGTACGTCTTCCCGCACCCCGACGACGAATCGTTCGGGCCTGCGCCCGCGATGTCGAAACAGCGCCGCGACGGGCACGAGGTTCACCTGCTCACCCTCACACGCGGTGGCGCGACCAAGGTCCGTCACGAGCTGGGGCTGACGGTTGAAGAGATGGGTGCGGTGCGGGCCGGGGAGATGAAGTCGATGGCACGAGAGCTCGATCTCAGCTCGCTGACCGTGCTCGACCTGCCGGACTCGGGTCTCAAGGAGATGGATCCCCGCGTGATCGAAACGGCCATCATCGAGCAACTCGAGCAGCTCCGCCCGGGGCTGCTCGTATCGTATCCCGCTCACGGGATCAGCGGGTTCGAGGATCACCTGGTGACCCACGCGGTGGTCAAGCGTGTCTTCTGCGAGTTGCGGGAGAAGCCCGATCCGTGTGTCCGTCGCCTGGCGTTCACCACGCTGCACGAGGTGCCCGACTCGGATCGGCCGGTACACCTGCGCGCCTCGCGGCCGGAGGACATCGACTGCGCCATGCCGGTGATCGATGAGGATCGCGAAGCCCAGCGTCGAGCCCTCGACTGTTACCGGACCTACCGCCAGGTGATCGAGCGGATCGATCCGGCGGCTTTGAGCGGGGAGCACCAGTACTTCGAGATCTTTCAGGAAGAACACAATCCGCCGCTGGTCGATCTCTGCGCGGGAATCTGATTCCCCGCGTTCGACTCTGGCCACCCACTTGGACGCGCTGCACGCGCGGCGTTAGCTTCCCCGGCCATGGAAGAGATCACTCGTCAACTCATCGAGCACGGCTACCTGATCCTGTTCGTGTGGGTGCTGCTGGACCAGGCGGGACTGCCATTGCCGTCCGCACCCCTCCTTCTGGCCGCCGGCGCCCTCGCGGGCCTGGGTGAACTGAACATCGTCTGGGTCCTCGCGGTTGGCGCCGCTGCGGCGCTGCCGGGCCACCTGCTGCTGTACGAGATCGGGCGGCGGCGCGGTGGCCGGGTTCTCAACATGGTCTGCCGCATCTCCCTCGAGCCCGATTCGTGCGTCCGGCGCACTGAGCAGCTGTTCGGGCGGCACGGCGCGCGGGCGATCCTCCTCGCGCGCCTGGTGCCCGCGCTGGAGACGGTGGCACCGGCGCTGGCCGGGATGTTCCGGATGCGGTTTCGGCACTTCCTGGCCTACTCGATCGCCGGGACGCTGATCTGGTCGTTTCTATTCGTTGGCCTGGGCGTTCTGTTCGACGAGCAGCTGGCGTGGATCTCCCGCCTGGCGGCTCGGCTGGGCGACGGGCTGTTCGTGCTGGTGGCCGGATCGTTCATCGTCTACCTGGCGGCCAAGTACATACGGCGGCAACGCTTCATTCGAAAGCTGGACGTGGCGCGCGTCACGCCCGAGCAGCTCAGGGATAGGATCGAGGCCGGCGAGAACATCGAGATCGTCGATCTGCGGCACGCCAGTGATTTCGAGGCCCGGCCCGGCACGATCCCCGGGGCCCTCCACATCCCGGTGGAGGAATTCGATGAGCGTCACGAAGAGATCCCGCGGGATCGGGAGATCGTGCTCTTCTGCACTTGACCCAACGAGGCCTCCAGCGCCCGGGTGGCGCTGCTCCTGAAACAACGCGGGATCGAGAACGT
>JABAHS010071126.1_pt1 | contig 16827 bp, 20 predicted proteins | sample 7062111 | NCBI WGS metagenome assembly JABAHS01 (sample SAMN14534600, study PRJNA622989) | marine sediment metagenome | biome: marine biome [ENVO:00000428]; feature: marine pelagic biome [ENVO:01000023]; material: deep marine sediment [ENVO:00002113]; isolation source: pool of 4 deep marine... | reverse complement strand
GATTCTAAACAGTGAGCTTAATCAAAATGCAAACCCTAACACTACCATCGTAGTAGGAGGACTTGATGGTGCGGCAAATTCAAATGCGCTTGTATCTATAACTAATATCGAAACCTCTGAGGAAAGAATAGTCAGATCGAACAGCAGGGGCGGTTTTATAGCAGCGCTTACAGGCTCGCCATTTGATGAGTTCCAGATAATTTCAGGTGGAAATAGTATTACAATAGGAAGTCAGGTTGATATTGATGTTCCTCTTGATACAAGAATAAAACTAATGAATGGCGCTGTGAACAGAAACCTTGCGCAACTCGGGAGTGTTCCCACAACTATCGAGATTTTTAATGACAGGGCTTATGTACTTAACGGCTTTTCCGATAACATTCAGGTTTTTGATATCACGCAAAATCCCCCAGTACAGGCAGGTACTGTCACTCTCCCTCTTGGTTCTGACCCGGTAGGTATTGCATTTCTCAATAACACACACGCCTATGTTACAAATCTCATTTCTCAAACTGTATCTATTGTTAATATCCAAGATATGTCATGTGAAGCGATCATAAGCCAGGAGGACGGCAACTTCGCCCCTTGTGATGAGGTGATTTTGGTAGAAGAAGGCTCGTTTGCAAACCCTGCCGGGATTGTAATTACAAATGATAAAGTGTATGTAGCTAACCAGAATATTAATGAGTTATTTGTACCCGTTGATAATGGATTCATAACTGTCATCGATAGTGATACAAATGAAATCGAGAAGTTTATAAAAGCAACCGGAGAAGGAACAAGCGGCACAGGAAAAGGTATTAAAGTCATTGGAGATTATATATATGTTGTAAACAGTGGAAATGTGCTGTTTGATTTTGAGACTTTTTTATTTTCCTGCGATACAGAATCACCATCGAGTATAGACGTCATTGATACTAAAAAAGACAAGATTGATGATTCAATCGAGTTTGCACTTAGCGAAATAAACCCCTTTGTCTGCTCACCAGAGTCCATCACAGCTTCCCCTGATGGTGATTTTGCTTATATAGGAAGTCAGCTTGCAGGAGTATTATTTAAAATCGATTTAGATACTAACAGCCTTATAAGAGGGGCGGATAATCCAATAATAGTCACCGGAGTAGACGATCTCGATTCTACTTCTGACATTGAATTTAATTCTGAGGGGTATGGATTTATCAGTATGTTCAACTCAGACCGAGTATTCGCTTTTGATCCTAAAATAGATGATGTAAGTCCGTTTCCTTTTCTGGGTGAATTTCCAGTCGGGCTCAGGGGAGATGACCCCGGTTCAGATTTCTTTGACGGCCCGCAGCTGTTAGCTATTACTGACAATGGACAAAACCCCGATCTGTTTTTTATTACAGGAATAAGCGAGCAGCTTGGTTCCGTTGACACCTCGCTTTTTATACCATGAGAATGAAACAATTGCATATAAGACTCATATTATTTAGACTCTGCAAAGAATTTAAGCGGAGGTCTAATTAATGCGAATTTGTTCTTTTCTTCCAAGCGCAACTGAAATACTCTATGAGCTTGGTCTTGGTGATGCTGTTACAGGTGTAACGCACGAATGTGATTACCCTGGTGATGTAAAAAATAAATTGAGGGTAATTGATAGTTTTTTAAACCCTAATGAACTTGGCAGTAAGGAGATTGATGAACTAGTTGCAAAAAATAAGGAAGAGGGCAAGAGCACATATATCATTGAGCTTGAAAAGCTTAAAGAAGCAAGCCCCGATATTATTATTACTCAGGGGCTTTGTGAGGTATGCGCCGTGTCAGGTAATGAGGTAATAGATGCAGCAAAGGCGCTTGGCAGTATGCCGGAAATCATAAGCCTTGAACCAAAAACAGTTACAGAAGTGCTGGATTCTTTTATCACTGTGGGAAAGGCAACCAATACCGAGTCCGAAGCTAATGAACTCCACGGCAAACTCAGCAGTAGATTGGAAACAGTCAAACAAAAACTGGAAATAGAGGACGAAAGGCCAAAAGTTTTTGCACTTGAGTGGTTTGTCCCCCCATATGTAGGCGGTCACTGGGTGCCTGAAATGGTAGAGCTTGCAGGAGGTGAGCCTATATTGGGGAAAAAAGCTGAGCCTTCATTTAAAGTATCCTGGGAAGACGTTCTACAGTGCCTGCCAAGATACACAATCGTCATGCCATGCGGCTATGATATCGATAAGAGCCTTAATGAAATGGACAGCCTTCTCTCAGTTGAGCAGTGGCATAAGCTGCCTTCTACAAGAAAAGGTCACGCATACATAGTGGACGCTAATTCATATTTTTCCAGACCAGGTCCCAGAATTGTAACCGGAATTGAAATACTTGCCCATATTTTACACCCCGAGCTTTTCGACCCTGATTTCCCGGCTGATTCGTTTATAAATTACAGAAACTATATCTATTTACAGGATTTTCTGGGATAGCATGAAACTTTTCACTACATCATACATTTATTTTTTAATATTATTATTTCTCGCGCCAACACTTAATTTATTTGCAGATAATTCTTATCCCCGCCGCGTCGTCTCTCTTTCTCCAAGCATTACAGAAATCATTTATGGACTAGGCGCTGGGGATAAGGTTGTAGGCGTAACCATGTACTCTGACTTCCCGCCTGAGGTTAAGGACATACAAAAAATCGGTGGGTGGGTAAACCCAAATCTGGAAATGATCCTAAATCTCAAACCAGATCTTGTTATAATGCTTACCGATCAGGACAAAATATTCGGAGATAAAATAAGGGCGCTAGGGCTAAAAACACTAGCCGTAGACTCTAATCCTTCAACATCTCATATTACCAGGTCCATATCCATCATCGGCAGTGAACTGGGTAGAAAAGAACAATCAAGCAAGCTAAACAAAGAAATTAATTCTGTAATAACTGAAATTCAAAGTGAAATTGCCAACATAACTCCCAAGAAGGTTCTATGCGTGATAGGAAGAAACCCGGGCACTCTGGATGATATTTATGCTGTAGGCAATACAAGTTACATAAATGAGCTCATTACTCTAAGCGGGGGGGTTAATGTAATCAAAAAAGAAAGAACCGCGCTTAAAATCTCCAAAGAATCTATATTCGCTCTCGATCCCGATATAATAATAGAGATTAATCATGATAAAACCGATAAGGAAAAAGAAGTAAAAGAAATCTGGTCAGCACTCAGCGAAGCAAAGGCAATCGAAAACAATCAGCTAAAAATCATTTCCAGCAGCGCAATTCTCCACCCAAGCCAGAGGATTGTAGATGGGCTGAAAGAGCTTGTAAAAATCATCCATCCAGAGGTTTAACCCTATAATGAATAATATATTAAGGGCAGATAACCTGAATTTTTCATATATGGACAAGCCGATCTTATCAAATATAAATTTAGGAATTAACCGCTCAGAGATCACATACATACTTGGGGCAAACGGCGCAGGAAAATCCACGCTCCTAAAAATCCTTTGCGGAATAATAAACCCTCAGAGCGGAAATGTGTTTTATGAGGATCGAGATATAAAGCAGATAAGTAGATCTGACCTCGCTAAAAAAATAGCCTATGTATCTCAGCAAACCGTATTTGGATTTCCTTTCACGGTAAAAGAGGTAGTTCTTCTCGGAAGATCGCCTTATATAGGCAGATTTGAATTTGAACGGGATGAAGACCTTAAAATCGCAGAAAGCGCAATGGAAATGGTAGGCATTTCTAACTTACAAGACCGAAGCATAAATAAAATTTCTGGAGGCGAAAGACAGCTCGTTTCACTTGCAAGAGCAATAGCTCAGCGCCCCCAGGTCATGATACTTGATGAGCCCGGAACTTTTCTTGATCTAAAACATAAATCCATGGTCTTCTCTAACGTAAAAAAATTAAGTCAGCAAACCGGTATAACCATATTAGTGGCCACCCATGATATAAGCTCAATTATGAACACCCTTGGAACAACTGTACTTCTTAAAAACGGTGAAGTTTTATATTGTGGAAAATCGGAAGAAGTACTCACAGAACAAAACCTCTCAAAGGTTTATGATACGGATGTAAAAATATACAGGAACAACTCCAGTTTTGTAATAACGGCAACCTCTTTTAATTAAAAATATTAACTATAAGAATACGGTTTATGACGCAGAAAAAAAAACTTATTACCTCATCGTTAATATTAATCATACTCTGGGTTGCTGCTGTAATTTTCGGTATTTCAACAGGAACTTTCGATCTCAGTATATTTAAGGATTATGAGTCTCTAACTGAAGTAGACAAAAAAGTACTTTTTGGAATAAGGCTACCTCGGATACTGCTGGCAAGCATTGCTGGGGGAACGCTTGCAGTCTGCGGAGCAGCTCTTCAGGCAATGTTTAGAAATCCGCTTGCCTCTCCGTTTACCCTCGGAGTGTCAGGTGGTGCATCATTAGGAGCGCTTATAGCAATCCGACTGGGGCTTGCTCATAGTATTTTAGGGTTTTCACTCATTTCCGTATTTTCATTCGTATTTTCCATACTTACAATTCTATTTGTCTATTCAGTTTCAAAGGTAAACGGTGTAATAGCCACAGGCAGACTTCTTCTTGCAGGAGTAGTAATGAATTTCTTATTCTCTGCCTTTATCCTTTTTATTCAGTTCTTTTCCAAATTCACAGAGTCTCTTCATACTCTTAAGTGGATAATGGGAAGCCTAGACATTATAGGTTTTTCACTTGTATGGAAGACTGCAATGCTTGCGGTGCCCGCATGTCTCATTTTAATTTCGATGACAAAGGACATGAACATTTACTCCCTGGGTAACGATGTTGCTTCATCACTTGGAGTAAACATTAAGAGGATGGAGATGAAAATTTATTTTGCCACCTCTCTTGCTGCTGCAGCCGTAATATCGGTTACGGGACCAATAGGCTTCGTAGGTCTTTTTATTCCTCACATTATCAGAATGATAATTGGTGTGGATAATAGAATACTCGTACTATGCTCCTTCCTTTTGGGCGCATCATTTCTAACTATTACAGATACCATATCAAGAACGATAAGATCTCCGGTTGAAATTCCAGTGGGAATAGTGACAGCCTTTATAGGCGGAATATTCTTTCTGTGGCTTTTGGTTAAAAGCAAAAAGGAAGTGATAATTTAAACTGGATATTAATTTATAATTGAGTAATTACAGATCTGCTAAAAGTCACACCCTATTGTCGTTCTATCAGCAACAAAGGTACCTTCGCTTCCAATAGGTTGGAGTGAAAGAGTACATCTGATTGTACCATCAGCATACACTGAAAAATCCTTGTTTCCTGTAATCCTTACGCTTGACATAGAAACTTTCCAGCCGTAATCGCCCTCTAATGCACTTAAACTAACTTCTTCGGCAAATTTAAACAATATCCGGCTTTATCATCATTGCAGTCCGTAGTAGCATTTATTGTAACAGCGCCTTCAAATGAATTATCGAGAGTAGAGTCTTCTTCCAAGCATAGAGTAACACTATTAGGACATCTTAGAGAATTTGGGGTATCTAGGTCACCTACTAATGATGTAAAATCATTACTACCTTCATCATCCAGGTCCTGATAAAAATATAGCCCTTCCGCATCTCTTAGGGTCTGCATTGCCTTTCTGGCATTAGCTTCATTAGCAGATATTCTTGCCTTTATCAGATTAGGTACTGCTATACCTAATAATATTCCCAATATTGCTGCAACAACTAACAACTCTATAAGTGTGAATCCACCCTGATTTTTCATACAAGTCCCTTTAAACCCTACTATATTATATAAAATCCACTTAATAATACTTAAGTAGTATAATAATGTATAAGTATTAAGGAGTAAATACCGCTATTACTTATATATATTACTTAAGTAACAAGATTATATTGATTAACTTTCAGGTAAGTATTGCGCCTTCAATCCCTTACTTGCTCTATTATATTAAAGACAAATATTCAATCAATACTTTATTATTTATACTATATAATAACAAAACAGCTTAAAATTGGACTTTTGGCACTTCTTTTTCGGCCAGGTCTTCTATTTCAAAGAAATCAGCCTGTGTAAAATTGAACATCCCGGCAATTATATTGGTAGGGAACATCTCTACTTTATTGTTTAAATGAAGAACCTCATCATTATATGCCTGTCTAGAAAAACTAACCCTGTTTTCTGTCGTCGTTATTTCTTCCTGCAGGCTTAAAAAGTTCTCATTTGCCTTTAGGTCAGGATACGCTTCGCTCACTGCAAAGAGTGATTTTAGAGTCTGAGTAAGAAAATTTTCAATCTTTGCCCTTTCAGCAACGCTTGCATTTGACAGGTCAATTGCCTGCTGTCTTGCTTTTGTAACTGCTTCGAGAGTTTCCCTTTCATGCTTCACATACCCCTTGACAGTCTCCACAAGGTTTGGAATTAAGTCGTGTCTACGCTTTAACTGAACATCTATTTGCGACCATGCATTCTTTACTCTGTTCCTGGCCCCTATAAGCCCATTGTACATTGTTACTAAAACAACTATCACCACTGCCGCTGTACCTAACAATATTAAAAAGCTGCTCATATTAACCTCCTAGACATCAATATAATCATTCTATAGTATTTTCAATACCTATATAATCTTAATCGGGAATTAAAAATTCTCCCAAATAATTCACCATTTCTTTATTGCCTGGATGTGATAATCCTTTGTTCTGATTTGCAATNNNNTTAATTTTATTCATTTCTTTATCACACAGCGGGCAGTTTCTTTTTGGCTCTGTGGTATCATGAACTACAGCAGGTTTAATTTCCTGCAGTAAATTAAGGTTAAGCGTTTCATACAGCAGCTTAAGCTCACCCGTGTCAAACCAAAAACCCTTGCATGAAATACAATAATCAAGCTCTATTTTGTGTCTTTCTACAACGATTAAATGAACCTTACAGACCGGGCATTTCATATTTCTTAATTTTTATTATTGAATTAAAATGTAAATTCTAGTTATAATAATCGACTTTAAAACTAAAAGAAAGATTTAAGATCATATACAATATTTTTAAGCAAGGAGACTGAAATTGCCAATCTATGAGTATTACTGCAAGAAATGCAACACTATATATCAGTTTTTCTCAAGGACAATAAATACCGATACGTTCCCAAAATGCCCATCATGCAAGAGACCAAAGCTGGAAAGAATTATGTCCGGCTTTGCCACTATTTCCGATAGCGGCGATGAAGCAGATACTGGTATGGACATGCCAGATATAGACGAAGCTAAAATCCAAAAGGCAATGGCTTTAATTGAAAAAAATATGGCCAAGGTCGATGTTAATGAAGAAGACCCCCGACAGGCCGCACAGCTTATGAGAGACTTAACAAGCATTACGGGACTTGAGATGGGAGACGGTATGGAAGAGGCCCTCAGCCGGCTGGAAAGCGGAGAAGACCCTGACAAGATAGAGCAGGAGATGGGAGATTTGCTCAAAGAGGATGACCAGTTGTATAAGAAATCAAACAAAGGGAAAAAACGAAAAGCCTCTAGGCCAAAACCAAAAAAAGATGACACTCTCTATGAGCTGGAATGAGTTTATTTTTGTTTAATTAATAAACTGAATTTGTTTTATCTGCTTACCTATATTTCTATAAGATTTGTCTATTTGGAGCCAGGAGCAGCCTAAATCCGTATCTCCTTCGATCCTTTCCACCGTTATAACAATACTAGCAGCAGATATTTCCTGACGGCTCCTGTCCGGCCAGAAGTATCCAAAATCTTGCGGAAGCACTACTGAATTTTGCACTTCTATCACAAGGCTGTCACCATCATGCGTACGAATATTTGCTTCCAAAGCTTTATCCGAAGAAACAAGGGTGTAAGTAATCCCGGGTAAATTTTCGGCTGAAAATTCGGCCTCGCCTATATCGCTTCGGTTAAGTCTCAGTGTAGTGTCATATTTTTTGGTATTAACAGTGTCGGTTCTCATCCACTGCGTGCCGTCTTCGGCTTGCCCCCTTTCATGATATTCATGGTTATATATGAACTGCCAGTCATATAAATGACACTTATCCCCGGAAGAAAATGTGACAACAGCAGCCGGCCCCTCTACATTTGTGTCAATCGCGTCATCTGAATTGTCATTACTATCACTGCAGCCAAGAATCAATATCGCAAACAAGATATAGAACACTAACGTAAATCTTTTCATAATAACCAACGTAAAAAAATAGATTTTTATATTAATTCAATAATCAGTGATTGCGTATTTTTATAACTGGAAATTTATCTGTTCACAAGAAAAAGAAATTATATATTTGACGGCGCATAATTCTGTCTCATAATAGATTCTTCATACCCGGCCCTCATAATATTTTTATAGGAATGCTGAGGGCCGCCTTCCACGGCTTCTCCGGTTTCTGTAAAAATATATTTACACCCATATTCCCTTGCAAGGTTAATCCTTGCGGCCATGATTGAAGCCTGACTTCCGCGCCTGCGAAACTCAGGCAGAGTAGCGCCCCACTCAAACCAGCCCATGTTCTCACAAATAAACAAAGCCCCGGCCCCGGCAGGCTTGTCCCCATCATAAGTTACATATAATTTCCATCTTTCGTCATTTGCAAGACCCGCCATTAAAGGTACGGAAATGTCAAGCATTCCAAACGCCCTGCATACTACCATTCCAAAGTCTGCAGACTTATCAGGGCCTACTTTTTCTACGCGTAAAGCAGTCTTTGACTCTATCGGTTCTGGCTTATAAGACCTGAACTTCATCCATCCCCTTTTCTTCACGAACTTGGGCCCATTAAGAAGCTCCCTTGCATCATCAGTCAGTGAATCCTCATATATATGCATGAAATAATTTTTTATACTCTTTGACCTGTAAACTTCTGCAACCCTCTCTATCGATTCTGCCGTGATTTCTTGTTTGGTGCCAAGCCCCAGGGCGCGGTTTAGCAGTATGCTCGGATCATTCACTGCGCAGGCAATTGTACAGTCTGCTACCTCAACTAAATCAAGCACTATCTCTTTCCTTGCACCTGAAGGGCAGCACTGGTGTAAACTAACCAGCGCCTCCCGTTCTATCTTCTCTGAAAGTAAGTCAATTTCGTCCATTTTTATATATCCTCAATTATTATTCTATCTCTCTTTTTTCCAAAACTTCTGCCCTCATACACTTAAATGACAGCTCCATACCAAACGCCTGCTCAAATGTAACGCAGATAAATGGAGGCATTGGTGTTCCGTCTTTTAATTTACCTCTGTCCTCGAATGTGAAGCTTAAATCGTAGACCGCGTTTTGATTGTTAAACTCTTTAAGCCTTATGTCAACACAGTCATGAAATTTCATTAGTACCATATACGGATATTGCAGGGCGCAAAGCTCGAAAGATGCCTCAACCACAGCACCGATCCACACGTTATCCTCCGGGCACACGTCTCCCCGTCATATATTCAGAGTATGTACCTCCGCATCGTGAAAATTCGGCCACTGCCCATTATAAAGCACGAGTCTCGAATTCTCTATATGCTTTATGGGATCAAGCTCTTCCATGAACTAATCTACTTATGCTGTTTCTCCCTCTTTTTCTGTATACCATCAAAATATGCTTTTCTTGCCTCTTCTTTTCTTATTCTCTCTTTTTTTCTGCACTCTCTGCACCTGATCGCAGTAGAAAAAAAATACCCGCCCGCCTTCTCATACCACCACTTCTGCTGCCTTGCCGTCCAGTTCTGCTCAGCCCCGCAGTCTATACATGTAAATTCTATATCATAATAATACTTGGGAGCACAGGAATAAGTGTTTCCCATATTGAGCTTCTTGTCATCAACCGGAAGCCTGTTCTTACTCTTGGGTTTTCGCCTTATCTGTTTGGATTTATAAAATAAGAATTTGCACATGGGTTTATAAGTGTATGACTATTTTTGATCATTTCATCTATGTTTTATCAGATTTTATTTTAAAAAGATACCTTAACAGATGTATTTTCTAATTTATTTAGAAACTCTGAAAGTTCAGCAAATACATAGTGATAGTTTTTATTGTCCGTATGTTTTACACAAACATTTTCTACAGTTGTAATTCCGATTTTCTTAAGATAGTTATATTTATTTTCTGCAAGGTCTTTTTCATCATCGTTAAATATTTTTACAGCAACTTTGGGGATGCTATGATACAACATATCAGCACCGTTTGAGACGCTACCATCCTTTATCCACCCTGTTGTAGGAAATTTATAGTTCTACATTTATAGTCTTATGTAGAAGCATATATTTATATGATGATTGATTATTCTAATACTTTTCATTCTAATTATAAAGCGTAATCTTATATCTATCTGATTTGTATTGGACTTAGAATGGCAAAACCTATAATAGTCTCCTGGAGTGGTGGGAAGGACAGCACATTAGCTCTTTATGAAATCATCAATAATAAAGATTATGAAGTTGAGGCTCTAATAACAACTGTTACGGAAAATTATGACAGGATAAGTATTCATGGGGTAAGAAATGAGCTGCTAGAAAAACAAGCGGCGTCCATCGGAATTCCGCTTAAAAAGGTCTTAATCCCAAAAGATTGCACAAATGAGCAGTATGAAACTGCACTTAAAAGCATTCTGCTTGATTTCAAGGAACAGGGAATAAATGAAATAGTGTTTGGAGACATATTTTTAGAGGATGTTAAAAAGTACAGGGATAATTTATTAGCTTCTCTGCATATGAAAGGCATCTATCCGATCTGGAAAATGTATTCCAAAGAACTTGCCGCAAAATTCATCGAGCTTGGCTTTAAGGCAATAACAACGTTTGTAGACTCACAGCAGATTGATAAGAGATTTGTGGGAAGAGAATATAACTATGAATTTTTAGAATATCTGCCCGAGACCGCCGACCCCTGCGGAGAAAATGACGAGTTCCACACATTTGTCTACGACGGCCCGTTATTTAATCAAAGAATAGAATTTAATAAAGGCGAAATAGTTTTCAGAGACTTGAGGTTTCATTATTGTGATTTGATACCAGATTAAACTATATAGCTGTTTTACCTCTATTAGCGAAAATAAGATTGAATTTTCACTACTTTATAATATGATCTTTTGTGATGGATAAGGATAAGTTTATTTTAGATTTAGAGGGTATGTGTGGTAAGGAATACACTATATCTTCTCATTCCGAGCTTGTGGCGTTTGAGTGCGACGGGCTAACCGGATACAGGGTAAAACCGTTTTGTGTGGTTCTCCCGGCAACTACGGGAGAAGTGTCTGAGGTTATAAAACTATGTTACGAAAACGATGTTCCTTTTGTACCAAGGGGCTCGGGCACCGGACTATCAGGTGGAGCTTTACCTGTGGATGACGGCATAGTAATTTCCCTTTCCAGAATGACCAATATATTAGACGTAGATATTGAAAATCAAAGAGTAGTAGTAGAACCCGGAGTAATAAACCTTCAGGTCACAAAGGCCGTAGAAAATTGGGGATACTACTACGCCCCCGACCCGTCCAGTCAGGTCGTGTGCAGTATAGGCGGAAACGTTGCCGAAAACTCAGGCGGCGTTCACTGCCTCAAATACGGGGTAACGTCTAATCATGTGCTTGGACTTGAAGCCGTGCTTCCTACGGGAGAAGTGGTGGAGCTTGGCGGAAAAACGCTAGACCCGCCGGGCTACGATCTTGTCGGGCTTTTCGTTGGCTCCGAGGGTCTGCTTGGAATAGTTACCAAAATCACACTCAAGATTATAAAAAAACCGCAGACCATAAAAACAATGTTCGCCTCGTTTGGAAATATCGCAGAAGCCGGTGCATCTGTTTCAGGAATCATTTCAAAAGGCATCATCCCTGGCGGCATGGAAATAATGGACAATATAAGCATAATGGCAGTAGAGAGCGTGGTTAACTCCGGCTACCCCGTAGACGCTGCAGGGGTTTTAATAGTTGAACTGGATGGGTTAACAGCAGAGGTAGAAGCGCAAACCCCGCTCGTTATAGAAGTACTGAAAGAAAACAAAGCTGAGATAATAAAAATAGCAAAAGACATGGCCGAGAGAGACCTCTTCTGGAAGGGAAGAAAGAGCGCCTTTGCCGCAATGGGCAGGATGAGCCCGGAATATTATGTGCAGGACGGCGTTATACCAAGAAGCAAGCTTGCCGGGGTTCTTGCTGAAATAGAAGAACTAAGCAAGAAGTATGGAATAAGGGTAGCAAACGTCTTCCATGCCGGAGACGGCAACCTGCACCCGCTTATACTTTATGATACGAAGATCGAGGGACAGCTTGAGAAAGCAGAGCAGATTGCCGGAGATATACTAGAAATATGCGTAAATGCCGGAGGAAGCATAACAGGAGAGCATGGTGTTGGTTTTGATAAGAAAAGGTTTTTAGACAAGATGTTTTCCGAAGACGACCTTGATACCATGAATATGATAAGATGCACTTTTGACCATAAAAACCTGTGCAACCCGGGAAAGGTATTTCCCACTCCCAGAACATGTGTTGAACCCGGAATGAAAAAATTCACCCCTCATGAGCTGCACGAAAAAGCTGTGGCCGAAATGTACTGATTACAAACGAATAATAATGGACAAAGCGCTAAAAGAAATTGAAAATGTCGTAGGAGCCAAGTATCTCTCCACCGGAGATCAGACGCTTAGCAGTTACAGAGTCGATTTTAAAATACCCACAGCTGTAATATACCCCGGGACAGAAACAGAAATTTCCGAAATCATTAAAATCTGCTCCGCTTATAAATTATCTTTAACACCTTACGGCAATGGCACAAAGATAAGCACGGGCAATATTCCCACCAAACTTGATCTTGTGCTGAGCACATCCAGGCTCGACAAATTTGTTGAGCACGGAAGCGATGACCTTATAGCTACCGGGCAGGCGGGCATAACACTGCAGGAATTTCAGTCAGTCCTTAAAAAGAAAAACCAGCAGCTTGCCGCTCACCCACCCAATCTAAGAGAAGGCTGCACGCTTGGAGGAATGATAAATACAAACGACTATGGCCCCTCAAGACTAAGATATGGATCAGTTAAAGAAAATCTGCTTGCGCTCAAATTCTTAAGGGCCGACGGCAGGATCGTAAAAGGCGGAGCAAAGGTAGTTAAGAACGTTGCCGGCTACGATATCCCCAAGCTTATAACCGGAAGCCTGGGAACCCTTGGGATCATTACTGAGGCCACCTTCAGGCTTTACCCCCTGCAGCCTGCATCAAACACAATAATCGCATATATAAATGACATTACGCAGATTAACGAAATTAATAATAAAATTCTAAACTCTGATACGCTCCTTACCTGCTTTGAGATATGTAATAAGGGTCTAAGCGACGGTAAGAGAACATCTTTTTATGCTATAAAAATTGAAAATGTAGCGCCCGCCGTACAAGCTCAGACAATACATCTCCAAAATCTACTCGGAAACCATGATATTAAAAAGCAGGATGTATTAACAGGCAGTGATGAAACTGAATTTTGGGATAAAGCAACCAATTTTTACTGGCAGGGTAACACGGTGGACAATATGTCTCTAAGAATAAGAGTTCAGCTAAAGCACATCCCGGAGATAATTAATATCGTTGAGGACATCAATATTAGAACCAAGTCGGGATTAAAAATGTCTTCAGGCGCAGGTCTTGGCATTATTAATATAAATCTCACAAACGAGCCTGGAATCCTAAAAAATGCATATGTGCTAATCTCTAAAAAGCTCATGACCCTCGAAGGTCATATAACAATACTGCGAGCACCTGAGGAAATGAAAAGGGACATAGATATATGGGGTAAATCAGATGGAACCACGCTTAATATTATGAGGGAAATAAAGCATCAATTCGACCCTGCCAACATACTAAACCCCGGAAGATTTGCGGGCTGGATATAAATCGTGATAAGAAGAGAGACTGAAAACGGCTGGATATTAATAACGCAGAGAGACCATTCGCTTCTTTCGGGAAAGATCATGAAAGGCTGGGGAAACTCAAAGTTTGCAACCCCGGAGCCTTATGATGAAGTGATGTTTGCAGTTGCTGAGCATGACTGTGGATGGGAGCTTTGGGAGGAAAATCCCAGAATTAACCCTGTGAACAAGTATCCAAAAAACTTTTTAGAAATGAATTACTCGGATCAGGTCAGTATATGGAAAAGATCATTTTTAAAACACAGTAAAAAGCACCCTTACGCCTCGTCTTTAATCGCTCTGCATTTCGATAAGTTTAACAGCAGTATTTTACGCAAGAATAAAAACGCGTTACTTTTAAAATCGCAAATAAAAGAGTTTGTTTTAGAAAATCTAGGCCTAAAGCATACAGGGCAACAAAGCCTTAGTGAGCAGATAATAAATAACCTCAAATTTGTACAGATTGGAGATATTATTTCCCTTGCGCTCTGTCATGGGTGGAGATCAACTCAGATAGATGATATACCATATAGACTAAATGGAAAAAATATATCAATACTGCTAAGCTCTGATGACGGTCTAAATTATAAAATAAATCCTTTCCCTTTTTCCAAGTTTCCAATTACTCTCAATATTGAGGGTAAAATCATTGATAGAAAAACATTTACAAATAATTATGAATTTTTGAAGGCTTATAAAACCTCGCAAAAGACGAATTTAAAATTTACAATCAATAATTAATTTTTCATGGAAGCGGAAAACCCCATAAAAGAGACAGCCGGCGAACACGACTTGGCATTCGATGAACACGACAGGCCAAGCGCAGAGATAATTAACGACTGCGTCCACTGCGGCTTTTGCCTGCCCACATGTCCAACTTATGTAGAAACCAAAAACGAACTGGACTCTCCAAGGGGAAGAATTCATTTAATAAAAAATGCAGTGGAGGGAAAAATCCCGCTTGATGGTTCGCTTGTAAAGCACCTGGATCTTTGCCTCGGATGCCTTGCGTGCGAGACTGCTTGTCCGTCAGGGGTAAAATATTCAAGCCTGATAGAAACTTCTCGCTCTCAGATCGAAAGAAGATACGACAGACCAGGTTCAGAAAACTTTATAAGAAGTCTTATATTCTCAATATTTCCCTATCCGCTTAGATTAAAACTGCTGCTGCCGTTTTTACTTGCACAAAAGTATCTGGGTATAAACTTCCTGCTCAATAAAACCGGACTAATAAATATTCTCCCGCGGGTGCTTAGAAACTTTATTAAGCTTGCCCCGGATGTTGATGCTTCTGCGGCTTTTTCCGGACTTCCCAGCTTTGCGCAAGCCGCCGCTCTTGCAAGATACAAAGTCATTCTGCTCAGGGGATGCGTACAGAGCGTATTTTTTCCCAAAGTAAATAAAGCTTCAGTAAACGTTTTATCTAAATTGGGATGTAACGTAGAAATACCAAAGAAGCAGGGGTGCTGCGGCGCGCTCTCACTTCATTCGGGAAGAATGGACGAGGCCAGGAAATTCGCAAGAAGGCTTATCGACGAGTTTTCGAAATATGAGGCTCAGTACATAATAGTAAACTCCGCGGGGTGCGGCTCATCTATGAAAGGGTATTCAGAGCTGCTGAAAGATGACCCTCAGTATAAAAATAAAGCAAAAGAGTTTAGCTCCAAGATCAAAGACATTATGGAGTTTATACACGAAATCGGCTTAGATATGGAATTGAATGAAATAAACAAGACGGTTACATATCAGGACGCCTGCCACGTAGCGCACGGCCAGGGAATAACTCTGGAGCCAAGAGAGTTTCTGCACAAAATCCCCGGAATAAATTTTACTGAACTTAATGAATCCGATATGTGCTGCGGGAGCGCCGGGATTTATAACCTGGTTCAGCCCGATATGTCCGAGAAGCTTCTTAATAGAAAGGTATTAAATATAAAGGAAATAAAACCGGATGTTTTAGTCGCGTCTAACCCGGGCTGCCTTCTACAGATTACATCAGGGTTAAAAAAGGAAGGCGTTAAGATTGAGACTGCTCATCCGATTGAGCTTATAGACCAGGCTATAAAATAACTTACTATTTAGAACTAAGGGGTGAATATATTGTCTGACAACTCTTATGACTTTACAGGAATTTATGAAGGAGAAATTGACGGAGTCCCAACATCACTTCAGTTGACTCAAAGTGGCTCCAATATAACGGGGGATATTAACAAGAATGGTCTTTTATATAATGTTGTAGGCATTACCGACGACAACGGTATTCAGGGAAGGATGAGTGACAGCAGTAATATTGAAAGCTGCATGCTGCAGGCAGAGATTAACAATGGCTTTTTAATAATACATCTCATCTCTCATGATTTAGAAACGAGAACCATATCCAGGGATTCCTATACTTTTAAAAAAACTGAGCAGCGAAATATAAAGCAAGATACGACGCAGGATAGAACTATCGCTGACTTAGAATTTGATCTTGACCCGGGGCTTATAGGCACATGGGCAAGAGAAGAAATATTAACAAGCGCAGATAATGCGATTTCTACTCAGGTTGCAATTGAACTCGGTAGCGGCGGCAGTTATAAACTGCTGGGCTCAATAAGTCTCAAAGACGCAAAGGATACCGGTTATTCAGGAGACACTACAAAGGGCAAATGGCGCACCCATAACGGCACATTTTATATACTCGTTTCAGGCTCAAAATACTGGAAGCCCTACGCAAAATATATAATAGAAGATAAAGACCATATGACTTTCGCAGTCGAAGACGGTGAAAGACAGAACTGGGTCAGGACAGATCAATAATTTTATCTTCTATAATCAATAAGTCATTCTATTACTGATTACCGAGGTTAATCTAGTCGCCGGCAATCGCATGATCTATTGACCATTTCCCCGCACCCTTTATAAGAACAACCAGAGCAAGCCCAATTGCAAGTATATGGTATTCATATCCCTGGCCTAAACATACTCCATCTTCCTGTTTTCCAAACCA
>JABAHS010146909.1_pt1 | contig 16840 bp, 16 predicted proteins | sample 7062111 | NCBI WGS metagenome assembly JABAHS01 (sample SAMN14534600, study PRJNA622989) | marine sediment metagenome | biome: marine biome [ENVO:00000428]; feature: marine pelagic biome [ENVO:01000023]; material: deep marine sediment [ENVO:00002113]; isolation source: pool of 4 deep marine... | reverse complement strand
GGCCAGGAAGGTGGCGCTTACCGCAATGCCACAAATGGTGGCCATTTTTAACGGTTTTGGCGGCGGCGCCTCCGCTTTAGTTGCTTGTGCCGAATATTTTCGCATGCAAGAACTTGCTGCGCCGATTAATGTTCTGGGTACGATGGTTTTGAGTGTGTTGATCGGAACGGTCACGTTTACTGGCAGCCTCATTGCATTCGGCAAGCTGCAAGGCATCATGCGTGGCGCACCAATCACTTTCAAATTTCAGAATTTTGCCAACGGTCTCCTCATTGCCGTGGCCCTGGCGCTCGGCGTGGTTTTCGTTTTGGATCCGACGCTATGGGTGATGCTCCTTCTGATTGTGGCTCTGGCGGCAATCCTCGGGGTTTTGTCGGTGATTCCGATAGGTGGTGCGGACATGCCGGTTGTGATTTCGCTACTCAACTCTTATTCGGGACTGGCCGCTGCAGCAACCGGCTTTGTGATCTCGAATAATGTGTTGATCATCAGCGGGGCTTTGGTCGGAGCATCCGGGCTGATTCTCACCAATATTATGTGCGGGGCCATGAATCGGTCGCTGGCGAATGTTCTCTTTGGGGCGGTGGGTACCGATGGCGGAATGATCGCGGCCGATGGCGAAGAAAAATCCGTCACCCAGTACACCGCGGAAGATGCCGTGATGATGCTCGATAACGCTGAATCGGTGATCATCGTGCCGGGTTATGGGCTCGCCGTGGCACAAGCGCAGCACATCCTGCAGGAAATGGCGGAAATGCTTCAAGACCGTGGTGTGAACGTCCGATATGCCATCCATCCGGTTGCGGGACGAATGCCCGGTCACATGAACGTGTTGTTAGCTGAAGCGAGTGTCCCGTATGATCTGCTTTTCGAAATGGATGCCATCAACGATGATTTTCAGAACACAGATGTGGCTTTGGTCATCGGCGCCAACGATGTGATCAATCCCGCTGCTCGCTATAAGAAAGAAAGTGCGCTTTACGGCATGCCCATTCTAAATGTTGACCAGGCCGGAACGGTGATGATAATCAAACGCAGTCTGTCGCCCGGCTTTGCAGGGGAAGACAACGAACTTTTTTACGCCGAGAAAACCATGATGCTGTTTGGCGATGCAAAAAAAGTGGTTACAGACATTGTTCAGGTGCTAAAAGGAGGAGGCTAGTTCGCCTCCGTTTTTTCACCAGTGAGGGAAAGCCATGCCACTCAGTTGGCATGGCTTTTATTTTTTGAATTCATTATAACCATTATAACTTTACTAAACTTCAGAAGATTAGTAAAGGTTTGATTCGGAAACGAAAGGAGTTCAGTAATGAGTGATCTTAAAGGGAGAAAAGCCCTGATTACCGGCGGAGGCCGTGGAATTGGACGGGAAATCGCGCTCCACTTTGCAAGAGCAGGGCTGAGTGTTGTATTAACAGCTCGCACCGAGCGTCAACTTAACGACGTCGCAAAAGAAATCGAGCAGCTCGGCGGCGAAGTGCTGGTGATCCCGGCAGACGTCAGTCAGGAGTCGGAGGTTGAAAGACTGGCAGAGACCGTTTCAAAGGAATGGGGTGCCATTGATGTTCTGGTGAACAATGCGGCCCACTTTGCCCGGGGTAAGGTGGTTGACCTGGCCGTCGGCGATTGGGACAATGTTATCAACACCAATCTTCGTGGTGTGTTCCTGGTAAGCAGGGCATTCCTCCCCGGAATGATCAAACAAACGTCCGGGACCATCGTCATGATTTCTTCCACATCCGGGAAACGAGCCGACCCGGGTGGCGCTGCTTACAGCACGTCCAAATTTGGACTGATGGGCTTTGCGCAGTCGCTGCTGTATGAAGTCCGCAAACACAATATCCGAGTAATCGTGGTGAGCCCAAGCTGGGTGGATACGCGTGTGACCGACTATGATTCGGTTCCCAGGGAAGGTTCGGGAGTGCGACTTTGCGCTGGGGATGTCGCACAAGCGATTCTGCATTCGGTGAGTTTGCCGCCGCGTGCCCTCGTGCGGGAGATCGAGCTTTGGGCCACGAATCCGTGAGATGAAAGAAATTGTCACTGATTGACCCAGCGTGGCCAAAGCCGCAACCAAAGGCCCTTGAAGTCTGAGCCACAGATGCACACGGATTTTCACGGAATTTTGATTGGTTTGTTGTGAAACAATTTGCAGAACGCCTTCGAGCAGTTGCAAGAGAGCTGCTTTCAAAAAACTGAAAACCAAATCCGTGTTCAATCGGTGTTAAGCAGTGGCTAAAAACATTTTCATTTTTTTTTCAGATCAATGGCTGGACTTTCATCTAACATCATCTTGAACAAAAAACTAACTCAAGCTCCCATACATTTTTGTTGTTCAAGATTCCGCTTACCCTATGGGATGTCTAATATCCCTTTAATTTATAGAATTGAAATTTTGCTTTGTTACAAAAATTGTTATATTTGATGTATGCAAGATGCGATAAAAATTCTTGGCGCTCGGGTCCACAATTTGAAGAACCTCGATTTAGATTTACCCAGAAACCAACTCATCGTGATTACCGGTGTGTCCGGTTCTGGCAAGTCCAGTTTGGCGTTCGATACGCTGTATGCGGAGGGTCAGCGCCGCTATGTGGAGTCTCTCTCCGCATATGCCCGCCAGTTCCTGGAGCGCATGGACCGCCCGGATGTGGATGAAATCCGCGGCATCTCCCCGGCCGTGGCCATCGAGCAGAAGAACCCGACCAAAACCTCTCGCTCCACTGTGGCCACCGCTACCGAGATTCACGATTACTTGCGGCTGCTTTACGCACGAATCGGCAGGACGTTCTGTCCGCAATGCGGGGACGAAATCAAAAAGGACCAGGTGCAGGATGCGGCCGACCGAATTTGCGAGTTGCCAAACGACACGAAGATCCAAATCACTTTCCCACTGGTGAATCCATCTGCGGATGAAAAAGCTTTCGAGCTAAACGAGCTTAAGAACCAGGGATTTTATCGACTCATTGTTGACGGGCAGCCTATGAACCTCGACGACCTCAATCAGGAGGATGTGAAGGACAAAAACATATCCGTGCTGGTGGATCGTCTGAAAGTCAAGCCGGGAATTAAAGGCCGGTTAGCGGATTCGCTGGATATGGCCTTCAGGCATGGACACGGACAAGTGGAAGTTTTGATCGAAAATCAAGAGCCCCTTAAATTTTCACAAGCATTTGAATGCTCACGTTGTGGCATCTCATTTATCGAACCGCAGCCGCGGCTTTTTTCGTTTAACAATCCCTTTGGAGCCTGTCCCACCTGTCGCGGCTTTGGGGAAGTCATCGAACTTGATTTGAATCTCGTTGTGCCCGATCCTTCAAAGACTCTGGCGGACGGAGCCGTCGCACCCTGGAACACGCCACGGCGACGCAACATGCGATTGCGCTTGGACGAGTTTGCACAGGCGCATGGCATCGACATGCAGCGGCCCTGGCGGGAGTTGTCGGAGGAACACAAGAATCTCGTGGTCGAAGGCGACGGCACCTTTCCGGGAATCAGGGGCTTCTTCCGAAAAATGGAAAGGAAGAAATACAAAATCGGGGTCCGGGTGTATTTAAGTCGTTATCGGGGGTTCGTTCCGTGTCCGGACTGTAACATGACCCGGTTGCGACCCGAAGCCTCCTATGTCTCTATAAATGGCAGGAACGTCGGCGAAGTTTGCCGGATGTCCATTCAAGAGGTTTACGACTTTTTCCAAAATCTGGATCTCACGGAGTTCGAAGCAGACGTGGCGCACCAAATCCTGAAGGAACTGCGTTCGCGATTGAATTATCTTGTGGAAGTGGGTTTGGGGTACCTCACGTTGGACCGCAGAACGCAAACGCTGTCCGGCGGCGAATATCAGCGCATAAATTTGGCCACGGCCGTGGGATTCAAGCTTGTGGGGTCGCTCTACATTTTGGATGAGCCGTCCATTGGGTTGCACCCAAGAGACAATCAACGACTGATAAACATCCTTTTGACATTGCGGAATCTGGGGAACACCGTGGTCGTGGTCGAGCACGATCGCGCGATGATGGAAGTCAGCGATCAACTTCTGGATCTGGGACCTCGTGCCGGAGAACACGGCGGTGACGTAGTTTATCAGGGTGCCTTCGATGAAATCATAGAAAATGGCGCCCATACGCTAACGGCTCAATATCTTAAAGGGGATAAATCCATTCCCGTACCCAAAACCCGTCGCCCTGGCAGTGGCAAGCGCGTCAAGATCATCAATGCCCGCGAAAATAACTTAAAGAGCCTCGACATAGAAATTCCGCTTGGTCTGTTGGCGATCGTGACCGGGGTTTCCGGTTCCGGAAAGAGCACACTTGTACACGACATTTTGTACGCAGGTGTGGCCAAACATTTCGGTCAGTGGAAAAAGCATGTTGGCAAACACGACCGCATCGAAGGCATCGAACAGATCGACGGCATCGTGCTCGTGGATCAATCGCCCATTGGGCGGACGCCGCGCTCAAATCCGGTTACCTACACGAAGGCGTTTGATGGCATTCGAACGTTGTTCTCTGAGACTCGCCGAGCACGCGCCAAAGGATTTACCGCGGGCACGTTTTCATTTAATACAGCCGGCGGGCGCTGCGAACGCTGCCAGGGGGCGGGCGTCGAAAAAGTCGAGATGCAATTCCTGGCGGATTTGTATTTAGAATGCGAAATCTGCGGCGGCAAACGCTACCAAAAGAACATTCTTGAGATTACCTACAAATGGAAAAACATTCATGACGTTCTGAATATGACCGTCTCTGAGGCGCTGAAGTTTTTTGAAGCGTCCCCCAAAGTGGTGAACAAACTCAGGGTTCTCTATGATGTGGGATTAGGTTATCTGCGCCTGGGACAACCGGCAACCACCTTATCCGGCGGCGAAGCTCAGCGCGTCAAGTTAGCGGCCCATTTGGGACAAAAAGCTGGCAAGCATCTGCTTTATCTGTTTGATGAACCTACGACGGGGCTGCATTTTCACGACATCTCCAAACTTTTGGCGTGTTTCAATCAATTGATCGAGGCCGGCAACTCGGTGCTGGTAATTGAACACAATTTAGACGTCATCAAATGTGCCGACCACATCATTGATTTGGGACCGGAAGGAGGAGACGCGGGAGGCTATCTGGTCGCAAACGGAACCCCGGAAGAACTTATCGCGTGCGAAAAATCGTATACGGCGCGATATTTAAAACGCTATCTCGACTTGAATTCGTGGAAGAAACAAAGGAGTATGATGGATGGTTGATTTTACTGAGAAACAAGGGCAGTACCTCTCTTTCATTTACAACTACACTAAAATGAATGGTCGGCCACCGGCAGAAACCGATATTCAATACTACTTTCGAGTGTCTCCTCCAACGGTTCATCAAATGATCCTCACGCTTGAGCGAAAAGGGTTCATTCACCGGATACCGGGCCAAGCCAGAACCATCAAGGTACTTGTGCCACCGGAGCAGTTGCCCCACCTGAAATAGGTGTTCTGGTTATGAGTGGCTAAGAGAGAACAATAACATGGCAAAACAGCAAGGACGAGCCTAAAATTGGAGAGGATATGCCAAAAGAGATTTCTCCTTCATCCTATCTGTGCGATTGTGGACATCTATCTGATTTCTTTGAAAATCCTGATATGCCCGGAACATGTCATCATTTTTTATAATTGACATTATTTGCCCCAACCAACAAGCAGAAGGTAAAGATGAGTAGCAAAAGCATTCCCTCAGAAGTCAAAAAGGAAGTTGAGAGAAGGGTCACAGCGTTCAATCAGAATGTGATAAGGAACCCGAATATCTATTATCTCACTCGGTATAGAGGACGTTTTCTCTATCTTGAGCGGTATAATTATGGTCGTTCTGTGCCTATCTGTCGGTTGGAATACACCGGGAGTATAGATAACTGGGAGTTTGCGATTTTCAAACATAGTGATGAGCAATATGACCCGGAGGAATGGTTTTTTCCTGGGGTAGGGCATGTAGATGGGACAGTAGAAGGAGCAATGAAAGCCGGGCTTGACGCATATCCTCCACAGCGTCAACTGCTTTCATCCACAAAAGCCTTCCAACATCGTTCGGTGATTTTCCAAAGCTTCATCTGGTTCAGTAAGTTGGGTGCCATCAATCCCGCTGCGGTTGAGATTCGTGTTCGGTGGTAAATTCTCCGTGGTAACGATTTTGGTCAGCGAGTATGAACCGAAAACACTTGAGTTTCTGTCCTCAGTAATGTATTTTTTAACTCTAAACCAAATAGAGGGAACAAAATGGAAGCTATCAAGCAAATCGTAAGAATACCGAAGGACCACGAAATGCGAATCAAAATACCTGATCATGTTCCAGATCCTGTCGAGATTATTATGTTCTTTCGTAAAAAGCCGGGAGATTACGATAACAAAATCAATGAACTTAAGAGTGCGATGAAGGATGAAGCTCTTCTTAACAGATTTAAGAGAAGTCTCTGATGATTTTGAAAACGTCGACTTAAAGAAATGGCAGGAGTACATGGCATGAAAAACATCCTGCTCACCGGAAATCCCGGTGTCGGCAAAACAACTTTGATACAAAAGATCTTGCACGAAGTTGAGGGAATGGCAGGTGGATTCTACACCCAGGAAATGAGAGAGAACTCGCGCAGAACCGGATTTGAAATCGTGACCTTCACGGGGAAACGTGGCGTACTTGCCAGCATTAGTTTCAAAAGTCCACATCGCGTTGGCAAGTACGGCGTGGATGTGCCGGGCTTCGATGAGCTGGCCGTGCAGGAGCTGCAACGCGCTTTGCAGCAGGATGACCTCATCGTCATCGATGAAATTGGCAAAATGGAACTGTTCTCGAAAATATTCCGAGAGATGGTGCGAGAGAGTTTGGATTCAGAGAAACGGCTGTTGGCCACGATTACCAAATCCAGGAATGCATTTGTGGACAACATCAAAAAACGCAGCGATGTCCAATTGATCACGGTGACCGAGTCCAATCGAAATTCCTTGGTCTCCGATTTGGTTAACATGATAAATATTGAGTTCATGGAGAAATGCAAAAGTACAGACGATCGAAAAACCTAATCTGCTTCGTTTGGGCCGCTCTGATCGGATTGGCGTGTTCCACAAGCGATGAGTTTAGCGCCGAGTTGGCTATGGAATCCGACGCCATGGCCATGGTCAATTACTATCAGCCAAAGCGGATTATCCTGCAGAATCAAGCGCCGGAAGCAAACCTTACATTACCGCAGTTCGTATCGTCCAACCCCATGTTTGGGACTCTCATCATCGGCAATACTGCAGATTCGGTCATCACTCTGGCGCTTGATGAGTCTTTAAACGACGGGGTCAGTTACTTATACATTGACAGAAATAATAACGAGAACCTGACCGATGACGGGGATCCGGAATGGGATGAGGAGAAAAACCAGTATTGGATCAAAGAAGCACTGGTCGATGTCCATTATGAGGAAACTAATCACGACGCAGCCGTGCCGTATCCGATTTTTTTCTACAGATACAAGACCCGTTTCAGCGATTCAATCGTTGCGTTTCGCAACGGCTATCGCGAAGGCTACATCACGCTGAAAGACACGAGCTACAAAATCGCGTTATTGGATGACGACTTAAACGGGCTATTCAATCTGAATGAAAAGGGCGCGATTATCATCGACACCAATCGAGATGGCCGTCTTGATGGCAAACCCGATTCCCCCGAGTATTTCTCTCTACGGTCCGCCTTTAATGTTCAAGGGACGACCTATCGTGTGAAAGAGGTTTCACCTGCCGGTGATCGCATCTCTCTGTCAATTGCCGACACCATGGTGTTTCCGAAAGAGTCTCTGGATGTCGGCCAACGTGCGCCATTAATTCGAACCAGGACAATTGACGGAGGCATAGTCGATCTCGCTGACTACAGAAACCAAGTCGTTTTGCTGGATTTCTGGGCCACCTATTGCAAACCGTGGGAAAACGAACTGCCTAATTTGAAATCCGTCTATCGTCGATATCATGAACGTGGTTTTGAGGTAATCGGAGTGAACCTCGATTACGATTTGCAAGCGTTGCGGAAGTTTATCAAGAGCAACGAGATTCCATGGCCGCAAATCTCAAATGGCAACGGATGGGAGATGACGATTGTTGATCTCTACAGAGTCGAAGCCATTCCCAAGAGCTTTCTGCTTGACCGTACCGGGATGATCCGATACAAGAATTTGCAAGGCAGAAATTTGAGCGCAAAGGTCTATGAACTCCTTAATGAGCCGGAGATAGTGAATTAAGCCCTAATCTTTTTCCCAGCAATGTCTACTAAATTAGACAAATATTTTTCCGAATCGGCAATTCTGCAGATGCAGGCGCATATTCAAGAAGCGGATGGCAATGAAGTCTTCCTGGTAGGCTATCTCGATGACCAGCGTCTTGTCGAAAACGTCGAGGTGTTTGCCCGCGGCAACGAAACGTCCGCCCCTGCTTTGATGCAAGTAGCCAGACAGGGAAATGTGGTGATTCACAATCACCCAAGCGGCGCCCTCCCGCCCTCACCGGCCGACTTGCAGGTCGCTTCCGTTTTGGGAAACGACGGCATCGGATTTTACATCGTGAACAATGCCGTAAGCGACATCTTTGTGGTGGTCGAGCCGTTCATTGAGAAAGGGGTCGTACAAGTCGATTTCAAGTCGCTGGCTGAATTGTTCACTGAAGACGGTTTGATTGCTCACACCCTCGAGAATTTCGAATTTCGGCGACAGCAGATTCAGATGATCAAGCTTATCAGCGAAGCCATCAATACGGACAGCATTGCGATGATTGAAGCCGGAACCGGAACCGGAAAAACGCTGGCTTATTTGCTGCCGGCGATTCATTATGCCGTCAACAACGAAGAGCGCATTGTTGTTTCCACCAACACCATTAATCTGCAGGAACAACTTATCTATAAAGACTTGCCGTTTCTGCGCAAAGTGCTGGACCAGGACTTCAAAGCTGTGCTCGTAAAAGGCAGGACCAATTACGCCTGCAAGCGCAAACTTGCCGAGGCGACGCAAGAATTGGATTTGTTCGCGGAGAAAGACGAGCAAGCTGAACTCAAAGCGATTTTGGATTGGTCAAAGACTTCCAAAGACGGCAGTAAATCCGATCTAAATATCGAGCCGAGGCGAGACGTGTGGGAAAAGATTCAATCGGAGAGCGACACATCTTTGAAGACAAAATGCCCCTTTTACAACGAATGCTTCTTTTACACAGCGAGACGAAAGGCCGCCACCGCGGATATTCTGGTTGCCAATCATCATCTGCTGTTTTCCGACCTTGCCGTTCGAGCCGTGAGCGGTGCGTCGGAGAATGCCGTACTACCGCAATATGACCGCATTGTATTCGATGAAGCGCACAATGTCGAGGATGTCGCCACCAGTTACTTTGGGGTGTCCATCACCTATTTGGGCGTACTTCGAGTCCTGAATCGAATCTATCGAAAGAAGGACGGCGAAGAAAAAGGGCTGTTGCCGTTTCTAAAGAATCGGCTTGTGAAGTATGCTAGGCTCATTCCACACGATAAATTTGACAAAGCTCATGGATTTATCGAGAACGACGGACTGCCCGGGCTTGAAAAGTTGAATTACCAACTGACGGAATGCATGGAGCAAATCTTCACCACGGTGCGTGAAGGCACTCAAACCGACTACGGCGAGGTCAAGCTGCGGTTAACATCCAAAGTTCTCCGACAACCTGCCTGGCAAGAAACGATTCTCCCGCTTGTGCGCAAATTGGTTCAGGACATCCGCAGGTACACCGCAAAGCTCAGTAAAATGCTGGCTCAGATCGAGTCGGTAAAACATAAACTTGGCTCGTCTGTTCCATCGTTGACAGTCGACTTGCAGGCGCAATCGGATCGGCTGCAGGCAGCGTCAAATACGATTGAACATGTGCTTCTCGAATCGGATGAGGCAAACGTCCGATGGCTTGAAGTGCGCCAGGGGTACAAGAATACCAAGATTGTCCGGCTGCGATCGGCGCCGTTGGAAATTGCACCTATCATGAAAGAAAAAGTCTACAACCAATTTAATAATGTGTCCCTGACTTCCGCGACGCTGACCGTGGAAAGCAAATTCGATTATTTGAAGAATCGTTTGGGACTGGATTTGGTTGACCCCACCCGGCTTTTGACCTCTGCTTTGCCGGCGCCGTTTGATTATGAACGACAAACTTTGGTCGCCATTCCGGCTGATTTGCCCGACCCGAGACATGCCTCGTTTGCCGAAAAAATCCGTCAGCATATCGTGCGTTCAGTGGAAATCAGCGGTGGACGAGCGTTTATACTTTTTACCTCCTATGGCTTGCTGAACGTAATGCACAACCGTTTGAAACGCGATCTGGAAAAATTTGGCTGCAACGTGTACAGGCAGGGAGAGGAGAATCGGCATCGTTTGTTGCAGCGTTTTAAAGAAGATGAATCGTCCGTGCTTTTCGCAACAGATAGTTTCTGGGAAGGCGTCGATGTGCCGGGCAAATCATTGGAATTGGTGGTCATCACCAAGCTGCCGTTTAAGGTGCCAAGCGAACCGATCATTCAGGCTCGTATTGAGGCCATTGAATGCAGAGGGCGGAATGCCTTTATGGAATACACGGTGCCCCAGGCAGTGATTAAATTGCGGCAGGGTTTCGGGAGATTGATCCGAAGCCGGACCGACCGGGGAGCCGTGTTAATTTTGGACAAACGGGTCATTTACAAAAGCTACGGCCGGATGTTTCTGGAGTCTTTGCCACCGTGTCGAGTCGTGGCCGGACCGAGCACGGAAGTGTTTCCCGCCCTGGAGAATTTTTTTCGGGAAGAACGCGTGATTCCGGTGAAAGAGGTTTCATAAGGGCTTGTGCAAAAATAACATGCCATTTTGGGTAGCAATTATCACACTTCGACTACGCAGTGTGAAGACATATCTTGTTCATGCGGAGTCGAAGCATGGGGGATTCCGAGTTATTTTTGCACAAGCCTTAAGCCCGCATCAGTTATCATCCTTGTGCGGAATCGTGACCGTAACGTTGGTGCCTTTGCCCGGCTTGCCGGAAATTTCGACTTTTCCTCCCCACGAATAAGCTCGTTCGCGGATGCCTACCAGTCCAAGCGATTTCGAGCCATTGATTTCATCCTCCTTGATGCCGCGGCCATTATCCTGCACTCGTAGTGTAATCGCATTTGGCTGTTTGTTCAGTCTGACCTCAACTTGACTTGCCTTTGAGTGGCGCGCCGCGTTGGTCAAGCTTTCCTGGAACATTCGAAAAATGGTTGTCGACCGCCTCGAGTCCAAAGCTATCTCACTTGGATGCGATGATACTCGACACTTAATCCCGGTGCGTTTCTCGAACTCTTGCGCCTGCCATTCGATTGCGGCTGTCAGTCCCAGGTCATCGAGGACACTGGGGCGCAAATCAGAGGCAATTCTTCGCATGGAAGCAATGGTCTCATCGATGATGGCGGACATCGCGGTGGTGCGTTCTTGAACAAGCTTTTCAGATGGGAGGTGACTTTTGAGCCATGCCAAATCCATCTTCAGCCCGGTCAAAGCCTGTCCGAGTTCGTCATGAATCTCTCTGGAGATACGCGTTCTCTCTTCCTCTCTGACAGTTTGGAGGTACACGGATAAGTTACGCAGTTGTTGTTCCGCCTGTTTGCGTTTGGTGATGTCGTGTGCCAGCCCGATGGTCCCGACGATCTCATTTTTGGCATTTCTCAGTGGCTCAATGTGACTATGATAGGTTCGTCCCTTCCATTCCAATTCATAGTTAACTGCATCACCGTTAACGGCCTGACGATGCGCAGAGATTGGCAAGTAGTCAAGATCTCTTGTTCGGAAAAAGTCGAAAAGGCTCTGCCCCACAACCTGGCTTGGTTTCAGCTTCAAGTCCGAGAGCCCGGCACCCACCGATGATGTAAAACGTAGTAGTTTATCCGTGGTCCATAGGACGGCGGGTATTTGCCGAGTCATCAAGCGCAGCCTGGTTTCGCTCTCACGCAAGGTTTCTTCGGCCTGTTTGCGCTCTGTGATGTCCATGACTGTCCCAATCAAGGCCTCCAATTCTCCACCTGCTGAGAACAGAGGCGCTCCGTAAATGACCACGTTGCGTCGCCGACCTTTTTTGGTTATGAGCTCGACCTCATAGCTGGAGGTTTCTCCCCTCTGTCGTTTTTCGATTTGTTGAGAAATAACCCCTAAACTCTCAGAGGTGAAAAAATCATGGTACGTTTTGACGTGGAGTTCATGTGGTCCATCTATCTCGAGCATACGGCACATTGCATCATTTACATACATGGTTTTTCGGTCCGGTGTCACTTGCCAAATACCAACCGGAGTATTTTCGGCCAGGGTGCGGTACCGTAGTTCGCTGTTTTGCAAATCTGTCTCGGCTTGTTTGCGTTCGGTAATATCGTGTGAAACTACCTGCACACCTATCACCTTGTCATCTGTGTTCTTAATCGGGTGGATTAGAGACCAGAACCACCGTTTTTCGTTCCTAATCTGGATACAATCTTCGAATTCACGTCGTTTTCCGGATTTCACCACTTCGTGAAATCGTTTATGAAAAAGCTCAGCTTGCTGTTTTGGAAGAATATCATACAGTGTTTTCCCGACCAGCTGCTCGGATGTACTTATAAGGTTCTCTGCACCGATGTTATTGATCAACGAAATTCTAGCATCAGCATCGAGAATGGTGATTGGTATACCCGAATTTTCAACTAACAGCTGGTATTTTTCCTCACTTTCTTTCAGGGCTTCCTCTGCCGTTTTTTGCTCCGTTACGTCAACCATGACCCCCTGCAGCTTCACGTGTCTGTCGTCTTCTTCCACAACTGTCACATTATCCCTGAGCCAAATCGTTCTTCCATCGGCGGCAACCATTCGGTATTCAAATCGGTAAGGCTTCTTTTGCTGGCTTCTTTGTTTGCAGTAAGCGACAACCCAATCTCGATCCTCCGGATGGATATGATCTTGCCAGAAACCTGGCTCTGAAAGCCAACGTTGAATTGGATAACCCAGGATTTTCTCCGTCTGTTTACTCACAAATGTGAATTGAAACGTGTCAGCGTCTAACTCCCAGACGATACCCTCGACGGAATTGACCAGATTTTCGTACTTGCGTTGCTGGTTTACACATGCTGTTTCGGCTTTCTGCCGTTCTAATGCGTTGACAAAAATTTCCCCGACGATCTTCAGCACCTTGATGCTTTCTTCTGCCCAGGTTTTCCTGGCCCGAACCGCGTCGAATCCGAGAAACCCCACCAACGAACCTCCGAAAATCATGGGGACCACGATCAAAGACTTAACATCCTGCATTTGTAAAATTTCTCGTTCGGCCGCTGCTTCCGGAGAAAGTTCTGCCACATCGGGGATTTGAATCGTCTCAAACCGGCGCATTCTTCCCATCCACCACGGGAATGAATCGCTCGGTAAGTGCTTCAAATTCTGAATTTGCGGTTCGACACCTTCTCGACACCATTCATGGGTATTGCTCATGGTGGTTCCATCATCGGAAAAGCGGACAACATAACTGCGATCCGCTTCCACAAATTCGCCAATTTCCTGCAGCGTGTGATGGATGCCACTCTCGATGTCCTTTGCAGCAAGATTGACAAAGCTGGTGGAGACGCTGGTAATCAGGTCTTCAAAGTCAATTTGATTTGCGCTCATTGTTCTCCTCCATGATTGGTTGGATCATTTACGTCTGAACGAAACGGAGAAGCATGGCATTCGGTGATCGTTTAAGGCGGGAATTTACTCATTTCAAGATCGGAGATTCCGCCGGCCACTATGCGGGAATGACTCGAAGCGGCTGTTTTCGTTCAGATATTATAATGAACTAATTTTGATAATCCAATGCAATCAATTTTGAAATTCTTGATTAATCTGAATAATCTATTGAATTGAGGGTATAATGATTGTAACTTTGCAGGAACGAAATCTTTCATGAGGATGTCTTGCAAAACACAGAAGAGAAAGCCATCGCGTCATTCGATGAAAAAGAGATCATACTGAAGTGCCAGCGTGGCGACAAACAGGCATTTGGCCTGCTGGTCAAGAAATACATGCGGCGCGCCTATTTTTGCGCCCTGGCGTTTGTAGCGACCCATGAGGCGGCGCTGGATCTTTCACAGGAAGCGTTTGTACGTGTCTATAAAGCGATGAAGCGATTTGACACCAATCGAAAGTTTTTCACATGGTACTATCGGATTCTGAAGAATCTTTGTCTCAATTATTTGCGCGATCGAACCAGACACGCGCGGCCGTTTTCCGAAATTGGCGAAGCGGTTGTGCAGGCACTTCCGGATGACGGGTCGACTGCTCTGGATCATCTGGAACAAGCAGAAATTCGAGAGAATGTCTGGAAATGTTTGAATTCCCTAAAATCACACGAGAAAGAAATCATCATCCTTAAAGACTTTCAAGATGTCTCATATAAGGAAATCGCGGAAATGTTGGATTGTCCGATCGGAACAGTCATGTCGCGCCTTTACAATGCTCGTAAGGCATTAAGGACAGAACTTGAGAGGTATGTTTCATGACGCCCGAGCTTTCCAATTCAGATAGAAAACGCTTTGAATTTCTACTTACAAAGGCCATCGATGGTGAGCTTCAAGAAGAGGAGTGGAATAAATTTCAGCAGTTTGTTGAAAACTATCCTGAATGCGAAAAAGAATGGCAGCAACAAATGCAACTAAAGGAGGTGACCAAAACCATGAAACTCAAAGCCCCATCTGGTGAAGTTTGGGATAATTACTGGGTAAATGTTTACAATCGGTTGGAGCGCGGGTTTGCCTGGATTGTCTTTTCGATTGGATTCATTATTCTGCTAACTTATGGTGGATTCAAAGCCGTGGAAGCCATTATCGCGGAGCCACAGTTGGCCGGGGTTGTCAAAGCGGGGATTGTTTTGACCATTGGCGGCTTGGTCATGCTGCTCGTTTCAATTATACGTGAGAAGTTATTTACCTTTAAACATGATCCTTATAAGGAGGTGAAAAGATGATCATAACCACTTCGGGTTCCATCGCAGGCAAAAACATTGTGCAGACTCTCGGCCTCGTGCGAGGGAATACCATTCGAGCCCGCCATCTCGGTCGAGACATTGTTGCAGGTCTGAAAAACTTGGTTGGAGGCGAAATTGAAGAATACACCAAAATGCTTGCCGAGGCACGGGAGCAAGCTATCGACCGGATGACAGACTCCGCGAATGAAATGGGAGCCAATGCTATCGTCGATGTTCGCTTTACCACCAGTTATGTGATGGGTATGGCTTCGGAGATTCTGGCCTATGGCACCGCGGTCGTTGTGAAGTGATCGAACGGCTCTTAACAGGAGGGAATAAAAATGCAAAAACTGAATTATACTTGTCCGAAATGCGAGAACAGCGATTATGAAATCAGTGAATTTCGAGCAACAGGTGGATTTTGGAGTAAAGTATTCGACATCCAGAGCAGGAGATTCAGCACCGTCACCTGTTCTCGTTGCAGATATACCGAAATCTACAAAGCCGACAGCAACATGCTCGGAAACATATTTGACCTTTTCACCGGCTAATTAATTAATACTGCTGCGAAAGGTCTCGAATCCATCATTTTAATGGCAAAATGTTTAGAAAAACTTATTTTGACTCTAATCATTTTGACATCGAAGCTTATATCTGACAATATCTTCAAAACTTTCGCTGTAGTTTTAAGACTAACTTAGTAAGACACAAAGCGAAGAGCGTAAATAGTGAGGCGAATTCACGATCGCTCTTCGCTTTACACTTCTCCTCAACGATAACGACAACGCCAAAATCTCAAAACCATGCCACAAAATCAAATAGCCCCTCATTTTTCTGCTTGTTTTGGCAAACGGTTTTTCTTACCTTCCTCAAAGTTAGCGATCACCAACACGAACTCACCCACGATTTATTGAAGAAATAGATAATGCAATCTGAGAATTCCTTCACCATCTTTGGATGGGAACATGGCTTTGCCCTGGTCGGTATTTTGGTTGTGACTGTGGGGTTCCCATTGCTCGTGGTGCGCATTTACTCCAAACAGCTCGTTCAAAAGATCGCAATCAGTTTGGCAGCGGTTATCTTGATAAGCAAGATCATTGAACCGCTCTATCGAATACTCATGGGCGAGATGTGGGCAAGTGAAAATGTGTTGCCATTGCATTTGTGTGATGTGGGCGGGATACTGGCCGGGATTATGCTAATCAATCGGAACTACTATTTGTACGAACTGACTTACTTCTGGGGATTCGGCGGAACCCTGCAAGCGATTCTCACGCCCGATCTGGATTACGGCTTCCCCCATATGGATTTTTTCTTCTTCTTTATTCCGCACGGTCTGATCATCGTCAGCGCTATCTTCGCCACAGTTGTGTTTAAATACCGACCCACCTTCAAATCTATCGGGCGAGCATTTGTCACCACAGCTGTCTACGCTATGCTCATTGCCCCCGTCAATTGGCTTCTCGACACCAACTTTCTCTATCTGTGCGGCACGCCTGAACAGGCGACTTTACTCGATTACTTGGGGCCGTGGCCCTGGTATCTTCTCAGCCTGATACCGGTCAGCCTATTTCTGTTCTTCCTTTATTATAGCCCGTTTTTGATTGCTGATCTGGTTAAGGGCGAGAAGGCACTGTCGAATAGATGATTGGAGTGTAAAAGGACACAGAGAAGAGATATTAGGACATAGATTCTCATAGCGTGGCGGCAGCCAAAAACTTCAATTGTCAGGTGCTACGGATGGACAATGAGTACCACAGCGCAGCGGAGCCGCAACCAAAGGCCCTTGAAGTCTGAGCCACGGATTCACACGGATTTTCACAGCGCGGCCTTTGGCCGCAACCAAACAATTATAACCACAAAGGACACGAAGAGCACGAA
>JABAHS010147672.1_pt1 | contig 16843 bp, 14 predicted proteins | sample 7062111 | NCBI WGS metagenome assembly JABAHS01 (sample SAMN14534600, study PRJNA622989) | marine sediment metagenome | biome: marine biome [ENVO:00000428]; feature: marine pelagic biome [ENVO:01000023]; material: deep marine sediment [ENVO:00002113]; isolation source: pool of 4 deep marine... | reverse complement strand
GCAAAAACTGTGTCGGTCAAGTTGTTTTAACATATTGTTTTTAAAAATTTTATGACGCTCCTTTTACTCTCATTAAACAAGATAGTGGATCCCTCAAAACCAAAAAAACCCCTCAAAATTTGCGGGTTCGCTAAGAATTAACTTCTTAACTTACAATAACTTAACCCAAAAACCGCAAAAATTGCGGGGTTTTAAGAAAATTTACATAAATACTGTAAAAACAGAGGTTAGTATCCCGCAGAAATTGAGGGGTTGGCAGAAATCGTGGGGGAATCAAGGTATGCGTTATCGATTTGGCTTCTTGATTCGGTACTTCCTCATTTTTGCACGCAGGGTGTTTTCAGCGATTCCCAAAATTCGGGCGCTTCTGGCGATTTTGAAACCGGTATGCTTGAGGACCGTTTGGATGTGGTCTTTTTCCGCTTCGGCCAGAGTCTGAAGCTGTTTCGTTGCAACCCTGCGTTTCGGTTTTCTCAAGATGGCCTCAAAATCTTCGATGCGCAATTCCGAACTCCTGGCGGATCTGGAGGCCGCGAAAAAGGCGTGCTTTAACTCCCTGATATTGCCAGGCCACGGGTAATTTAGCAGATAATTCCGTACGTCCTGGGTCAGCCTGAATTCCCTGCCGTACTTCTCATTCACAAGTCGAAGAAAGTAGTCGGCAAAAATCAAAATGTCCTGCGGTCGTTTTCGCAAGGGGGGCAGCACAATCTCTACCGATGCGATGCGATAGAAGAAATCTTTCCTGAGTTGGCCGGTCTGCAAGATTTCATCCACGTCCACATTGATTGTGCTGATTAGCTGAAAATAGGCAGCCATCTCCTCGATGCCGCCTACGCGACGAAACTTCTTTTCATCCAACACTCTGAGCAATTTCGCCTGTATCTCGAGAGACAGGTTCTCCACTTCATCCAACAAGATGGTACCGCCGCAAGCGAACTCAAACATGCCGCTCTTTCGGTCAGCAGCACCAGTGAAGGCACCCTTTTCATGTCCGAAGAGTTCGCTTTCGACTAAATTTGGGTTGAGTGTGGCACAGTCCAGAGTTAAGAACATGCCATCGGTTTTTTCCAGCACCGTATGAATCACACCCGCCAGGTAGCTCTTTCCTGTGCCGGTTTCCCCAATTAAGAGCACAGGTAGGTCTTCTTCAGCGATTTCTCGAACTCGCTTGACAATGGCTCGTAATGTCGGGCTGGTATGTAAAGGAATCTGGTCTAACATGAACCGACAGTGATTGGGGCCACAGTGGCTTAGATTGAACGTTCTTATCTAACGATTTAATCCCCATTATTTAATAGACAACAAAAACACGTGCAGGCTCCCAAAAATCTGGTTACTCGGCATTTCCAGGTTTTAAGTGTGTGTTGATCCGGCAATCGAGACGATTGCCGTACAAGGAGGGTTTCTTAAAAAGGAAGCAAAGTGTCTGCTCAATTACGCCGAGTTTTGCAGGACAAATTTTACAAGCACGGGAGTGATAATGAAGGTTTAAAGGAATGTGAGGACGAGCAAGCAACGGGGATTCATGTAATGCAGCCGTCTCATTAAATCCAATCTGAAACCTCAGGTCAGAACAACGGCTTGCCGATCATCTCGAACAGCATAAAAATCACGAAGAACAGGGTCGCGCCGCCAAAGACGAAAGCCACGGCGTAGAACGCGAGATCTTCTTTCATCTGTTCGCCGTATTCCAAAGCCGGTTCGACGCTCACTTTGGCATCGCCGACCAGTTTTGCCTGGCATGCTAAGCGCATCTTAGGATTGTCGCCCAGGTGCAGTTTTTCTTTCCATGTCGGAGGCGTCACACAATCTTTCGGATCCACGGCAATCCGGTCGGTGCCACACAGTCCAAAGCCGCGGCAATTCAAGTACTTATTCGGGCCGCCGTAAACGGAGACTTTATTTTTGTGGGCAATCTTGCGCAGGTCGTCGCCCTCTTTCGCGGTCACGGTCACATTGGCTTCCTGAAATTCAACAGATGGCATGGATCCTCCTCTCTTGGCGTCATGACTTCGAGGCGCTTACTTCACATTTCGATTACGCTGTCGGTGTAAGCAATATCGTCTTTAATTTGAATCGGTATGCTTGTACTCGTGAATGCGCTGCTGGGCCATGTTGGCGATTTCGGTGTTAGGATAATGATCGATAATCTTATTCCAATGCTCTTCGGCAACCTTCATTTCGCCGGATGAAGCATAAATCTCAGCTAAATAAAAAAGTGCGAACGCATGGGTCGGCTCCTCCTGCAGAATCCCTTCGATCAGCTCGATCCCTTCTTCAGTCCGGTTCAAGCTGTGATAAGTGAGTCCAAGGGCGATCTTTATCTGCTGATTATCCGGTTCGATTTCCAAATGGCGTTCATAAAACTTTCTGGCTTTGTCGTAACTGCCGGCAATGGAATACATGGTCGCCAGACTATCGATAGCCACCAGGTCGTCGGGATTCTCCTCGACTCTTTGCTTTAGACGCTCCAAAGTCTCGTGCACTTGCCCCATGGCTGCCATGCTGGGCGCAGATTGTTCCGCAGCAGTAGCATTCGAGGCATTCATCGGTTCCGGTTCACGGTTCTTCCAAAAGAGAATCACGATGATACCAACAAAGACCGGGATGAACAGAAATGGCCCGATTGTAGCCAACCAGCTCTTTTGTGTGGTTCCCCCTTCGGCTTGAGTCGTCTCATGAGCTTGTGATTCTGAATCAGCAGCAGAACCACAACTGTGACAGAATTTGGCCCCCGGTTTGAGCGGTTCTCCGCAATTGGAACACTCCATGTCCCCTATTTTTGTCCCGCATTCAGGACAAAATTTTGCCTCTTGTGGTAACTCGGCATTGCAACTAACACAGTTCAATTAGGCCCTCCTCATTGCTCTTGCATAAAAAAGTCGCTGAAAATTCTCTCAAGCGTTTCGATTTTCTTGCCCTCGTTGCTTTGGTGATAAATCAACACCAGATTTCGGATCATCCGAGCTAAAATCTCTTTCGATGTGGATATGGAAAGATAGGCATCGTAAAATGCATACCCCTGGCGATGTAAGTAATTCACACAATCTGCACGTGTGAGTATCCTGCCGTTATTAAAGGCATCGATGTAGAAGCCAGATTTATGTTTGTATTTCAACAGAAAATGTCCAGGAAACCCGACCCCGTAAATCGGGAGCTCTAACCTTTTTGCGATAAAGAGATACAAGGCCGACAGGCTAATGGGGATCCCCAACTGTCGATCCAGCACTCTGTTGATATAGCTGTTTTCGGGATCATAATACGATTCCTTATTTCCACGAAACCCAACTTCTTTGAAAAGAAAATGATTGATGCTCCTGACAACGGGTTTTTCCCCTTCAATGCCTGCGATACGGTTTCGGGCTTCTTCGGCTAATGCATCGATTTTCGAAGTATAGTCGGTCACAATTAAATCGGGGTACTCGACTTGCGATAAGACAAAACAGGCCTGTTCCAAATCGAACTTTCTAAAAGAGAACAGACTTTTGAATTTATCTGCCAGGTCATCCAAACGCACTTCCTCGAGCAACGCCTGTGCTTCGATGCGAACTCGGCCCTCAGAGTCCGCGAGTGCGGTCTGTCGTAGCATGCGTTTGGCCGGCTCTCCGAATTCTAACAACTTATCGCGGACCAGCGATCGAATACTCTCATCCTCATCCCCCAAAAGGGTAATCAGCGCATTAATTTCCCTGTTTGCTCTATCCGTCATGTTAGTATCTCTTTCTGAAATGAATTTTATCAAAACGATTTTCCGTGCCGTTGATCAGTCTACGAATGTTGGAGCGGTGGGTGTAAAAAATCAAACCGCTCACGCAAATGCTGAAAATATAGAGAGAAGACGGCACAGATTGTCCAAGCATTCTATCTAAAACCAGAAGCGCTAACGGGAAGCACAAGGTCGCGACCAGCGAACCTAACGAAACGTAGCGTGTGGTCAAAACCAATGTCACAAACACAAAAAAGCAAATCAGTGCAGCCCAGGGAAACAGGGCGATAATCAATCCCGCGCCGGTTGCCACCCCTTTGCCACCCTTAAATTTCGCCAGTACCGTCCAAATATGGCCAATCACCGCACAGACGCCTGCAATCAATTGCACGTGCACGACCTCGAGCGGTAGCGGTATGGGATCAATGCGAATTCTCGAAACCACCAGTGTGGCCAGGATGCCCTTGCCAATGTCCACGGCCGCCACGAACAGCCCGGGCTTCCATCCCAGAACTCGAAAAACGTTGGTACCCCCTGCGTTTGCGCTGCCATGCTCTCGAATATCGATTCTTCTAAGCATTCTGCCCACCACAATGCTGGTCGGAAACGAACCGACGAGATAGGACAGCAGAATAATAACAATTAGTGAATACATGTTTATTCTCCCAAAAACGCGACCCCTGCCGCACCCGGACCTGCATGCGCACCCAAAGCAGGCGAGGCGTTGGCGATCATCACGTCTTGCACTTCAAACTCTCTTTTTAAGCGCTCCGCCAACCAGTCGGCCTTTTCAGGTGCGTTTGTATGCGCCACGGCAAACCTCAAATTCCGTTTACCCATGGCATATTTGCAAACCAATTGCATGACTTTCTGTAATGCAGATTTGCCACCAAAGGTCTTGGCAACCGTCTGAGCCCGGCCCGCTTCATCCAAAGTCAAAATGGGCTTTGAGTGCAGCGCCTTGGCCAGCATTCCTTTTGACTTACTCAGTCTGCCACCTCGGATCAAATAATCCACAGTCTCAAAATACACAAAAAATCGGACGTTTTTAACGGCCCATTCGGTGCGTTGAATGACCTCGTCCATGGGCAGCCCCGCTTCGATAGCCTTGGCTGCTTCCGCAACGATAAGTCCCAGGCCCACCGAAGTGTTGCAACTGTCAATCACCCTGATTTTACGATCTGCGGCTGTCCTGGCTCCGGTTTGCGCTGCTCGTAACGTCCCGCTTAATGCTCCGGCCAAATGGATTGAAATGGCTTGCTTGTAATGTGCCCATAATTCCTTGTATGTCGTGACATAATCACCGGGAGTGGGCTGGGATGTTTTCGGATAATGCTCGTTTTCTTGCAGAATTCGATAAAATTCCTTTGGGGTAATGGTAATTTTGTCCAGATATTTATCGTTTCCAAACGAGATTTGCACGGGAACCATCTGGATGTTGTGACGGATCACAAACTCGGAAGGCAAGTCGCAAGACGTGTCCGTAACCAATGCGATGCTCACATCCTTGCTGTCCTTGCCGTACGCCTGATGATGCTGTGCTCGCATATCATCCGCTTTGCGGTTACTGACCTGGCCATATTTGGCTGCCGACTCAAACACTCTTTCCGGCTCGTCCGTATGAATGTGCACTCGGACTTTTTCGTTTGATCCTGCCACGATGAGAGAATCCCCTCGTTCAGCCAATTCCTCCCGCAATTGGATTCTGTCGATGGCCGAATCTTCGATCAAACATTCCGTGCAATACTGATAGGTAATATCCTCGGGCGCGTCTTTAACTTTTGCTCGAGCTACCAACTTCCCTCCTATTCCCACACCTTTTTCGATCTTGCCCGATTCGACAAAATGATAAATGCCTTCGAGCATATGCACAAACCCCTGGGCTCCGGCATCCACGACGCCCGCTTTTGAAAGCAGTTTAAGTTTTTTCGGCGTTTCCTTGAGTGAACGTTCGGCAGCGTGCAACCCATTTCGCATTAATTCCAAAAAGTCGTGAGAATTGTGACTGTGGGTTTTGATTTGTTCAGCCCAATCATGAATCACAGAAAGAATGGTACCCTCCTTAGGATCCGTGATGGCTTCGTATGCGCGTTGTCTTGCCAGTTCCGCCGCTTCAACAAAATGTTTCGAAGACGCGGTGACTTTCCCCTTGAAACTTTCGGCAAGTCCTTGAAAAAACTGTGCCAGGATTGCACCGGAATTCCCTCGGGCTCCCATCAGAGCTGAATCCGCCAGACATTGGCTCATCTTGGCAAGACTCCGATCACGGCAACTGATCGCCCCCTCTGCAACACTTTGCAAGGTCAGCGCCATGTTTGTGCCTGTATCATTATCGGGTACGGGGAATACATTGATGCGGTTCAGATTGTCCTGCATCATAATAACTCTTCTGGCTCCGGCAATGATCGCTTGTTTCAGCCTCACACCGTCGATGTAATCAAATCTCATAGCCATTTCTGGTGTTCTTTTGATAATTGAATTTAATGGCATTATTGTTAAAAGTCAAGTAAAAAGCCCAACGCACAGTAAGACCTCAGCAGCCCGCCTGAAATAAATTTTCAGGCTCATAGTAAAAGTCGGCTGATGCCAACTAAGGTTTTTCTTCCAGCAACAATTGTTAGTACGTTCCTCACCATCACTGAGGTATTACAGCACTGCATTCGAGAGCACATAGCCCAAAAACAGGACAATAAAACCTCAGTTACTGAGGTCAGCTTGTCATTTCGACCCAACCCTTCAGGAAAAATCCGACCGTAGCTTACCGGAATCTTAAATTTCATGGTGATTTTTCTGCTCTCCATAATGGTTTTTTTGTAACATTTTAGCCATTTGAATAGGAGCCTCCGAAGGCAGTGGGTTGGAGCGCAAAAGTCAGCGAAGTTTCCTTTTGCCGCATCTACACGACGCATTGCAAAAATACGTTCGCTTCGCTCACTGATTTTTGAACTCCACTCGTTTCAGATAGCTAAAGGGCAGTCACTGCTTGACCTGTTCAGAACCACGGATTATCTGAATGCACGGATGCCCTCACCCTTGACACGCCACTTAAATCCAATCCGTGTTTTCTAATTATCCGTGTTCTAAAGGCTGCAAAAAAGCCTCACCTCCTCACCGTAACTTGTTTTACACAAGGCAAGACAATTTGCTTGACATTTTTGTTGTTGAGTATTATGTTACGCGCTTAAGTTAGGATACAGAATTGTCTTTAGTTAAAAAGGGGGCCACCGGGCTTGCATAGTTTGTAAATTTATGCTATGCTATACTTTCAATTAGGGACGGTATTAAGTCATCCCGAGCCACATCGAACAACAGCTTAAGTAGAAGTATTTAATAAAACAGGGAGCCCTTTTATGACAGCTGTAGCTACAACTTATGAGCATGTTGTCTCGAATGAAGAAAAGGTTCCAATTATTGCAAGCACAAATATGAAAGTAATTGAACTTGTTTTGGAAAAGAAGGCTTACGGCTGGAGCCCTGAGGAGCTGCACCTGCAACATCCTTATTTGTCATTGGGACAAATACACTCGGATTGGCTTATTACTGGGATCATCGTGAAGAATTAGAAAAAGACATTGAACGTCGGCTTGAGTTCGTTGATCGAATTCAACGTTCAATGAAACCTTCGCCGCTGGTTAGGCGGTTGAAAGTTAAGGGGTTGATTTGATGCCCATCAAGCTCTACATGAATCATCATGTACCAAGGGCGATAACAGTTGGGCTGCGTTTACACAACGTGGATGTCATCACAGCATCTGAGGGCAACTCGAACGAGTTAGATGATCCTTTATTGTTGGATCGAGCAATGGAATTGAAGGCGTGCTTTTTTCACAGGATGATGATCTTCTTGCAGAAGCGACAACAAGAAAGCGAGAGGGTGTTTTATTCCAAGGGCTAATTTATGCGTATCAGCAACGTGTCTCTATTGGCGCCTGTATCCGTCACCTGGAGATTATCCCCAAAGCTGGGAAACCAGAGGACTTCATGAACAGAGTAGAGTTTCTACCGCTTCGTTCAAAACGTGCCTAATCGACCGAGCACAAACGGAGGCAATTCCACCCTTCATTCTGGGAACGAATTTCCTACAAATAAGTCAAATATTCCTGACATATGGAATTAAAAACTCTGGACGTTTCTTGCGGGTACAAATCTTTTTCTAATCATTTTGCCCTAAAATTATTTTGTCATTAAAGGGAGGAAACTTCATGACTTGTTCAGATAGCGGATCCAAAATCTGGGGAGGGAAAAAATGAAGCGAACATGCTTGTTGTTCCTTTCCTGTTTCATTTGTTTCAGCCTTGTGGATCAGTCTTTTGCACAAACTCCGGACGAAATGAACAAAAGAGCGATGCAGTTGCTGCGGGAAGGCAATGTAAACGACGCCATTAGCCAATTGATAAAGATCATTCAGAAAGATTCGACGTATGTGACCGCTTACACAAATCTTGGCTTTATTTATTATTCCAATGGAATTTTGGATGATGCCATCGAGCTGTATCTGCAAGCATTGATGATTGAACCGGACAACCCCCTGGCTCACAACAACCTGGGAGCCGCCTATATGGCGCAAGGCAAAGAGAGTGCTGCAATTGTGGAATACAAACTCGCCCTGAAATTCAAACCCGATTATCCTGAAGCACACAACAATCTCGCCTACGCTTACTACTCAAGGGGATTGTACGATCAAGCCATTGCGGAGGCAAAGAGAGCCCTTGAACTCAAGCCCGACTATCCCATGGCCCACAACTACCTTGGTGTGTCCCTGCATGCCAGGGGCGAATTGGACAAAGCAGTCGCGGAATTTAAGAAAGCTCTGGCAATTAATCCAAATTTTGTTCCGGCATTGAACAATCTCGGACTCACCTATCGCGCAAAAGGCATGTTGGATGAAAGCATCGCCAAACACGAGAGAGCCGTTGAGTTGGACTCAACGAATGTTGATGCCTTAAATGGTTTAGGGATGGCTCAACTCGCCAAAGGACAAATTGATAAAAGCATTCAATTCTTTGAGAGAGTTTTGGAACTGGCTCCCAACGATCCCATCGCGCACAACAATCTGTCGTTTGCATATTACGAGAAATATGACTACGCCATGGCAATGCAACATGCCAAAACTGCAGAAAAGCGTGGTCTGAAGATGAACGAAGAATACATGAACGACCTGGAAAAGGCCTTGGATACCAAGTATCTGAGAGCAAGACACATCCTGGTTAAAACGCAAAGCGAAGCGCAGGAAATTCTGACTCAAGTGCAAAACGGAGCGAATTTTCGAGAATTGGCCGCCAAAAAATCCATCGATAGCAGGACGGCGAGAAAGGGAGGCGATTTGGGTTACTTCCAAAAAGGCGATTTGCAACCCAAGATTGAAAATGCCATCGTGGCGTTGGACGTTGGTGAAGTAAGCGGCATTGTGAAATCCGCAAACGGCTATCACATTTTCAAAAGAGTAAAGTAAAAGAGTTTTGATGAGAGGACTAACCGTCGAGACAAAAGAACTGCGGTTCGAGGCATCTAAAAGCTCCGGTGAAGTCAGCGCCATTCTCATCCGGCCTACTCAAGCACGCTGGCTGCTCGTTCTCGGACACGGCGCAGGAGCGGGAATGCGTCACGCGTTCATGGAAAACATCAGCCAGCACTTGGCCGCGAACGGAATCGCCACCTTTCGTTATCAGTTCCCGTACATGGAACAAGGAAAGAAAGCGCCGAATCCGCCACCCATTTTGATGAAAACGATTCGTTCCGCTGTTGCCACCGCCGCAGAGATCGCCGGAGACCTGCCGATACTCGCGGGCGGTAAGTCGCTCGGTGGCCGCATGACCTCAAACGCCGCCGCATCCGAAGCCATCCCGGATGTGAAAGGGATCGTCTTTTTCGGATTTCCATTGCATGCGCCTGGCAAGCCGTCGTCGGAGAGAGGCAACCATCTTTTTGAAGTCACCGTTCCAATGCTCTTCCTACAGGGCACGCGCGATAAACTGGCCGATTTGGATTATCTCAAGCCCCTGTGCGACAAATTAGACATGCAAGCGAAGTTACATATCGTCGAGGGGGCCGACCATAGCTTTCGATTGCCTAAAAAACTCAACAGAACAGAGGACGACGTTTTCGCCGAACTCGCGGAGACCGTTCTTCATTGGGCCGCAAAACTAGGCCGAATCTAGGAGACCCTGACATGTTTCCACAAGTTCGTCCGGAGAATTCGTCACAGCCCGAAAGGTTCGACACGTATCAGCGCATCTGTCGCGCTCGCAGGTTTATGGATAAACAGTACAATCACCCCCTCGATCTAAATCAAATTTCCCGACAAGCCTATTTTTCGCCCTTCCACTTTCTCAGATTGTTCAAGGACGGAGATTCCAGCTTAACATTATGCCGGAATGACATGCTCGGTCGAGTTTTCGGTCAGACACTAAGTAAAGTAAGCAAGCAAAACAAATGATCTGTTGGCGATGCTGCGCAAAGGTTGATCATTTGTTGGGCAAATCGAGGTTATGATAATGATAAAGGGGGAGAAAGTCAATGCATTTTAGAACAAACTGTAACACACTTCTGTATGGTGAGGCTACCCAAAATCGGATTCATAGGGCCCCCTTTATATAGCGGAAGTGCTGAATTTGGTAAGCATGCAAACCATTTGAACCGTTACCGGTCTAAAGTTAAACGTCCCGTTTGTGAATTTATTTTAAGCATGGAGTTACGATGAAAAAAAGTCACGTCTCTGCAGTCATCGCTATGTTTTTGTTGTGGGGTTATGCCTCAGACAGTTATTCTCAGGGAATGACTGCAGAACGATGGCAAGAAGATTTGCAATATTTACGCCACTTGATCACCACCGAACGCTCCAATTTGTTTCATACCGTAACCCGTGAGGAGTGGGAACGGCAAGCAGATAGTCTTTATGCGGAAATCCCCAACTTGCAGCGGCACGAGATCATCGTCGGGATGGCGCGGTTGGTGTCTGCTTTCCGTATCGGGCACACGCATCTCCCGATCCAACCCTGGCGGCGCAACGCCCACCCTGATCTCAACTTCCATCGTTTCCCACTTCTGACGTATGTCTTCAGCGACGGCGTTTTTGTGCGCTCGGCAAAGGAGAAGTACCGAGATGCAGTCGGAGGCAGGATACTCAAGATTGGCAACCTGTCCATTGAAGAAGCGATGGAAGCCGTGCGTCCGGTTATTCCGTGGGAAAATGAGCAGTATTTTCTATCCGCAGTGCCTTACTATTTGAGTTGCCCGGAAGTTCTCCATGCGCAAGGGGTTATCGATGATTTAACGACGACAAACCTGACAATCGAAAAAGACGAAAAAAAGCGAGAGATTTTGCTTGAAGCCGAATCCTCCGGCCCCTTTCCTGGAGACTATGGGATGGTGCATTCCGAGGCGGGATGGGTCGATGCCCGTTATTTTTCGGATAACCCGGAGCCGCTTTATCTCAAAAATCTGGATCGACACCATTACTATGAATATCTGCCCGACCATAAGTTGGTCTATGTGCGGCACAGTCAGGTTCGTAACGAGAACGATGAAACCATCGAGCAGTTTTTCGGGCGCGTCATGGACTTTGTGAATCAGAACGATGTGGAAAAATTTGTACTGGACGTTCGCTTAAATAGGGGCGGAAACAATTATCTCAACAAACCCGTGATCGTCGGTTTGATCGGGATGCATAAGATCAATCAGCCGGGTCAGCTGTTCACCATTATTGGACGTCAGACGTTTTCTGCTACACAAAATCTGGTCAACGAGTTGGAAAAATATACTGAGACCATATTCATCGGAGAGCCCACTTCTGAGAATGTCAATTTCTGGGGAGATACGCGTCAGTATGAATTACCCAATAGCGGATTGCCGGTGAGATTATCATGGTTGTGGTGGCAGAATCTCGATCCGCGTGATGATCGTCCCTGGACTGCCCCGGAAATCGCGTTGGATTTGTCCTTCGAGGATTATCGCAACAATCGCGATCCGGTGATGGCGGAAATTCTGAATTTTGAAAATTTACAGCCGTTGACCGAGCGTTTGCGAGATCTCTTTCTCAGCGGTGAATCAGCAGAGGCCCAACAGAAGGCACGGGCTTACATCGCCGATTCTCGTCATCGGTATGACAGTGTGGAAGACGATTTGAACGGTCTCGGGTATGACTTGTTGGATGAACACCGTCTCGATGCGGCCATCGACGTTTTCCGGCTCAACACGGAACTCTATCCCCATTCGGCAAATACCTATGACAGCCTTGCCGAGGGTTTGTGGAAAAAGGGACTACTCGAAGCGGCTATCGAGAACTACGAACGCGCCCTGCAAATGGATCCGGGCGGCGTCGGAGTGAACTCAGCGAGAATGCTGCGGAAGATTCGCCAGCAAATGAAAGAATCGAAAAAAGCTAATGCTTATTAGATTGGCAGCTTAGGTGACAAAGTAGCTCGCCGAGCTTCTCAAAGCCAAGAAGTCAGGCGCACATTCAGAAAATGCGCATTTAATTAGAAACGTCGCGAGTAACCGGCCAATGTCAGAGCGACCCTCCTCCTCTGGCCCCAAAGCATGTAAATGAAGAAACTTCAGGGCTATCGTACGCCTCAGCTTCGTATCCTCTGCTTTGTAGACACGCCCATGACGCCTTCACCGAGTTTTTCGAGAATCTTGTAGTGAGAATCGTTTGACCAATCATGACATCCATTTACAAGCGTGTCGCATTTTTCTTTCGTTTCAGCGTGAGTCCACTCATAGCATAACCCCTATTCTCCAGCCGCGGGGAATTCAAGCACAAAAACTTCATTTCATACAGAATTTTAATGAAGCTACTAACCTGAAACCCACCGCCGCAACCCTGCGGTCAGAGAGTAAACGATTGATATGTGCTGGTCGTTGCTATTTTGCGAGTTACTTTTCTTCTGCCTTCTTTTGTGCATCCACAGCTTTTGACCGAACAAGCGCATAACCTAAACCGTTTTGGTTCCATTCAGCAACTTTTTTGAACAGCTCAGTTGCCTTTGTTTTGTCCCCCGCCTTTGACTCAGAGACTGCCAGGTGATAAAGGATGTACGGATCCTCCTGGTCGCCCTGGTTGAGATGCTCAATGGCTTTGACGTGGTCACCTTTTTCAAAATGAATGAGCCCAAGGAGGTCATGATGATCCTCCATCTCATTTGGGTTGTTGTCTGCCTGGATTTTCGCCAGATGTTCATCCGCCTTTGCCATCGCTGTTTCAAAGTCTCCCTTTTTAGCTGCGATAAGCGCTTCTTGAGCCAACGCACCTTTAGCAAAATTATCTTTGAAAGACTGTCTCAGCTCCGACTCTATCACGGTTTTTTTGCATTCCGCCAGACTCCTCTCCGCCTTAGCAAGGTGTCCTGATTCCAGATGGACATAGCATTTTTGGGAATGGATGCCTGCGACCCGGGCCGTTAAGTCGGCTTCCTGCGCCATTTTTATCGATTCGTCAAATGCCGCGACTGCTTGCTCAAAGTTGCCTTCGTAAAGGTGGGATAACGCAATTTGATTCATATCCGTTACTTTTGCACTTTGAGGGCTGTCCATTTTCATGGCTTTATGGAAAGCCTCGCGCCCTTCATCGTACTTGCCCATAAAAATCAGATTGGTGCCGATCTTTCGTTGCGACATATAAAACTTCGGGTTTAATTCCACGGACTTTCTGAAGTGCTCGATAGCGTCTTCGTGCCGCCCCATTCTCGTATATAAGTCCGCGATAGAGTCGTGGGGATTGGCTTCATCCGGAATGAGGCGAATATAGTTTTTAAATGCCTCCTCAGCTTTTTCATAATCTTCTTTCTGTATGTAGGCGTAACCCAGCGAGTTGTAGGCCGGCGCAAAATCCTTGTCGATTTCAATTGCCTTCTTATACTGAGCAATTGCCATGTCATCTTTATCCCTGCCACTATAACTGCCGCCCAGAAATTGACGAGCGCGCTTGTCGTTGGCAAATTTTTCGACCAGCTGTTCGAATATCTCTAGTGCTTTGGCTTGGTTATTATCTACGTTTGCTTGCACGCCTTCAATCATAAGGCGCTCCCCTTCAGATGCATCGGGCGCCAGAGCCACAGCTTTGTCCAAATGCTCCTGAAAATCGGCGGCCGATGTTGCAGTGAAAGCTCGATATAAATACGCTTGAGCAAATTCCGGATCCTGTTCGATGGCTTTCGAAAATAGTTCCCTGGCTTCGTCAAACCTGATATTTTGGTTTAACTCTAAACCTTCGAGGAAAAGTTTGCGTGCTTCATCTGATTTTGTGGTGATTGCAATCTCATCTTGAGGACTGGCCTTTGAACCAAATCCTATGTGCACGACAACTGTGAGAAAAAAGACTAGCCCCACAAGTGCGCGAGATATTCTCAAATGCATTGTCATGATATTTCTCCTTTTTTGGGATTAAGTTAGCTATCTATAAAGCTCTTTCCTTTCAACGACATCTATTGTGAAAAATCATTGCACATCACCTCCTTGATCTCTTATTTGCTAGACTATAACTTATTGCTACGGAATATTGCAATCCACCCCATAAACGGTTGGAAACTAAACCGCAGCGAAGTACTGATCAAGCTTGGACTAACGCACGGATTTGACCCTCGCCATGAATTTCGCACTCATTCCGGCGCTCATGCCAACCTATTGCAGAGCATCGGCTAATTCTTGCCTGGCATACCTATGTCGTTCCCCTAAGGATGGTTTATGGTGTTCAAGCCATGTTTCGCTTGAACCGCCAACTGATCGCCTTCCACAGCAGCGTCAACGTCGATTTGGTTGACCAGTAAGATCTGGTCCGGCGCACGAATATCCTTCTCCAATTCACGCGAGTCAAATTTGTGAATTAAGGCGACGAAGGAAAAAGCAAACAACATCAAGTGAAATCGACTTAAGGAAATGAACCTTCTTAGTAATGCGTCGGTCATTCTTTTCCCTCCTCTATAAAAATCAATGGATAACGAACAACACCATCACCGAAAGAAGATAATGAGCGAGCACCGAGTCCCCAATGTTGCCAGATTTTCGATACAAAGGACTGAACGCGCCTGAAAATCCATCGTCTTTATGTCCCGGATGAATTACTTGCTAAATTTCGATCTCACGATTTTGGTCACTTGGATGCATCATTTGCCGGTCTCTATCCTGCTCAAAAAACTTGGAACGAATCGCTCACTTGCTCCGGCCACGATCGACATAAGAGCTTTCAACCAAAAATTCTCAGAGTTGATAAAGCCCAATACGAGCTCCGATTCTAATGCAGCAAAAGTGATGATACCGGCAAGTGCACCAACCAAGACCCGAACTATTTGCTTCAGTATAATGAGCCGTTTTTCCAGCCGCCGGATCAACTTCTAGAGCGGCAAGTTGCGAGAGAACGGAAAACTGGGCTCCGACAATACCAAATACGATGGCCATTAGAACTGTGTAATTTTGGGAATCAGTCATGAAAAAATGCGTCAAACCTACAACCGAAAGCAAAAGTGAACAATTCAAACTTCCCTGAGTATACCAAACCTTAGCTGTCTCCTTGGCCTGCGATGCAATAAAGGTCTTTGCCGCTTCAGCAGCTTTCTCAGCATTTCTGGTATCGTGTGTAAGTGCCAATGCTATCGATTCTCCTAAAATACGCATCCACGCCTTCTTTTGTGCTTGATCGAGAACGTGGCTGGAGTTGCGGAGATCAATTGTGCCTGCGTGGTGGCAGATTGCGAGGGTTCAGACAGCACATCAGGACTTGAAATCTCCCATCGAATACGCAGATTTGAATCTAAGTAGACGCGAAATTCTTGCTCGCGCTCTCGAATGACTTGTTCATTCTCAGATCGCTTATTTACTCCGTTTTCATTGGTTTCGTGAGCTTCGCTCGTGTGTTTGTTAACGAGAGCTTTGGCCCCAGATTGTTCGATTCCTGTGTCCTCTGATCCGGACCAAGACTCCCTTCTTCAGTTAGCATACGGGGCGTTACATTATCATGGTTTTTACTGACAGAGACGGGTTTCATCTGAGAATTCTTTTTTGGCTTTTCCATTGACTTGCTTTGTTTTTGGTGAAGTTCCCATGCTATCCACCTTCTCAGTTGTGTTCTGGTTAACCAGGCTATTAATCATGAAGGCTCAACCACCGAATGGCGAATGAGCACCTGATCCGCTTTATGGAAATTATTTTAAAGAAACACAAGGCAACTCAGGAAGCAGGCGCCCTCGCTCGGTGGAAGCAAGTAATATTACGCTGTACCGTCAGTAGAATCCATGTTTCTGAATGTCAATTATTATTGCGATAGTAATTGCCGCATCAATGGCAGCACCAACTAAAAAACCTGTTAGCTTCCCCTTTTTCTTCGGTCTCTGGTGAATCGCTTCGACATTATTCAAAGGAATTCGGACTTCATCGGCTTCCTTTTTGATAACCAGGTTTGAAAGAATCGGAGCTTCATTGCTTCTGACAGCATCGAGAATTGCAATTAAATCAAAACGCTCACCGTGAACATCACTGGCAATTCTGAGGCTATCTATAATGACCCGGCTTGAATGTGGCCTGTCTCGCAATTGTACGACCATAAGATTGGGATGATCGAATCCATCGAAAGTGCCCTGGAGCTCTCGGCCTGAATTAGTAGACAATAACACTCGTTCTCCGGTAGACGGGAGCACCAGATTACTTTTCCGTTTGAAACGAGAATACGCCTGCATGTACGTCTCATTGGGTTCTCGCTCAAGTCGGATGAATTTGCAGACAACGCTGTCCTGATCGGTCAGCATGAATATATAAGTCTGACCCCTCTGCAAACCGGGCGCCTCAGAGGGTTTGAATATATAGTACTCAGGTTTTGATGCATCTTGCGAAGCGCCGATCCCCAACCCAATCAACATGCAGCCCGATGACAATAGAACTAACCCTGCCGAAATGACCAGCACAAAAAAGTGTTTTACATAGATCGAATATGTTTTCATAAGTGGGCCTCAGATTCATACTCTTAACGGCTACACCGCACTTTACAGGCACCAAAGCTTTTGTTTAAAACAGAGCTTTGAAAGCGCGGCAACCAATCCAGAGTCCCGCAGTCCTCGGTCAGCTCAAGGCATTAGTGGGCACGGCTTGACCGACATTAACGATTCTCATCCTTTGCGAAATCCTCCCTCTGAGTTGATGACCTGGC